>Ga0209223_10004379_pt1 | contig 12924 bp, 11 predicted proteins | sample COG_06_FD_184750 | JGI IMG/M metagenome (GOLD analysis project Ga0209223, IMG submission 184750) | Pelagic Microbial community sample from North Sea - COGITO 998_met_06 (SPAdes) (version 2) | ecosystem: Environmental > Aquatic > Marine > Neritic zone/Coastal water | place: Helgoland, sampling...
TCCAGAGAATTATAATGGCCTGAGTGCTAGTGAGGTTAACCTATAAATTAAGTATTAATTGTCCAAAACTTTAATACGCACCCTTCAGCCACGTATCATGGCAAGCAAAACCAGACCACTTTCATTCAATATTGATACGAATACCATTGCCAGAATCGAGGCAGACTCACCACCTTATCCAGCCTTACGGAACGCTAGCGCTATCACCTGACCGATGTTACCGGCGCGACGACCTACGACGTGTCTTCTGGCAACTACCCCTAGGTCGAGCGCCACTACCACTAAACCCTTTCCGCAGAGAGCACTTGGTCTGAGTAAGCCATTGGCACCCGGCCACCATCGATCAATTACAAATTTCTATACTAAGTAATACATTGCACTTGCTCCAGATTTAGGGATGTTAAATCGTGTTATGTTTAGATTTTCTAGCTAATTCACTACCCTACCTTTAATGAATCTTTACCCAGCAGTATGAATTTGCCCGCTAAATCAAATAACCTAGCTAATAATTTTAGAGGTGCTGGTTACATTCTAGAAACTGCACTTGCCGATCTCATAGAAATTAAACCGACTGAAATCCAAAAAGACAGTCACGTTTCAATGATTTTAGTTGGCCAAATAAGACAATTACACTTCAAGATTAGACTAGTATGAAAGGAACAATAGATATCGACACGCCCTACTTCGATCCACCCCGAGGCTTTGCCAAAAGACTTCGTAAAGATCAAAAAAAGGGCTGGGAAGAGATCAGGAATTATTGCGCAAAACCCTTCCGGAACCTGAACGAGTGGCTCAAATATAAGGTAGGCGAAGAAAACTGGCCCCGTGAATTAGTAGAAGACAGTAGTATTTGGGGAAGTATTATACACCGGCTAGAAGCAACAGAGCAAAAGGCCCTGGAGCAACAGGAAATACACCTCAAGGGCAAGGACTCGGCCACCCTCGGCGCACATGAAAACCCTGACTTCAAGATACCGACCGATGAATATTCCTGCTGGCAAAAATACCGCGAAACTCTCAGGAAGAAGGGCCTGACAGAGCCAACGGTCGACTCTATCGAGGAGGAATGCTTTAAAACTTTAAAATACCTTAGATTAGGTGACGGGGAGAGCGGTAAAGACCCTGTTAAGGGCCTTGTTGTCGGCCATGTTCAGTCTGGCAAAACTGCCAACATGGCAGGCCTGATGGCTATGTGCGCTGACTGGAAGTTTAATATGTTCATCGTCTTAACTGGCTCTATCGAAAACCTCCGGCTTCAAAACCAGAGACGGCTGATCGAAGACCTTAATGTTGAGGATGCCAACCTACAGTGGCGACCCGTCGCACGCCCAAGGAAAAATGCATCCATAGGAGATCGTGCCGCTGACATGAATTTCGGACAGCACAGCCCACTGAGATACTTAACCGTATGTCTTAAAAACGGCTCTCGCCTGAAGCAATTGATCGGCTGGCTGCGGGAGCATTCGGAAAAACTCAGCCAGATGCAGATTGTCATCATTGACGACGAAGCGGACCAGGCAGGTATTAATACTGCAAGCACAAGCGAAGACGAACGTAAGCCAATAAACAAGCTACTTCTCGAACTCGTATCCCTCCCGGCTCGCTCGATGAATTACATCGCTTACACGGCCACTCCATATGCCAACATTCTTAACGAGGCAGGAAAAGACACACTCTACCCGAACTCATTTATAAGGGCTCTTCCATTAAACAACAGCTACTTCGGCCCGGAACGTCTCTTCGGAATGGAAGACTCTGACCAAGAAACCCTAGATATGATCCGATATGTGAGTGACGAAGAAATCAGCACCATTAAGGATATTCACGACGATGCAGGAAACGAGTCACCCCCCGACTCCCTGGTAGATGCCCTCGCATGGTTCGTTTGTTCCGCGGCGGCCAGAAGAGTCATCGGAATTAGCGATCCCACTTCAATGCTGATCCATACAAGCCAGCGGGTGCTGCATCATCAGAACATGGCTGATGCCGTTGAGGAGACTCTTAGAAATAAATGCTTCAGGAATCATTGCCGTATGATCTGGGAGACCGAGACCGAGAAGTTAAAGCTGACGGACTTTGAGGAGCAATTCCCTCTCTACGAAGGGGAGGTTCACGACTACCCTCCGTTTGACCAGATTGAGATTCATTTCGATGATCTGCTGGCGGAAATCGGACATATTAAATTCAATGCTGATAATGGCACCGAACCCGAACCCAGCTACACAAAAGGAATTCACCTCTGTATCGATAACTACAGGAACAAGGGGCTTAATGACGAAGGCGAGCACGTCAGGCTTCTTTACCCTGAAAACGGCAACAAGCCCGACCACTCCACGGCATTTATAGTTATCGGTGGGGCTACCCTATCCAGAGGCCTGACAATCGAAGGGCTCACCTCAACGTTTTTCCTTCGGACCTCATCATTGGGAGATTCGCTAATGCAGATGGGCCGGTGGTTCGGCTATAGGAGAGGTTATGAATTACTGCCCAGAATCTGGACGACACAGACTGCGTTTGAGCGATTCCGCTACATGGCAACAGGCGAAGCTTTGCTCAGAGAAGAGTTAAAAATCTACGAAACGGAAGGAGCAACCCCCACCCAGTTCGGCCCGAAGATCATTTCATGGGCACCCGCAAGGTTCCTGAGGATAACTTCAAAAAACAAGATGCAGAACGCCAAACCGGCCGATTTCGACTTCTCAGGCGTGAGAAGTGAAACAACCCTCTTTTCCGAGAAGAAGAAATGGCTGGATCATAACATCTCTGTTACTGAAGATTTCATCGAAAAGATAGGCAGTAACCCCCTGCCAGTTCACAACAAAGCACTGCTTTTTGCAGGAATAGACTTTGACACAATCGAAGGCTACCTGCGGAAAATGAATTTCCACAAAAAGAACAAATTCTTTTCGGGAATCAGCATGTTTCTCGAATGGTTTCAACAGATAAGGAATGAGTTTGATGACTGGAACGTGGTTGTCTCAGGGCTGTCCGGCATACAGCAAATTGGAAACGGGCTTGAATCAAAGAGCATTTGGGAAGTCCGAAACTACGCCGTGCGCAAGGTTGTGCGTACAAAGAGGAACAACATGACTGACCCTGCAAGCTTCTCCATCGGATCGCTGTCCGACCCGATGGACAGAATAATTGATATTCCGAACCATAATGAAAAAAAAGCCCTGAATGAGGCCGACGCATTGAAGCTGCGGAAAAAGGCAAATCTGGAAAATACTCCCCAACTCATAATTTACAGGATTGATGGACAGGGAACCCTTGGAAACCTACCTAAGAAAAGGTCTCACCTTAACCTTGAATCTGATGTTATCGGCTTACTGCTGCGCGTCCCGGGACAACCCAACAAAGCTCATTCGCTCAGCGTTACCGTCAACATCCCTGAAGGAGCATATCCCGAAGATGATGCTGACATCGAAGATGCAAACGAAGAGTAATTATGCCTACATTAAAACCATTGGATATCGAAATCTCAAAGCCGGGTAAAAACACGGTAGATTCGGACTTTATCTTAAAGATACTCGGCGACTTTAAGCAAAAACCGATCGATACATTTGTCAGGGAAGGGCTCCAAAACTGTCTCGATGCACGCATCGCCGGGACCCGTGAAGTTTGCGTCGTTATCGATATTGTAGAAGGCGACTCAAAGACGTTCCTCTCGCTTCTCGACAACAAAACCCAGAAGAACACCAAGTGGCAAAAGGCTCACAATGTTCAGAAACGCCACAAAATGCTCGTGCTTAGAGACAGTTGCACTACAGGACTGGACGGTGACCTTGGCCCGAATCTTACAAGTAAATTTGAAAAACTTGTCTACAAGATCGGCGACGGAAAAACCGAAGTAGGAGCCGGCGGCTCATACGGCTTGGGCAGTACCATTTTTTCAAAAATGGGAATCGGATTCGTCGCGTTCTACACTCAGGTTAAAAATAAGCAGGGCAAAGTGGAGAAACGCTTCGCCATTGCCTGCATAGAACCAAAGAACAACGCTGTGATCACAGGCTCGCCGAACGGAGTCGCCTGGTGGGGAAAAAATGACAGTCGCGGAAATTCTGCTCCCGTAACGGATTCACGGCGCAATGATAATATTGTAAAATCACTTTTGCAATATAGCCCCTACACTCAGGATGAAACAGGCACTACAATCATTATCCCGTTTGTCTCTGAAGAATCCATACTAATCGGCAACAACAATGGGGCGCCCCCTTGGGAAAAGAGCCTGAAGGGCTCGCTGCGGATGGCGGTCCAGCGTTGGTACGGCAATCGCCTGACAGTGACACCCGGGCTCCCTACGCTTAATGTTTCGACGGAAAATCAGGAGCTGAAGCCTGATAAGTGCAAACCCGTATTTCAGGAATTTCGAAAACTTAAGGAATTGATTTTTGCTTCACGAAAAAAAGCAGGCAATGGCAGCATGCGCTTCAATCGCGACAAAAACTCCGAGTGGAAAGAAGCCACATCCAATGACTCGGAAGCTGCGGGTTTTTTCAAGGTAATTAAGCTGCAGGCTACCTTTCAGGACAGTCAACCCGCAGGATGGCTGGCTGTCTGCAAACTGAGTCGAAGAGACCTCGAACTGATCGCACCCAATTATGCGGGAGAACCTCATGACTACCTCTTTGGCGTAACGAAAGATGATATCAAGTCCCGCCCGATTGTAGCACTCAGCAGAAAGCCCCAGATGATCGTTCGATACGATACGGATGCCTGGTCAAGAGGCATTGAGAATCCGGAAGGAGAATATGTCCTGGCACTCTTCATTCTTAATGAGGAAGCACGCATAATGCATAGCAAAGAAGGACTGGAGGAATATGTAGGCAAACGGGAGGGAGCGACACACGAAAACTGGAGTGATGACGCGGGCAAGCGTATCATTGAAAGAATTCGAGCCAATGTAGTCAAAGGCATCAAAGAGGCTTTCTTCCCTGACCAGAAGGTGGGAGCGGATTTAACTGCCGGAGAGCAGCTGAGAAACGACTTGGGGAGAAAACTTTTACCCGAGGGTTTCGGAAGAAGCGCTTCGGGCGGCGAGCCCGGTGGAGGAAGCCGGGGAGGAGGCGGATTAGGCTTTGGTAAAGGTGCTGTTTCTCCTACCTTCGAAATAGATGATGTTAAGCACACATCTGAAGGGAAGAAGATTACAATTACGATTGATACAGCAGGCGCTCATGCCCTCGAGCTCTCCGTAAAAGCATCACAGGGTGCAGGAGCACCTGTCGGAAGCACTCAATGGAAAGATCAAAAAACAGGTCTCTCGGGTGAATTCCCACTCATGTTTCAGGACAGTAAGTTAAAGTCGGTTCATTGCGTGACAAAAACAGGGAAAGAGTCCAAATCCTCCAAAATCAGCACCAAGGATGTGGTACGTAAAATTGCGTCCGATGATTCCTCTATGATTCGAATCCAAATCGCGAAAAAAATCGAAGCTCCGGCGCGGATATCCATGCTGGTTGATGTCGCAAGCCGCGACATTTCAATCATTCCGGTTTTGGAGCTAAGCTAGTACAGAAATATTAAAGGGTAGAAATGAAGAGACGGCCAATACCTCCATATCCTCAGCTCGGTGACGACATCTTTATCGAAGCGTACAGAACGTTTAAGTCTAATGATAAAGAATTGACGCCCCGGGACCTTGATGACGGAACCATTCATCTCGACGAATGGACACCTGAGAAAGAATTAACGGTCCAAATGGCGTTTGAAGTAAGTGCCTTGAAATCCCTCAAGGCAGAGTGCTCGAAAATAATAAGAAAAAATGCGGAGTGCAGCATCGCGATCAGATGGAGTTCAAAAGGCTCTATGCAAAGCGGATGGTCAAACGACTCCATTAGTCTTTTTGACAAAATTGATGGCCCCAGAACCGTCAGCATGACGATAGGAACAGGTTCACTAAGAGATACTATTACAATAGAGACAGCAGTCCTCATCAGCAAGGCCACTTCAAAAGCTGCTGCATCCGGAGAAGCACATCGATGCAATATCCAGGGTGCAATTATAGGTCATATTGCACATCCGTCGGTGATCAGAATTGACGGAACAGGCTCCGTCTTCCCAGTTTATCCGACTTCAGACCTGAGTGAAACGGACCCGCTATGGCAACTTGAATGCGGATGGGACGATTGCCGCTTCAGCACCTTCAGCAAGGAAAACGTTCGTATATTAATCAACACAAACCATGTGGATTGCCCGAACGAATGGAAGGAAGGGAATAACGAACGGAACCTCTCGCCACTAAGTAAAAATATTATACGTGACGCAATAGGCACGATGCTGATTCATGTTAAACACAATGAGGGTGAAGACGCCTGGAAGGCCATCGAGGGGAGCGCCGACCTGCATAGTGCTGACTTTGAAAGGGGAAGCATAGCCCACGCACTTTGGCACTTTTTCAATACCTACGAAATGAACGACAGCTCTCCTTCAAGGTTAATGGAATCATCAGGCAAAATTAAGCTTTAGGTAACAACAATACCCCATGAACTATAAACCACTGAAAAAAACCGAGGCTCGGGCCCTGATCGATAGCTATGCATCCGTCGGCGTAACAGAACTCATCCATGATCTCACCGATGATGAGAAAAACCTGAAAAAGAAATTCGGCGAGCGCTACTGGGACAAGTTCCCCTCCTCCTCCTCCTCTGACAAATCCTTTAAGAAGATAGACGAAAAAGATGACCTTGAACTGGCAAAACTTCTGTATTTCGACTGGTTATCACTTGATGGCGTTATTTCAATTCGAGAAGCTTCCGACGACGGCTTCTGGCGGAATTTAACATGCAGAGTCGTGCCCGCATACACCAGATGCCGGTGGGGCCACTCCGGTGAATCCCCTTGGAACGAAGGCAGGTTCTATAATAGTCCGCAGAGAAATTCGCTGAAAGTGCTTTGGTGGTTCCTGCATCTCGCGAACCAGGGTGACAAAATTAAAACATCTAAAGTAATCCGAAACTGCGGCAGCGACCAGATTAGCCAAATTGTTGATCGCGTTGGCAAAGGATATGATGTTGAGCTTACACGTGCAATTTTCAGAGTACTCGGAAAATTAAAGAATCAGACCGAGATCAGTGATGCACTCCGCAAAGCCATGAAATTAAATACGATGCGTCGTGAAACGACATCACCTGCCTTTTTCAAAAACGGATATGACGGTTACGCCTTAGCCTTATTTGAAGCTTCCAGCAAATGATCGCACCTGCTGAAAATCCGATCGAATTGCCTGCCGTAATTGATCTCTTTTCCGGGTGCGGCGGTCTGGGCTTGGGTTTCCTTCAGGCAGGCTTCCCTATGGCGGGCAGCATTGACATGGATCAGTCGGCGCTAGAAACAGCAAAGTTCAATCTGCACGGGGAAGGTAAAAGTATCCCCGGCTCTGCTTGTATTGTCGGAGATATCCGAGAGCTGGATCCGTTGCAGATATTCTCTGCCGCAGGACTGGAAGGTCCTATTGTAGTAGGCGGGCCTCCGTGCCAGTCCTACTCATTGGCGGGGAGGGCTAAACTTCGTTCACTGGGAGAAGATCGCTCACACACCAAGGACAGGCGCGGCAATCTCTTCAAAGACTTTCTTGAGTTCGCGATAAGTCTAAACGCAACCGCTGTAATTATGGAAAACGTCCCCGAGGCGATGAATTACGGCGATAAGAACATACCCGAGATTGCCTGTCGGACACTGGAGAAATCAGGTTACAAGGCCATGTGGACAATACTCAATGCCGCCGACTACGGCGTGCCTCAGATCAGGGATCGTATGTTTCTGATTGCAGTAAAGGAAAAATTGGGGGTCGACCCTTCTATCCCTGAACCTAGGCACGCTAATCCCGACGAAGGCAAAACTCCACAGAGGCGTAATTTCGAGCGACTGAAAAAGAAATTCAACTACTTTGTTATTCCCCCGAAATCTGGGAACCCTCTGCCCTGGGTAACGGTCGGAGATGCAATATCGGATTTACCGTCGACTTTTCCTGTTTCAACGTCTCCCTATCGGCTGCACAAGCCGACCGACTCGATACGCTATCGTCATACACCCGGAAACGACTACCAAACAATAATGCGCGGCAATCGCCTGGGCTCAAGCGGCCACAGCTTCCGCAAGACTCTGAGGGATTTTCCCATTTTCGAACTGATGCAGGAAGGTGCAAACTACCTTGATGCTTCTCGAATTGCAGAAGAACTGCTGAAAAAGAAGATAAACAATGCGGGTATTGACCCGGCAAATGACACTAAACGATACGAGCTATTCAGGAAGAATACTGTTCCGCCCTATGACCGTGAAAAATTCCCTGACAAATGGAAGCGGTTGAGTCGACACAAGCCCAGCCACACTCTGCCTGCTCATCTAGGAACCGACACATACAGTCACATTCATCCTACCGAACCCCGCGGAATCAGCGTCAGGGAAGCTGCTCGCCTGCAGTCCTTCCCCGATGATTTTTTATTCCCATGTTCTATGGGCGATGCATTCAAGCAAATCGGGAATGCCGTCCCGCCCCGATTGGCATACGCCATAGCAAAAGAAATCAGAAATAAAATAATCAAGTCTAATGAAGAATCTTAATGTAGAATTAAAGGAGTCTTTTTCCAACCTTAACATTGGCCAGTGCGTGAAACTGGACTCGCTTCCCGACAAGACCCCAGGCTGGGTCCTGATGGATTCTCATGAGACTATACTAGTCGCCATACCCTGTAGTCAGAAGCTGATATTCAACGAAAATTTCGCCGGCATCGTTATGCGAACTTCAGTCCGAAAAATCTCCGACGAAGAGATACCTCTACTCTCGATCGCATCGGACGAATACGACAGCCGCGAACAATTCGCAAAGATTTGTGCCGACTTCCTTGACCCCAAAAGCAGAGATGAAGTTGCAGGCAATCCGTCAGCATGGTGGGAACGTTGGAAACACTTGCTCGGCAACAAACAGGGGGAAAATCGCCCCTACCCGGTCATCGGTGAATTACTCACATGGAAAACCCTTCTTGAGGCCAAAGTAGTCGCAACATGGTCTGGTCCACAGGGCTCTACCCATGACGTCGAGTCAGCGCAAAGAAGTTTTGAAGTCAAATCCACCACGGATCGGACTGGAGCTACCGTTACCATATCCAGTCAACACCAACTATCCGTTGCACAGGATAAGGAATTATTTCTGGTATTTAACAGGTTTGAACCAATTGCTGGAAACCTATCTATCAACAGTCTGGCAGAAGACCTAGTTGCTTTAGGTGCAAATTCCACAGAACTTGAAACTCAGTTGGGTAAACTTGGCTTTCCAAGAGGCAGAATCGCCCGATTCAAGCCCTACCGACTACTCGAATCCATAGTTTTCAGAGTAGATGAAAATTTCCCGAAAATCGTTGACGAAAGCTTTAAGGGAAATGCCTTCCCCGACGGCGTGATAAAGTTGATCTATGATATCGATCTCGCCAATCTTCAGCGAAAACAACTCGAGCAATTTATTAAAGAGGGATGGGGGCAATAAAGGGCGAGCCTCATCACGTAGTAAAGCGGGAAGCGGATTGCGTCATCATAACTGATTTGTTCGACAGTGCTGAGACGCCGTGGTTTACGAATTCTGAATTCTACGTTGCCACTTCTCGGGCGAAAGTGAAACTGATGATTCAACCAGCAAGCGAAAAGGCTCGCAATACTTTCCTAAATTACTCGATAGCAGCATCTAAGAACGCAACCAACACTCTAAATGCCAACTCCTCCTCTTGACCATAAAAAGCTCTTCAGCTCTATCACCGATCTTTCCGATGATGAGACGGACAAACTAGCGCGTGAATCACACAAATATTCCGAGCTTGGAATAAGGGACCTCCTATTAGAGGAGGAGGCCCAACTCTATTTGAATCGCTGGAGGGATCCTATATTTACTCCAGCAAAGAAAGGCACTCGATTTACTTTTATCGATCTATTTGCGGGTATCGGCGGCTTCCGTATGGCGCTACAAAATCTAGGCGGGAAATGCGTCTTTACCTCAGAATGGGAGGCTAAGGCGAAAGAAACTTATTTTCACAATTTCGGAGATTTACCATTCGGAGACATTACTAAACCGGAAACGAAAGATGCTATTCCAACTGAATTTGATGTTTTGTGTGCAGGCTTCCCCTGCCAGGCATTTTCAATTGCGGGTAAGCGCGGGGGCTTTGAAGACACACGAGGCACTCTCTTTTTTGATGTCGCGGAGATTATTAAGAAACATCGCCCTAGAGCTATCTTTCTTGAGAATGTTAAGGGACTTGTGAATCACAAATCGGGGAAAACTCTGGATACTATTCTAAATGTTTTGCGCAATAATCTGAATTATGTCGTCCCTAAACCTCGAATAATGAATGCCAGAAACTTCGGAGTCCCACAAAACAGGGAGCGCATCTTTATCGTGGGCTTCCGACGGGAGGATCACGAAGAAAAGGCCGCCTACTTCAAATATCCGGAGCCCCTGTCGGGCAAAAAAACAATAGCAGACATTTTAGAAGAAGAGGTAGTCTCAGTAAAATACTACTTATCCACACAGTATTTAGACACCTTGGTAAAACACAGGCAAAGACATGCCGAAAAAGGCAATGGCTTTGGCTACGAGATTATTCCCAATAACGGGACAGCAAACGCCATCGTAGTCGGAGGAATGGGCCGAGAACGAAATCTAGTAATCGACAAACGCCTAAAGAACTTCACGCCTGAAACACACATTAAGGGAGAAGTTAACCGTGAGGGGATACGGAAGATGACACCACGCGAATGGGCCAGGCTTCAAGGCTTCCCTGATGGCTTCGAATTCCCTGTCGCAGATGTCCATGCCTACAAGCAGCTCGGCAACTCGGTAGCTGTGCCTGCGATCCAGGCGACGGCAAAGGAGCTGCTAAAAATCATTAAGTAGAGATTCAATTTATGCTTACTGGAAACAAAGGAGAGTGGAGTGAAATTTATACGCTCCTTAAATTGATAGCAGATGGCGAAATGCTTAAGGGCGATAGCCAGCTCACTCCAATACCCGGCGAAAGGTATAAAGTCATCGCACTTGAAAGGCATGAAGCGACAACGGGAGTAACCTCTTACATGATCAATGGTGACGACGTCGCGATTTGTAACGCTAAAGAGTCCAAAACCTGTAATCGAGAAACCTTTAAAACCGAGGCTACAAGGCTCCTGGAAATCATAAAATCAAAGAGTGCCACATTCGATATACCCAGAATCGAAGCATTCATGAATGAGATTTTGACTTTCTCGATAAAGGCGAAGTCACAAGATAAAACTGACATCAAGGTCGAGATCATTGATCACAGGACTAATATTTCCCATGCGAGAGGTTTCTCAATTAAGTCACAACTCGGCAGTCCGTCGACATTACTTAACGCTTCAGGGCACACGCTTTTTGACTATAAAATCGATGGGTTATCTGAATCAGATAAAACAAAAATCAACTCAATTTCAGGCAACAGATGCGTCCAAAAGAGAGTGAGTAAAATTGAAAAACTACAATCCTCTGGAGAGCTTTCAATCCATGATGGGCGCGCTAGAAGTGAAATTTTTATGCATAACCTAGTGCTGCTTGATGACGCCCTTCCAGACATCCTCGCAAGCCTGATCTATAACGGATATAAACATAGAAAGTCACAACTGAATGAACTCCTGCCGCATGTGGTTAATGACAACATACGCGATTACCAATTTAGCGACAACTCTACCGTCTACAGTCAAAAAATTAAACGACTATTAGTTGCCTCTGCGCTTGGGATGAAACCAGCATCCATCTGGGAAGGTCAATACGATGCCAGTGGAGGGTATTTAATTGTACTTAATGACGGAAATATAATTTCCTATCACATTTACGACAAAGAGGACTTCGAAAACTACCTCTTCTATAATACGCGACTAGATACCCCTTCCCCTAAAAGATACCATTCAGGGGAAATAACTACCGCAGACGGATGCCATTATATGCAACTAGGGCTACAAATTCGCTTCTGCCTCTAAGCAATAGGCTCAAATCAGAACGCCTGTTTAATTCTTTGAGTAAGCGAATCACATTTCTTTAGCTCGCACTGGTCAAATCACAGAGCATCGACGTCACCGACTTTGAAGAGAAATTGGACACCTTTAAAACTGGGTTTGCCCGCAACTACGACCTCGCCGGCAAAAAGTTCCAGACCGCGATCGACGAAATCGACAAGTCGATCAACCACCTGCAAAAGACCAAAGAGGCCCTCCTCGGCACCGACCGCAACCTCCGCCTCGCCAACGACAAGGCCCAAGACGTCACCATTAAAAAACTCACCCGAGGCAACCCTACAATGAAAGCCAAGTTCGACGAGTTGCCGGGCAACGCTAAAACACAGTCTACTGCAGTCCAACTACGTGACACGCTCTTTGCATTACGCGGCCGTTATCAATGCGGCATAAAACAGATATTCTATTCGAAACCCAGATAATTTCGGGCAGTGTTTCTGCTAACCGCTCGATTAGTGCATAAAATGTACCATATCCCACTGATTTTTACTTTGCACCTAACGAAATAAAAGAAATGCTTCAAAACTTACACGCGAATTCTACAGCTAATGTATTAAACCCTCTCAATAATGCACCAATTAGAACATACACTCTGCGAAATATCCGCCCTTATAAAGGCTATAGACGGTAAGAAATCTTACGATCACCTAGATGCTATAGCAGATGCCTTACTATGCGTTGCCAGCATGAGTCATTACGAATATGCTCCCACTCACGACACTACAGATGGGTTTAGCGCGGAGGACGTAGCAGTCGCTAAATTTGTGGATAACTTAAGGGCAACTATTCTAGATAAAGGGTAGATGTAGTAAGCGACTATGACACAAAAACGGCTTCCCTTTTCCCAAGAGATGCCCTACTCTATTTCTATCGTTCTTTAAAACTCTAGCGTCGTTAAACGCATCTTGAAGT
>Ga0209223_10004381_pt1 | contig 12921 bp, 8 predicted proteins | sample COG_06_FD_184750 | JGI IMG/M metagenome (GOLD analysis project Ga0209223, IMG submission 184750) | Pelagic Microbial community sample from North Sea - COGITO 998_met_06 (SPAdes) (version 2) | ecosystem: Environmental > Aquatic > Marine > Neritic zone/Coastal water | place: Helgoland, sampling...
AAAGCTAGAATTAAAATAAAGAATAATTTAAAAAACCTCATAAAATCTCTGTTAATATAGAATAATATTTAAGAAAAATTTAATAGTTGGAATTTATTTCACTTAATGGCAAACTCTTCCAAGTAATCCCTTCTTGCCATTTAGGAGCATGCACTTTTATTAAATAATTCATTAGCAACTTCTCTAGCTCTTTGGTTTTCTTGGGATTCTGAGAAATAAGATTACGGCTTTCTTTTTTATCAGTTTTTATATTATAAAGAAATAACTCTCCATTATCTTGAAATTTAACAAGTTTAAAATCCCCTTTTCTAACAGCAGAATGAGGCCTTTTCAAAGCAATTCCATTTTTATACGGCACATGAAAAAATATTCCATCAACTTCTCTTTTAACTTTTAATTTCGAAGGGTCTAAAAGAATAGATTTAAAACTTCCTCCATCTATTTCATTTAATTTAAAATTATTTTTTCCAGCTAAATCTTTAATAGTAGGTAAAATATCTGAACCAGAAACAGGAACCTTAGACTCATTTCCATTTTCAATTCCTGGACCTGCTATAATTAAAGGAACTCTTAGCCCACCTTCTAAAGCATCCCATTTCCCCCTTCTTAAAGGGTAATTATAGCTTTTGGTATATTTTTTAGCTCCTGGAATATTTGGTACGGACCCATTATCGGACATATATATTACATATGTATTATCCTCGATTCCTAATTCTTTTATTTTATCTAGAATAATTCCTAAGCCTTCATCAAGGTCTTCTGTCATTGCTGCAAATCCAGGATTTATATGTTGAGCTCCAAATGGTTTATTTGCTTGTTTTAGAAAAGTCTCTTCTTTGGACTGAATTGAAGCATGAACTGCATAGTGGGAAATTTGCAAATAAAAAGGATTTTTTTCATTTGAATTTTTCTCCATAAAATCAACTGCTTTTTGGGTTAGAGAGAAAATATTTTTAGGATCTTTAAGAGAGACATGATTCCATTGGGTTCCATTGTTTACAAATCCACCGTCTTTATTTTTTGTTGGTCCATCACTATTGTCATATCCCAAAGTTTCAGGAGTGCTACCAATTCCCCACTTTCCAAAATGGGCTGCTACATATTCTTTATTGATTTTTTTTAAAGCTTTTGGAATACTTACAAATTCTTCGTGATTTATATGGCTGGTATTCATACCAACTCTAATAAGGGATAAACGTGCAGGAGTTTTTCCAAATTGAATACTATATCGAGATGGCGCACACACAGGAGCAGAAGCATAAGCATTAGAAAAACGAATTCCTCTTTGGGCTAATATTTCTAGATTGGGAGTATAATGGTAATCACTTTTAGATAATGGCTCTGAATTCATCATTTGAACTGATGTTCCGTTCCAACCTTGGTCATCGGCTAATATAAATATGAAATTCGGAGAATTATTAGAATTTGATAATGGTTGTGAATAATATTCGCTCTTTAATGAAAAAAGAATTGTAATTGAAAAAATTATTAAAAAAGGTTGATATCTACTCATTTTTGTCATTGATTGGTTTTAAATAGGTTCTTTTCCCATTTTCGTTATGAATATCTCCATAAGTTACGTTTTTAATCCTTGGTGTTGGTTTAACATTTTCTATTTGTCTTCCTAATCCTTTTGGCTTCATATCTGCTTGAATAATTCTACGATTAATGGTTTTAATTAGCGAATCACGTATTAAACTGTAACTAGAATCTAATGCTAAATTATTGAGTTCTTCTTCATCAAATTTATGGTCATATAGTTCATATTGAAAATCGCCATTTATATCCCACTTTGTTAATCTGAAGCTCTCTGTCCTTATTGAATAACCATTTCTCCATCTTGTAAGAGCACTTTTTCTTACATCTGAAGACTTGTTTTCAATAATAGGCTTTAAACTTTCTCCAACGACATGAGATGGTGAAATTATATTAGTAAGGTCCATTAAAGTTGGAAATATATCTATAAGTTCTACAGGACTATTAGAAATTTTGGAGATGTAATCTTTACCTGGAACATTAATTATTAAAGGAACTTTTGTAGCATTATTAAATAATGTTTGTTTTTGCCAATGGCCATGTTCTCCCATATGATAGCCATGATCAGAAGTAAAAACAACTATAGTATTTTTATCAAGGCCTGTTTGCTTTAATTTATTAATTATTCTACCAACTTGAGCATCTACAAATGAAATAGTAGCATAATATGCTTGCTTAATTTCTTTTGCTAGATCTTCCTCTAAATTTATTTGATTTTTTTTGGATCTTACAGATTTCGCTGCTGGAATAGGAATAGTTTTTAAATAATCAGGAGAACTTTCTGGGATTACTATATCTTCCTTACTGTATAAATCAAAATATTTTTTTGGAGCTACAAATGGGGTATGTGGTCTAAAAAAACCAACAGCTAAAAAGAAATTTTCACCAGTATTTGAAAAATTTTCTAACTTTTTAATTGCCTCACTTGCTCCTATTCCATCTGTTTGTTCCTCATCTACTCCACCAGAAGCCATCCAACTTAAGGTTCCACCATATCTTCTAGGACTAAGAGTATTAATTTTATATTCTTCAAGTTTATCTCTCCCATATGGATTAATTGTCTGATCCCAGGTGTAGATATCATCTATTCCAGAAGTTCCAATGGTACTAGGATTATCGTAGTGAAAAATTTTTCCGATTCTTACAGATTGATAGCCCTGTTGTCTGAACCTTTGCCCAATTGTTATTACATCTGGCACAGTATTTCTCAAGAAAATATTATTTTTTGTCATCTTAGTCTGATTGGAATACATTCCAGTCATGAAAGAAGCTCTTGATGGACCACATAATGGATATTGACAATGCGCATTGAGAAATAAGGTTCCATTTTCAATAAGCCTATCAATATTAGGGGTTTTAACAACCTTATTTCCGTAAACACCAATATCACAGTTTAAATCGTCTGCAATAATAAATAAAACATTAAGTTTTTTGTTTGATATATCAGTTACAGAAACAGAACTTTCTTTTGGTGAAATACAGCTTGAAAGAAGAAAAAAAAATAGTATTGTAAATAAGGAATTTATTTGATTCTTTATAAAAAAGAAAAGTTTATTTAAAAGGTGTGTACTAAATAGTTTGTACATGATTCAGATGATAATTAACTAAATTATCTACAGGTTTTTGAATTATATCTCCAAGAATTACTCCATGTTTATCGGCAGCAACTTTAAGTTCTTTTTCAAATATTTTACTTATAGAACCAATGAAATGTGTTTTAACAGATTTGTATTCTGGATAACAACAGACATGAATTTTAATAAATTCATTCATTCCATGCTGAATCATCTCTGTAACATATTCGTGGTGGTAATGTCTATTAATAAATTTCATAAAAGAAGCTAGATAAACATTTGCATGTGGTTTCATATATACATTTTCAAAAATATCTGCTTTTGCATTTCCAAATTGACTTTCAAAATCTTTATGAATTGAATCAGGAAGCTGGTTATATAAATAATCTTTTAATAATTTTTTTCCATAAAAAGAGCCAGAACCTTCATCCCCTAAAACATAAGCAATGGCTGGAACTTCTTCTCTTAAATTTTGACCATCAAAATAACATGAATTTGAACCCGTTCCTAAAATGCAGGATATTGCAGGTTCTCCTTTATAAGTAGATAATGCACAGGCTAGTAAATCATGGTCAACTGTAACATTTGAATTAGGATATATTTTACTTAATCCAGATTTAACTATATTATTCATCTCCTCACTTGAACATCCAGCTCCATAAAAATACAATCTCTCCGCATTTTTTGAAGCCTCATAAAATTCCTTATTATTTTGAATTTCATTAGCAATAAATTCACTAGAATGAAAAAAAGGATTGAATCCCATAGTTTTATACATCCTTACCTTATTTTCATCATTGACAAGTACCCAATCAGTCTTTGTAGACCCACTTTCTGCGATTAGTATCATATATATAAATTTATAATATAGTTTTAGAATATTTTTTAAAAAAAAAGTATAAATTAATTAAGAATTTAATCTCATTAAAGTTATTTAAATTTTTAAATAAATCTTTACTTTTTGATTGAATTTTATCTGAAACAATTGTGCTGTTTAGTAAATATAAAATCATCTTGGAATAAGTCATAATTGTTAAAGTTTATAGGGACCAAAATATCTCAACTTCCGAAGACAAAGTATTCATTACATAACTTATTGGAAGTAATTCTTTATTAGCTCTTTTTAAAACATCTTCATTTTCCTTTCCAGAAACAATTAAAATAATTTTTTTAGAGTTTAGTAGAGATTTTAAATTATGAGTAAGTCTCTTTTTTGGTTGAAAAGGAGCTATGTTTAGGGAAATATCTGGATAAATTTCAGAAAGTGCATTTTCTGTTTGAACTGTATTTGGAAATAAAGATGCAGTATGGCCATCTAAACCCAACTCTAATAAAACAATAGATTTTTCATTTAAAAAAACAGAGTTGGACAGTTTAGCTAAAGATAAATTGTTGTTTTCGTTCTTTAAATCATATACCAAAGGAGTTAAAGATGCCTTTTGTAATATGGTGTCTCCTAAAGCTTCAGAAATATTGTAAAAATTAGTTTCCTTGGACTCATTATCAATCCATTTTTCATCCACCAGACCAAATCTAACTTTAGACCAATTAACTTTTGAAAGTTCTTTAAATCTTTTGTACAAAGAAAGTGAAGAGGTACCACTAGAAAGTAAAACTTTTACTTCATTACTTGATTTTGTTTCAATAAGTAGGTTTACTTCAATTAAAGACAATAAATTGTCTTGTAAATCAGCAGAACTATCAAACTTTTTTGTAACCATTATATGCTAATATACACTTATTGTTTAACATACACTTAGTGTTTTGGTAATTATTGTGATATAAACATCTAATAAAAAATTAAGAAGCTACAGTAGTTTTAGAAAATTAATCATTTATGATAATCGACTCCTCAATTAAACCAAAAGAATTTCTTACTTCTCCATCCATAATTAATTTAATATTTAATTTTGTGTCATTTGGAAAAGAATTACCATCTATAATTTTAGTATTTAAAGTAGTAATACCTTTTTGAGTTTGTGCATAAAACTCTACTAATGAAAATTCACCATCTTGGTATCCATATCCTTCACCCAAATCGGAATACAATATCCCTTTTGCTGATAAATTAGAATCTAAAGACACAATGAGAGTAATAGTATCTAACGAAAAAGAATTGGTGGATACTATAGGATTACACAATGGGACTATCGCTCCAGGTCTGATTAAAACATCTGGATGGTATTTATGATTTTGACTTTTTTCACCATTTATTGAAATACTTCTCCAATTACCAGCTGGGATTTGACCATTTTCGCTCCATTTAGGAACAATTAATAAATCGCTTCCAAGTAAGAAATTTTCTTGTTCTGTTCTTAAATATTTTTCTGATGGATTATTAAAAAACACTGGCCTCATAACTGGCATTCCTGTATTTGCACTTTCCCAAAACAAGGTATATAAATATGGTAATAAGCGATACCTTCTTTGCAAAGCTTCTCTTGAAACTGTTTCTACTTCTTCACCAAAAGACCAAGGTTCCTGATTTATAGAACCTTTAGTAGAATGGGCTCTAGAAAATGGATAAAAAGCTCCTACAGCTATCCAGTGAGCATATAGTTCTGGAGTAGCATTTCCAGCAAAACCTCCTATATCTGGCCCATTAAAAGGCTGTCCAGAAAGACTTAGATTCAAACTCATAGGAATAGACTGTTTTAAATGTTTCATTGAAGAATTGTTATCTCCTGTCCAAGTGGCTGCATAACGGTGTCCACCTAAAAAGTTGGACCTAGTCAATACAAATGGTCTTTTATCAGGATTAGATTTAATGATTCCATTTCTTGAAGATTCTACCATCATCATTCCATAAACATTGTGGTACCTTAAGTGTATGTCATTTTTAATATTTTCATCTCCAACATGTTTATTAATATCTGGCATGGTCCAATCCACTGTTTCAAAAACAGCTGGTTCATTCATGTCGTTCCAAACCCCATCAACTCCTTTAGCCATGAAGTTCTCATACAATCCTCCCCACCATTTTGAAACCTTAGACTGAGTAAAATCTGGAAAAACACAATCTCCTGGCCAAACCTTCCCTAAAAAAACAGAATCGTTTCTTGTCTGCACCCAAGCATTTATTTTTTCTCCAGAATCATAGACAAAAAATCCTTTTTCAGCTTTAATACCAGGATCTATCATCCAAACAGATTTAAAATCGTTCTTATGTAAATAATCATTGGTTTCTTTTGGATCTGGGAAGTGAATAGAATCAAAAGTGAAAATTTTAAAATTTTGCATATAATCAATATCCATCCATATTACATCACAAGGAATATTCTTTAAACGCATTGTGTCGGCTAAAGATTTAACTCTTTCATCGGGATAATAAGAATATCGACATTGGTGAAAACCTAAGCTCCAAAGTGGAGGAAGCTCAATAGTTCCGGTAAGTTCTCCCAATTCTTTCATCACTTCTTGTGGAGAATCTTTTTCAATTACTACAACTCTAAATGCTGGTCCTTCAGATGAAAAGGTAATTCTTTCCCCTAAAGAAATCTCCATTTTCCAAGTATTATCTGCTATAACTCCAAAACTTTTACCATTTTCTCCAACCCCTAATACCCAAGGGTGTGACTGATACAGCCTTTGGCCATTGTCTTTGCCATATCCATAATTATCTGTATTCCATAATTTAACGGTTTTTCCATTTCTTATCAAATCTCCCATAACTTCACCAGTTCCATATAAATCTACATTTGAACCAAATGAAACTTGTGCGATTTGTCTATCCAAAAATTCTGAAAAAGACACTTTTAATGAACTAGAGTCTAATACTTTTTCTACTGGTGATGGTTCGTTGAGTATGGCAAAAGATGGATTATGAGAAGATTTATCATAGCCTGATGGATAATAAATATTTACATTACTATCACAATTAATAATAGTTTGTTTGGTTTGTTTTTTACCACAACTAGTAATTAAAAAAGAAAAAAAGAAAAGTAAATAAAGTAGGTTTATAGAGTATTTCATTGTGTAGTATTTAAATTATTTCCTGTTAGTAATTTATTTAGATTTTAGATATTTTTAAAATCTTTCGGATGTATTTTAATAAATATATTCCTTTTTCTAAATCTCCTAAATAAATTTTTCCATCATTCACAGTACCATTTTTAATAATTTCTCCATTAATATTAAGTATACAATAATTTTTATTTTTAATATTTAAATCATCTGAAATATTTAAAAAATCAACAACTGGGTTTGGAAAAATAACAAAACCATTTTCCTGAAAATCAATAGTGCTATTTGAAGAATTACAGGCGCATTTATTTTTTAAAATATTAAGATTTGGTTCTGTTGGAGCGTTGTAAGTAACTTTCACCCAACATTTTTGCCCCATTTGGCTTTCAGTTGTATTTCTTATTTTAATGGTATATAAATCTTCATTGAGTATGTTGAAATCATGAGAAAAATCTCCTATTCCAGTAATTGAATCTATTGTATTGCAATTGCTGTCTAATAGTAATATATCTACAGATAAATTATTAAATAATGGATAAAATTCAATATTTAAATTGCTTTGTGTCTCTAAATGGACTTTGCCAACAACCCTACATTCTTTACTTTGGTTAGGTAACATTCCTCCTTGTTGTAAGGAAGCAATATGACTATCTCCCAAATCATTGGCCATTTCCCATTCTTGAGTTATAGATTCAGAAGAATTGATATAATTGGTAGTAATTCCATCAGGAGCCCAAATAGAATACCCTTTTCTAGAGTTATTTGCAGAACCGTCACATGGTGGAATATTAATATCTATTTTCCCGCCACCATATACAATTGTAGTATTTGTATTAGCACCAGAATAATCTTTTAAAACTGTACCATCTGTCCAATTACTTTGGACACCAATTAAGTTTTTCCAACTACTCCAACTATCATTGACAGCTATGACTGCCTTTGCATCTCTTTCAATTACCAAAGCATCGTTCTCCTGCCATCTAACAAGATAAGACCCACCTTTAAAATTGAGATTTTGATGACACCAAATAATATTGGCAATATCAGATCGTATTGGAAGTTCTATTGAGTCTTTTGGATGATGGTTAAATCTATTACTGTTGTATCCAATATTAAAAAGATCTTCAAAATAAACCATTGGCGATCCATCTAATGCAAATGAAATTGCGTAAACTACACTTAATCTAGGGTCATTGGGCTCAATTTGAGTTCCTAGTTGTTGAGAACTATTCCAACCATTGTAATTGCCATCAGAATCTAGAATTGGTCTAAATGTATCATGATTATTTACAAATGGAACAGTTCTTTGTCTATTAAGCTGTTGATTATTTGGGATCGATCCCAAATCAAATGCTCCATTTCCTTGAACAATTCCCACCAATGCACTTCTTAATGAGAAATCAAATGTACCAGCTCTATTTTGAACATCATTGCACCATTGGTCAAGTTCACTAGCACCACCAACCCACTCTCCTACTGCGAACATATCATCTGTTGCATTTGCCCATCCATTTCCATGTTGAAGGTTCCATAGATAGTCCTCAGCTATATAAGTTGGGAAATGTTTAATAGCATCCAATCTAACACCGGAAAAACCGACTTGCTTTTTATACCATAATATCCAATTTCGCATTTCATCTCTTATATAATTTACTGTTTGAAGTGGGTTAAATACACAGTTAGAACTTTGTCCATACGATGAACTTTCGTAAGAAATATCTGGACCCCAAAAAGGAGAATTAATATCATTTGTGCAACAAATAAATCCATTGTTTGGATAAAAGTTCTGCCAATTTTTATGAAATCTACCTTCTCTTGAACTATAATTCCCTGCTGTAGAATTTAAAGCTGGTGATTTATGGCAGACATACCTGAAATTTTTATACTTATTTGTTGAACCATCATCTATAGCAGCTGGATCTCTACCTCCATTTCCCGTTACACTTCCTGCTCCCGTTATATGATTTAGAACAATATCTTGAACTACATCAATACCATTTGCTTTCATTACAGCTACCATTCTTAACAGTTGATCCTTATCTCCCAATTTTGTTTTTAAAAATCCTTTCTGATATTTGTCACCTAAATCATAATGATCAAATGGGGCATAACCCATATCTACTATTTGAGTATTTTTAACTGATGGGGGAATCCAAATAGCATCAATTCCTACTGCTCTTAATCTTGGAGCTAAGTCAACTAAATAATCTGAATATCTATTATTGTAATTTGAGTTATAATAATCCCACCAAAAACCTTGAAGTAATACTTGATAATTATTAGAATTCGGTTGAGAATAAGTTTTAGAAAAAAAACTTAAAAAAAATAAATAAAAAATAAATCTAATAACCATCATTTTGAGACAGATTAGTATTTAGGATTAAATCTGAGGTAGGAATAGGATATAATTTTAAATGGTTATCTACTCCGATTCCTGTAAAATCACCACCTTTAAGTGGCCAAACGTAATCTGCAGATGTAAAATAGTCAAATCTTATTAAGTCTGTTCTCCTTGTAGCTTCCCAGCTTAGTTCCCTAGACCTTTCATCTAAAATTTCATTAAGTGAAATTGTAGTTAAATTATAATCTGAATTTTGAAAAGCTCTTTCTCTTATAAGATTAACATTTTGAATTGCTGTAGCTTGATCTCCTAGACGAAGTGCTGATTCTGCTAACATTAAATGAATATCTGCTAATCTTAACATTGGGTAATCAATATCTACATGAGCAGTATTTGAATTATTTGAACCACTAGTGCTGTTTCTATTAATATTTTTAAATTTTGGGAAAGCAAATCCATGTCTGAAATTTCCCAAATTAGATATGGTAAGTTGCTGCCCTTTTGTAAAAAATAAAAATCGATTATCGTTAGAACTATAATTTGAGTCAATTAAAAAATAATTAGTATCAATAGATAAGGAACTGGTAATAACTGTGTCATTTGGTATGTTAGAGGTGTCTAGGTAAAGGTAATTTTTTGAGTAATCAAATTTTTCTACCAACTTTTCTGTAGCTCTTAAACCTCCCCATCCTCCATTTACTCCGTAGTCAGTGGCACTCATATCTCCACCAATTGATGCACAAACTAGAAATGTTGTTCCTCCCCATGTTTGAGCGTATAAACCATCAAAAACAACTGGGAAAATAATTTCATTTGAAGAATGATTGTCTGCTAAAAAAATATGCTGATAGGACTCATCTAATTGAAATAAATTTGAACTTATAATATTTTCACATTGCGTACGACAATCTTCATATCTTGAAGAACCAATATATACTTCAGCATTTAAATATAACTTAGCCAATAATGCCTGAACCGCTTGCTTTGAAGCTCTTCCATATGGTAATAAAGAGGCATTTTCTAAAAGACTTTTTAAATCTAACAATTCAGTTTCTACATATTGAAACAAGTCATCTTTTGAGATTTGTGGAGGATTAAATGCACCAACTCTATCATTTTCAGTAATAAATGGTACACTTCCAAATAAGTCTAATGCATGATAATAGCTTAAAGCTCTTAAAAATCTTGCCTCATTTCTATAAGTATTTATTATTTGAATATCTTCTTGATTAAAATTTCTTTCAGTCAATTTTTCCTCATTAGATTGGTAAATAAACTCATTACATAAAGTTAATTGATAATAAATTCTATAATACATTCCTTTTATCCATCCATCTTCAGGGCTCCACTGAATTTTATTAAGTGCGGGAATACCAGGGTCATTCCAGCCACAAACTGCCTCGTCAGTTGGAAGCTCCTGAAGATTCCAAAGAACTCTCACATAAGATGAAAATCCTTCATCGATAGTTTCTCCTGAAATATCTGATTGACCAGCTGGTCCTTGGATACCTGTCATTGATAACCCTGAATATAGTTTTGAAAGAACATTAATATACTGACTAGGGTCACTGTAAATTACTTCAGAATTGAAACCATACCTTGGTGAAAAATCAAGAGGTTTTTTACAAGAAAATATAAAAAGTAGAAATAAGGGGAAAATTAATTTTTTCATTTTTTAAAAATTAAAATTTAAGTTAAGAGTAAATACTCGAGGTCTTGGATAAATATTATTGTCAATTCCTCCTCCAATTTCTGGATCTAATCCACTGTATTTAGTCAATAAAAATAGATTCTGTACTGAAATTGAAATATCAATATTTTTTACTTTATTATCCAAAAAATCTCCTACATTATATCCAATAGTGAAAAAGTCAACTCTGAAAAAATTTGCTTTTTCCAAGTAATAGTCACTTTGCAATTGATAATCAGAAATGTTTTGTACTTCACTTTCATAGTACAAAGAACTAATATTACTTAAAAATCCTTGTGTTCCGTTTATAGATTGATAAGTTGCAGCATTAGAGTGAATGTTATTATATATATATCCACCAATTTCAGATCTAAATGAAATACTCGAATACCAATTTTTATAGTTTAAATTTATTGCTCCACCTATTAATAAATCTGGAATAGGTTTGTTGATAATATATTTATCACTTGGTGAAATTATGCCATCTCCATCTCTATCATTAAAGGCATGAATAGTTTGCCATTTATCAGTACCATCAATAACTCCATCATTATTTATGTCAATAGTAGCTTGTTCACCAACTTGTATGGGTAGATCGCTCTGATCATATAATTGTTCATAAAGTAAAAAAGAAAAAGTAGGATTATTTAAACTATGAATCTGTACAGTATTACCTATTCCACCAGCAATTCCACCTACCTGTATACCAATGGTAGAAGTATCTTCAATTAAAGACAATTTAGTAACTCTATTTTGGTTGTATGCAAAATTTGCAGAAACAGAAAGATTAAAATCTTTTTCTTGAATTAAACCTATATTTAAATTTAACTCAATTCCCTTGTTGGACATTCCACCTACATTTGTTAAGATTTGATTGGTAAAATTTGTTCCAGCAGGAACTGAAACAGTTGCTAATAGATCTGAAGTGATCTTATTGTATAAATCTAAACTTCCTGAAACTCTATCATTTAATAATCCAAAATCTATACCTAAATTATTACTTCTGGTTTCCTCCCATTTTAAATTTCCATCAAAACCTGCAGGCCTGTATACATAGTAAAAATTATTGTCAAATCCGTATTGCGCTGTTGATGTTCCAATAAAATAATTTGAAATATAACCATAATCACCTATACCGTCTTGTTGACCATTCACTCCATATCCGAACCTAATTTTAAAATAATTTATTTTAGAAAAGTTTGACATAAATTTCTCTTCGCTAACAATCCATGCCGCCGAATAAGATGGAAAGAATCCCCATCTAGCTTCTGGACTAAATCGTGAAGAACCATCTCTTCTAAGAGTTGCATTAATAACATATTTATCATTTATATTATAAATAGCTCTACCATAAAAAGACATGATGGCATTTTCTGTGAAAAATGGATTTTCAACAGCAGGGTAAATTATTGAATCCTCACTTTGGTTATAAACTGGTAAGTTTGGACTATTAGAGTTCCAATATTGATAAGAAAAACCTGATGTAATATCTAAGTAGTTTTTACTACTATCATTCCTGTTGTTAAAATTAATATACGCATCTGAAAGATAATTTCTTTTATTAGAGTTATATCTATTGAAAGAACCTTCTGAAAAATAACCAGAAGCAGAACTTGAAAGTACTTCGACTGTACCCTCTCCTTTAGAAAAATCAAAGCCTGCATTATAGTTAAATGTAAGGTCAGGTAAAAATTTTGGATTGTATGAGAATTTTGAATTTCCAATATATCGCTGTACAGAACTTAAATCATTTTTTTGATTTATTAATCCAACAGGGTTTTTAGTAGCAAGCGTATTTGGGTTGCCATTATTTTGGG
>Ga0209223_10004384_pt1 | contig 12920 bp, 8 predicted proteins | sample COG_06_FD_184750 | JGI IMG/M metagenome (GOLD analysis project Ga0209223, IMG submission 184750) | Pelagic Microbial community sample from North Sea - COGITO 998_met_06 (SPAdes) (version 2) | ecosystem: Environmental > Aquatic > Marine > Neritic zone/Coastal water | place: Helgoland, sampling...
AAAACTAAATGTTGAGCTAATTGCCCCAATTGCTATGGAAGAAGGCTTAAGATTTGCCATCAGGGAAGGCGGTAGAACCGTTGGCGCTGGTGTAGTTAGTAAGATTTTGGCGTAGGAATTAAGGGTTGCTTACATTTAATTTCGTGCAAACTTTGTATCGAGGTGCGCTGGCAGCTTTATTAAGAAATATATTTAGGAGTGTAGCTCAATTGGTAGAGTAGCGGTCTCCAAAACCGTTGGTTAGGGGTTCGATTCCTCTCACTCCTGCCACTATTTAATAATAAAATTTAAACTAGAAAGTTTGTTAAATGTTAAAATTTTTTAATGAAGTTGTAGAAGAGGCAAAAAAACTTGAATTCCCAAAAAAGAAAGAGGTTTATATTACAACTGCAATGATAATGGTTGCTGTCGTAATATCGTCTCTTTTTATACTATTTGCCGATTTTTTAATATCTAAGATCATAACATTAGTTTTTGGACTGTAGCCATTGGCATGTTGTATAATATAAAATAAAGATGAATTAAAAATAATGTCTAAAGAGTATAAGTGGTACATATTGAATGTTGTTGCTGGGCAAGAGGCCAAGGTTTTATTGGATATAAAATCAGCAATTGCTCGTGGAATTACTAGTGATTTTATTCAGGACGCTATGGTGCCATCAAAATTGGTAGTTAAGGTCAAGCGAGGTCAGAAAAAAGAGGAGGAGCAAAGACTTTTTCCTGGATATGTATTCGTTAACTCAAATCTTGAGGGCGATACCTATAATTTTTTAAATTCCATTCCCAAAGTATCAGGGTTTCTAGGTAGTAAAAATAATCCTCAACCAGTTTCGCAAGATAAGGTTGACCAAATTTTACGATCCATTGAAGATCAAGTAGAGCAAGAAAAAAATTCTATATTCGAAGTTGGTGATATGGTAAAAATCAATGATGGACCTTTTGAGTCCTTCAGCGGTTCCGTAGAAAGCTTTGACCAAGAAAAGAAAAAAATTAAAGTCTCGGTATCTATTTTTGGACGCACAACTGAAATTGAATTGGATCTAAGTCAGGTTGAAAAATTGGCCTAAGGATGAGTTTTGTTAGATAAATTTTATTGCCTATTTACAATAAAATTATTTGCAATATTATTTTGTGTGTTTTAGATTATTTGACCTTTGTTTTAATAGTAACTAAGTGGCTTGTGAGTAGTAGTTATTCACTTGGCTATTCACTTGTTAGGTCTTAATCTTAAGGCGCATTTTTAGATTATTAAAAAGCTTTGTTGTAAAGTTATTTTATTAAAGGGTATTAAAAGTTGTTAAATTTTAGTTAATGGTAAGTAAAGAATTAGCCGGTATAATAAAATTACAAGTCCCGGTAGGTAAGGCAAATCCAGCTCCACCAATAGGTCCTGCATTGGGTCAAAAAGGTTTGAATATAATGGAATTTTGTAAGCAATTTAATGCTATGAAATTCGATTTTAACCCAGGCACTCCAATACCGGTTACAATTACAGCTTATAAAGATAAAAGCTTCGATATAGAAACTAAGCTCCCGCCAGTTTCATATCTTATTATGCAAGAAATCAGCTTAAAGAAAGGCTCAAGCGCTCCAGGAAAGGATTCTGCTGGTAAAATAAGTATTTCACAAATCGAATCTGTTGCTAAGCAGAAGATGGCTGATATGAATGCAACTGAGTTAAGTTCATGCATTGAAATGGTAAGAGGTTCAGCGGTTTCAATGGGTCTAGATATTATTGAGGAATAAAGATAATGAGTATCAAAAAAGCTAAAAGTAATTCTAAAAATCATAAAGCCAAAGATAGTCGCCCTATCGCATCTTCTCTGGACGAGGCTTTAAAAATGCTACAAGATGGATCGAAAGAAAAGTCTAGAAAGTTTAATGAGTCCGTAGAAGCCGTTGTCATGCTTGGAATAGACTCTAAGCAATCAAATCAAAATGTAAAAGGTTCAATAGTTCTTCCAAATGGAACGGGGAAAAAAGTAAAAGTTATAGTAGTAAGTCCAGATGAAGCATCTCAAGATATAGCTAAAAAAGCTGGTGCCGCTGAAGTTGGATTCGAAGAGTTGATATCAAAAATTGAATCAGGATATGTTGATTTTGATAGCTGCATAGCAACTCCAGACGCTATGCAAAAATTATCAAAAGCTGCAAAAAAACTTGGCCCAAGAGGATTGATGCCCAGTCCAAAAAACGGCACAGTTACAAATGACGTTGTTAAAGCTGTCGAGGACTCTATTAAGGGCAAGATAAACTTTAAAAATGAAAAAAGTGGCATAATACATTGCATGTTTGGCAAGGTGGATTTTTCTACAGAAAAATTAAACGAAAATCTTAAGGCCTTGTTAAAATCTGTTAGGGATGCTAAGCCAGAAGGAGTTAAGGGTAAATATATTAAAAAATGCTACCTTTCTACCACCATGGGTAAATCAGTCGAGTTGCTCGAAGACTGTTTCAATTTTTGATAGCTAAATAGCTGATTATAAATAACACTTAATAAGTTAATTAAAAATTTAGATGAATAGAGAACAAAAGTCTCAGTTAGTTAAAGATTTAAAAGAAAACCTTGGTAGCAGTAGTTTTATTGCTCTAATTCATTATTCTGGAATTAATGATAAGAATCTTTACGATATAAGAGTTAGTCTCAAATCGCAAAGCTGCTCGATGAAAATTGTTAAAAATAATTTAACAAAAATTGCTGTAAAAGATACTGATATAGAAATTATAACGCCTTACCTAGTAGGTCCAGTTGCCTTATTATATTCACAGGATCCAGTGGCCTTGGCAAAAGTTATATTGGAAAGCTCCAAAAAGAATGAGAGTTTAAAAATAATAACAGGATGCCTTGAAAATACAATAGTTAGCGAAGATAAAATAAAAAGCTTAGCTAAGCTTGGATCGCTACAAGATGTGAGAGGTGCATTTGTTAGAACAATTAGCTCTGTTCAATCAAATTTTGTTAGAAATCTTAATTATAATAAAACCAGCTTGGTCTCATTAATTAAGAATTATTCATCACAAAAAGATGAATCTTAGTACTGACGATATTTTTCATTTAAAAACCTGCAACTATGGTTTTTAGACATTGTTAGCTGATTATAGTTAAAATCTATAATTTGCTAACAATGTCACCTTGTTTATGATTTTTTTATTTGTTTTGCAAATAAAATTAATCAAATCAACTCACTAGTTTATTAACTTAATTAAAATAAAAAATGACTGCTAATTTAGAAGAATTGAGCAACACTCTGTCATCATTAACTGTTTTGGAGCTTTCTGAGCTTAGCAAGAATTTGGAAGAAAAATGGGGCGTAAGTGCCGCTGCTTTTGCCGCTGCACCAGCTGCCGCTGCACCAGCTGCCGGGGAAGCGGTTGAAGCCAAAAGTAAATTTGAGCTAGTTCTATTAGCTGCTGGAGATAGCAAAATAAATGTTATTAAGATTGCTAGAGAAATTACTGGCCTAGGGTTAAAAGAAGCTAAAGATCTTGTTGAAGGGGCGCCAAAAACAATTAAATCTGATATAGCTAAAGAAGAAGCTGAAGAGTTGTTAAAAAAGCTTCAAGATGCTGGTGCTAAAGCTGAGCTTAAATAATCTCAACTGATTCATTATTATCGTTACATTTCACCCAAGATTCTTGGGTGAATCTAATTTCACCTCAGATTAGACTATATTTAAAAGCATTATCAGATACTATTTGATAATAAGTACAAAAGCTAACCTTTGATTTGAAATCTAAGGCTGCACAAACTTCTAATTATTGATATTAAGCATGGCGCAAATTCGAAATTTTGATCAAAACACCTTGAGAAAAAGTTTTAATTCAAACAATAGCAATAAAGAAGCGATCCCAAACTTAATATCTCTTCAAAAAGACTCATACAAAACCTTTTTGCAACTGGATACCGATCCCAAAAAAAGAAAAGATTTAGGCATCCAATCTGTATTTAAATCTGTATTTCCTGTTTCAGATTCCGCAGGTAAGGTTACTATTGAGTTTTTAGAATATAACCTTGGTCAGCCAAAATACGAGGTAAGTGAATGCATATCAGCTGGAAGAACTTTTTCTGCGCCATTAAGAGCTCAATTGAGGCTAGTATTGTGGCAGCAAGATGAAGATGAAGACGTAAAAGAAATAAGATCAATTAAGGAGCAAGAGGTATATTTGTGCGAGGTGCCATTGATGACTGAGAATGGTAGCTTTGTTATTAACGGGGCTGAAAGAGTTATAGTATCTCAGATGAGAAGAGCTCCTGGAGTATTTTTCGATAGTGAGAATGCTAAATTATCTGGCTCAAAAACATACACGGCAAAAATAGTTCCTTATATTGGCTCTTGGCTTGATTTTGAATTTGATGGCAAGGATATATTACACTTCAGAATTGACAAGAAAAAGAAAATTCCAGCTTCATCATTACTTCGTGCAATAGGACTGAATTCTGAAGAAATAATAACATATTTTTATGACTCTCAAAAAGCTAGTTTAACAAGCAAAGGATGGGCAATAGACTTTAATCACGAGACATTTTTGAATAAGAAGTCACCATATGATTTAATATGTGCCAATAGCGGAGAAGTTGTCTTGAAAGAAGGAGTAAAAGTCAGCAAAAAAACAATTCAAAAACTTCAAGATGATGGTCTAAAAAAGTATATTTTAACAGATGAGATGCTTGCTGGCTACATAAATGTAAAAGATTTGTTCGAGGAAGAAACAGGGGAGCTTCTTCTTGAGGCAGGCTCAGAGTTAAGTAATGAGAGCTTGGAGATTTTACAAAAGCTAAACATAGATTCGCTTGATGTTGCAGATCCAAGTAAGTCTGATATTGGGTCTTATATATACAACACAATGACTTTGGACAAGAACCAAGATGAAAAAGACTCATTATTTGAAATTTATAAATCCATCAGACTTGGCGAAGCGCCATCTTCTCTAGAAGTTGCTAAGGGCTATTTTGAAAATCTATTTTTTACTGACTATAGATATAATTTATCGGAAGTTGGTAGAATGAAGATGAATCACAGGCTTGGATTAGGCAACGATAATGAGTTATCTTACCTAACTGCAGAGGATATAAAAAAGACAATCAAGATACTATGCGAGATAAAGCATCACGATTTAAAAACAGATGATATTGACAGTCTCTCCAATAGAAGAGTCAGGTCGGTAGGGGAGTTAGTGGAAAACCAACTTCGAATAGGCATGGTAAGGGTTGAAAAAACTATTCTTGAAAAAATAAACTCAGTAGAAGTTGATACGGTTATGCCTCAGAGTTTAATTAATTCAAAGCCACTCATAACCGCTGTTAAAGATTTTTTTGCGACATCTCAGCTTTCGCAATTTATGGATCAAACCAATCCATTATCTGACATTACTCATAAGAGAAGGATATCAGCCTTGGGACCAGGAGGCTTAACTCGTGAGAGGGCTGGGTTTGAAGTTAGAGATGTTCACCCAACTCATTATGGTAGGATTTGCCCTATTGAAACGCCAGAAGGTCCGAATATTGGCCTAATTAACAGTTTAGCAACTTATGCTCGTGTTAATAAATATGGTTTTATTGAAACTCCGTATAAAAAAGTTGATAATGGGCAAATTAGTAATGAGATAACTTACCTTTCTGCTATGGAGGAGGTTAACTTTGCCATTGCTCAGTCAAACATAGAAATTGATGATAGCGGAATTATAACTTCTGAATTAGTTAGATGCAGGAGGAATAGTGAGTTCATCATGCTATCGCCAAGAGAAATTGATTATGTAGATGTATCAACAAAACAAATAGTATCGATTGCAACAACCCTTATTCCATTTCTTGAGAATGATGACGCTAACAGGGCGTTGATGGGTTCAAACATGCAGCGTCAAGCTGTACCTCTTTTGATACCAGATGCTCCACTTGTTGGAACCGGAATGGAGTCTATTGTTGCTGCAGATAGTGGTGTGGTTATTAAAGCTAAGGATGGTGGTATAGTAAAATTTGTTGACTCATCTAAGATCATCATTGAGTCTAATAATGACGGTATTCCTTATGTAGAAGTTTATAATTTAAAGAAATATAAGCGTACAAACCAAGACACTTGCATAAATCAAAAGCCATTAGTTGAAATAGGCCAAAAAGTTACCAAGGGTCAAATAATAACTGACGGGCATAGCGTTAAAAGAGGTGAGGTTGCTCTAGGTAAAAATGTACGAGTTGCTTTCATGCCATGGAATGGTTATAATTTTGAGGATTCAATTATAATATCTGAAAAAATCATATCCGATGATGTTTTTACCTCTATTCATATCGAGGAGCTTGAAATTGTAGCGCGAGATACAAGGTTAGGGCCAGAAGAAATTACTAGAGATATACCAAATGTTAGTGATGAAGTTTTGTCGAAGCTAGATGAAGAAGGTATCATCCATATTGGTGCTGAGGTTAAGCCTGGAGATATACTAGTTGGTAAGACGACTCCTAAGAGTGAATCCCCAATGACTCCAGAAGAAAAATTATTGAAAGTTATTTTTGGTGAGAAGGCGTCTGATGTTAAGGATTCTTCACTATATGCATCTACCGACATTAGTGGCACAGTTGTTGATGTTAAGATTTTCTCGCGCAAAGGTATAGAAAAAGATGAAAGATCGATTTATATAGAAATGCAAAAAATTTCTGATCTTACAAAGGCTAAAAACCTTAGGGTTGAATTTTTAGAAAGCTCTAGCAGGGACTCTTTATCGCTTCTTTTTCTAAATAAGAAAGCAACCAATAATGTCTCCGATATTAAGATAGGTACAAAACTTGATAACAAGATACTTGACTCGCTATCAGCAAAGCAAATAATGAAGATCACTATCGATGATTCTGTGATAATGGATAAGGCCGAAGAAATTATCAAAAGTTATGATGATCAAACTGCCAAAATAGAAAAAGAATTTGAAGATAAGGTAGTTAGAATAAAGTCAGGGGATGAGCTTGGTCAAGGCGTACTAAAGGTTGTAAAAGTTTATGTTGCTTCAAAATATAGATTGCAGCCGGGAGATAAAATGGCTGGTCGGCACGGTAATAAAGGTGTAGTTTCAAAAATTGCTCCTGTGGAAGATATGCCCTATTCAGAAGACGGTGAACCAGTTGATATTGTTCTTAATCCTCTTGGTGTACCATCTCGAATGAATATTGGGCAAATTCTTGAAACTCATCTAGGATTCGCTTCAAAAGAGCTTGGCAAGCAAATTGCTAAGATTGTTGAAGATGTAAGCGAGGCTAAAGATAGTATCATTAAAGCTGTGAAAGAAAAGATTCTTGAAATATATTCAGACCGCGACGAGGCTAAGCAAATCAAAGCGATGACTGATAAACAGCTTCTTGAGTTTGCTCATAAAATAAAAAATGGCGTACCATTTGCAACAGGAATCTTTGAGGGCTTTAAAGAGGAATATATCACAAAACTCCTTGGACTTGCTGGAGTCAATCAATCTGGTCAAATAAATCTTTACGATGGTAAAACTGGTGATAAGTTTGATCGATCTGTTACTGTTGGATATATTTACATGCTAAAATTACATCACTTAGTTGATGATAAAATACATGCTAGATCCATAGGACCTTATAGCTTAATTACTCAGCAGCCATTGGGCGGTAAATCACACTTTGGTGGCCAAAGATTTGGTGAGATGGAGTGCTGGGCTCTTCAAGCTTATGGAGCCTCATACACATTACAAGAGATGCTCACCGTTAAGTCCGATGACGTTGTTGGTAGAATAAAAATTTATGAATCTATAATTCAAGGAAATCAGAATTTTAACTGTGGCATACCAGAATCTTTTAATGTTATGATTAAGGAAGTGCGCTCACTTGGCCTTAATATTGAGTTAGTAGAAGCATAAGATAGTCTACTAACTAAATTTATTTTAATTAATTATACTTTTTATACATGTCTCTAGTAGGAACTTCTTCACATGGCCTCTTAAGCATCAACTCTAGTAATTCGGTTGATTTATTAGACTTTAATGCCATTAGAATTTCAATAGCCAGCCCTGAAAAAATTAGATCTTGGTCCTATGGAGAGGTTGGTAAGCCCGAAACAATCAATTATAGAACCTTCAAGCCAGAAAGAGAGGGTCTTTTTTGTGCAAGAATATTTGGTCCAATCAAGGATTATGAGTGCTTATGTGGCAAATATAAGAGAATTAAATATAAAGGCATTGTTTGTGAAAAGTGTGGCGTTGAAGTCACTTCTTCAAAAGTTAGAAGAGATAGAATGGGTCACATTGAACTCGCAGCACCAGTATCGCACATATGGTACCTCAAGTCTCTTCCTTCAAGAATTAGCACCATCCTTGGATCGACATTAAAATCCATTGAAAAAGTTATATATTTTGAATCTTACATCGTAACTGACAGCTTAATGTCTTCTCTTGAAGATGGTCAAATTCTAAGTGAAGAAGAATATGAAAAAGCTCAAGAAGAGCATGGTTATGGCAGTTTTGAAGCCGAAATGGGCGCAGAAGCCGTTAGAAAAATTCTATCCAAGCTTGACCTCAACCTTCTGCAAAAGCAGCTACGTGAAGATTTAGTAACCCAGACATCTGAGTTAAAGCGTGAAAAAGCTGTAAAAAGATTAAAATTAGTTGAGCAATTTTTAGAATCGGATAATAATGTTGAGGATATGATTTTAACTGTCCTACCAGTTATACCTCCGGATATCAGGCCGCTTGTAATGCTTGATGGCGGTAGATTCGCAACCTCTGATCTTAACGAGCTATATCGCCGTGTTATTAACCGTAATAATCGTTTAAAAAGATTGATGGATCTTGGTGCGCCAGATATTATCATAAAAAACGAAAAAAGAATGCTGCAAGAATCAGTAGATGCTCTTCTTGATAATGGTAGATCTGGTGCGGTTGTTAAAAATGCTAGCAAAAAACCTTTTAAATCTTTGAGTGAGATGCTTAAGGGTAAGCAGGGTAGATTTAGGCAAAACCTACTTGGTAAAAGAGTTGATTACTCAGGAAGAAGTGTAATTGTTGTCGGTCCAGAGCTTAAACTTCATCAATGTGGCATTCCTAAAAAAATGGCTTTAGAGCTTTTTAAGCCATTTATATACTCAAAATTAGAGCTTTATGGAAAGTCCCCTTCTATTAAGATATCTAAAAAAATGGTTGAAGCCGAGAGGCCAGAAGTTTGGGACATATTAGACGAAGTTATTCAAGAGCATCCCGTGCTTCTTAACCGTGCACCAACTCTTCACAGGTTGGGTATTCAAGCCTTTGAACCAGTTTTGACTGGTGGTAAAGCCATACAGTTGCACCCTCTTGTTTGTGCTGCCTTTAATGCTGATTTTGATGGCGACCAAATGGCTGTTCATGTTCCACTATCTATTGAGGCGCAAGTTGAAACTCGTGCGTTAATGATGTCAACTAACAATATATTAAGCCCAGCCAATGGTAAGCCAATCATAGTTCCTTCGCAAGATATTATACTTGGATTATACTATATATCAATGATATCAAAAGATTACGATCAAGATAAGGCGCGTCCAATAGCAAATGGATATGAACTTGAGCACGCTTTGAACGATAAGATAATCAATGTTCATGATAAGATACTTTATAGATTTAATACAAAGGATAAGTCTGGTGAAAAATCAACAGAAAGAGTTGCAACAACGCCAGGACGCGTCATGATTTATAATGCGCTACCAAGCGCTATGAAAGGAGACTTTAGTTTGGCCAACAAAATAATGTCAAAACGAACAGTTACTGAGCTAATTGATCTTGTTTATCGTAATTGTGGCCAGAAAGAAACCGTGATGTTCTGCGATAGAATCATGGATCTAGGCTTTAAGAACGCTTGCAAAGCAGGTGTTTCAATTGGCAAAGATGATATGCTTATCCCCGATTCCAAAGAAAAGCAAATATCTTTATCGCTAGAGAAAGTTAAAAAACTAGATAGCCAGTATCGTGACGGACTTATAACAACTGGCGAGAGATATAATAAGGTTATTGATGAATGGACAGAGTGTACTTCAAAAATATCAAAAGATATGATGTCCTCTATTTCATCTTTTACTAAACCTGAAGATGTTAACTCAATTTTCATGATGGCTGATTCTGGTGCTCGTGGCTCAGAAAGTCAAATAAAGCAAGTTGCTGGTATGAGAGGTCTAATGGCCAAAGCCAGTGGTGAAATTATTGAAACGCCTATTTTTTCAAACTTTAAAGAGGGTTTGAGTGTTGTAGAATATTTCATATCCGCAAATGGTGCTAGAAAAGGTTTGGCCGATACTGCTCTTAAAACAGCAAATTCAGGGTATCTAACTAGAAGATTAGTTGATGTATCTCAAGATTGTATTGTAATTGAAGAGGATTGCGGAACAAAAGAAGGCTTGGTTATCGAATCGATAGTTGATGACGGCCGCGTTGTTTCTTCTCTAGCCGAACAATCTTTAGGACGTATTCCACTTGAAGATATAGCTATTGATGGAAATATTTTAGTGCCAGCTGGAGAGATGATTGATGAACATTCTTCCGACATGATTGCTGAATCTAATCTTAAAAAGATCTATGTTCGCTCAGCTCTAACTTGCGATACCAAGCATGGTGTTTGTGTTAAATGCTATGGCAGAGATCTTGCCACAGGCAATCTTGTAAGTGTTGGAGAGGCAGTGGGCGTAATAGCAGCGCAATCGATTGGCGAGCCGGGTACGCAGCTTACCATGAGAACTTTCCACATTGGTGGTGCGGCACAACGCGGTTCGGAGCAAACATCCATAACTGCCATTGATGACGGAGTAATAAAATTTTCTGACCGAGGCACTATAGTAGACCGCCACGGGAAAATTATTGCTACAAATAGAAATTCTGAAATTAGCGTTATTGATAATGAGGGCAATGAGATCCAGAGTTATAAATTACCTTATGGTGCTGCTGTAAATAGGGCTAATGGGTCAGCTGTAAAAAAAGGCGACCATCTTGCCGAATGGGATCCTTATAATATACCTATTATTGCCGAGATTGATGGCGTAGTCCAGTATAATGATCTAATCGAAAATGTATCTCTTCGTGAAAAAATTGACGAAGAAACTGGTGTTTCAACTAAGATTGTTATCGAGTGGAAGCAGTATAATAAGCAAGATATCAAGCCTAGGATAACTATTGCAGAAAAAGATTATCCGCTATCCATCAACACTGTTATAAGTATATTAAATGGTTCTGAAGTTAAGGCTGGCGATGTAATTGCTAGAATTCCAAAAGAATCTTCAAAAACAAAAGATATTACCGGTGGTCTTCCAAGAGTTGCCGAGCTATTTGAAGCTCGTAAGCCAAAAAATGCCTCTGTAATTAGTGAGATAGACGGAATTGTAGAGTTTGGTAAAGATTATAAAACTAAACGTAAAATACTTATTAGGTCTAAAGATGCATCAATTGAGCCAGTTGAATACAGCATTGCTAAAACCAAACATTTATTTGTCGGCGAAGGTGATAATGTTAAAAAAGGTGATATATTGGTAGATGGAAGTCCCGTGCCTCATGATATTCTTAGAATCAATGGTTTGCAGGCTTTTGCCAACTATATGACAAGTGAAGTGCAAAAAGTTTATCGTATGCAGGGTGTAAAAATCGATGATAAGCATATTGAAGTTATACTAAGTATGATGCTTAGGAGGGTTGAGGTTACAAAAGCTGGAGAAACGACACTTCTTTCCGGCGAAGTAGTTGATCAAGATGTTTTTGAAGAAGCAAATCAAAAAGCGATTGATAACAAAATGAAGCCTGCCCAGTGCGCGCCAGTGCTACTTGGCATAACTAAAGCTTCTTTGCAGACTAAATCATTTATATCGGCCGCATCTTTCCAAGAAACTACTAGAGTTCTTACTGATGCATCTGTTCAAGGTAAATATGATTATTTAAAAGGTCTAAAAGAAAATATTATCGTTGGACGCTTGATTCCTGCAGGAACTGGTTTGGTAACTGATAAATATCATAGAATTGCTATGCAGCAGCAAAACATAACTAGTAAAATCATTGATTCCGCAACTGATGATGCGAATATTGATGAGTCAGTGCAAGATGTTGTTAGTAATGATAATAATATAGTGGCTCAATAATTATAAAATCTTTATTGTAATTATTAGTTATAACTTTTACTTTTTTAGCTTCCATTCCTTGGTAGCTCAGTGGTAGAGCAGTTGGCTGTTAACCAATTGGTCGGGGGTTCGAATCCCTCCCAAGGAGCCATCTTCTTATTCAAGAAGATTTCATAAAGTCCAGCAAGTCCAATAAAATCAATACTTCAAAGCAGGTTTAGTCCGATAGCGTCCTATATAATCTATTGACATACAAGTTATTTTGGGGGTAAATGTGGGGGTAAATTTTTTGAATGAATTATTTTTACCCCCAATATGCCATTAACAGACATAATTGTTAAGAACGCCAAGGCTAAAGATAAGCAATATAAGCTAAGTGATGAAAGAGGCTTGCGCTTGGTTGTACATAAAAATGGCAGCAAATATTGGCAATTGAAATATCGCTATCTTGGAAAAGAAAAATCATTATCCTTTGGAGTTTATCCAGAAATATCATTAAAAGAAGCTAGAGAAAAAAGAGATCTTGCCAGAAAACAAATTAGTGAAGGCGTTGACCCATCAGAGCAAAAGAAACTCAACAAAATTCAACAACATATTAATTTAGATAATTCTTTTGAGAATATTGCCCTTGAGTGGCATCAAAAGAATTTTGAGAAGTGGAAGCCAAGACATGCCAACTATATTTTAAAAAGATTAAAAGCAGACATTATCCCAGAAATAGGCTTTCGCCCTATTAATCAAATCAACGCCCCAGAATTACTTGCCACAATTCAAAAGATAGAAAAAAGAGGAGCTTTTGACATTGCCAAAAGAGCATTACAAACCAGCGGTCAGGTTTTTAGATACGCCATTGCAACA
>Ga0209223_10004385_pt1 | contig 12918 bp, 16 predicted proteins | sample COG_06_FD_184750 | JGI IMG/M metagenome (GOLD analysis project Ga0209223, IMG submission 184750) | Pelagic Microbial community sample from North Sea - COGITO 998_met_06 (SPAdes) (version 2) | ecosystem: Environmental > Aquatic > Marine > Neritic zone/Coastal water | place: Helgoland, sampling...
ATATATACAGTGGTATAATAACAAAAGAATACATCAATATTTAAATTATTTAACTCCTTTAGAAATGGAGACAAAATTAAAAAATCCTAAAAATAAACGAGCTGCCTAAAATTGTAACATTTTTTGTGGGTATACCAACCTATAAACCTTTAAAACATTTTGTTTACAAAGGACTTTTATCGCAATGGACACCAGAACAAATCTCTGGGAGAATAAAAAATCTCTACCCTAATAACCCTGTAATGTCTATTTCTCATGAAGCTATTTACAAACACATTTATACAAGGCCTCAAGCCAGTTTAAACAAAAAACTAATCAAACTACTCGTGCGTAAAAAAACAAGACGAAGGCCATCTAAAAAAAGACGTGGCACTGGCAGTAAAATAGTCAACCAAGTCAGTATTGACAACAGGCCGAAGCATATTGAAGACAGAATTGAAATTGGACATTGGGAAGGAGATTTAATCATTGGAAAGAATCATAAAAGCGCTATAGGAACCCTTGTGGAACGAAAAGCTAGGTATACTATTATTATAAAATTAAACTCTAAAAAAGCTGATGAAGTTGCTAAAATGTTTTCTCATAAAATTAATCAATTAAATAGGGTGTTTAAAAAATCTATGACCTACGATAACGGAATTGAAATGGCCAGACACGAAAAAATAACTCAAAATACAGGAATGAAAATTTTCTTTGCACATCCCTACTCATCATGGGAAAGAGGCACTAATGAAAACACAAACGGACTCATTAGAAGATACCTTCCAAAGGGAACAGACTTTAACCAAATTGATGAAAAATTACTCATGACAATTCAAGAAAAACGTAACAATAGACCCCGAAAAATTATAGGCTTTAAAACACCCCAAGAAATTATGGATTATGAACTAAAAAATGTAGCTTAGTATCAACTAAAAAAAAGCAACGTTTGTTGCGTTAGAACCTTGAATTCAGCATTAGTTGATTTTATTAGATATTAGAAAGGTGTTTCTTAGAAATAGGAAACACCTTTTTTTATGGTCAAATGCTATAAGAACCGGAGAAACTGCATAATGACAATCAATAAGTTAGTAGAATTCCTGTCTTAGAATTATCCCGTAAATTGGTAATATCGGTTCTTATTGGGGTAATTTTCGATAAAACAAAAGCTCCGTGTTTGACTAATTTTACTTTAATTATAGGCGGTTACGCCTTTTATGAATAAATTAAATAACAAATTGACTAGAAAGTAGTCTGTTGATTTGAAAAATTATAAGAGATGACAATAGAGAAAATAGAAACGTTCATTTTGAAAGATAAGCTCTCTCAGAGTTTTTTCTTCTCGCAATGGGAATATTCAGAAAGATGTATTTGTGTTGTTAAAGTTACTACTTCAGATGGTCAGCACGGTTGGGGTGAAGGTTATGGACCTGCCACTGTTTTAGAATCTGGAATAAAGTTTCTTGAGTCAACAGTAATTGGTGAAAACCCATTGGAGAATGAAGTGATCTGGAATAAAATGTATCGCAAAACATTTGACTTTGCAAGACGCGGAGCATTGATGGCTTCGATAAGTGCTTTGGATATTGCCATCTGGGATTTAAAAGGTAAAATATTAAACCTACCAGTTTCAACCCTATTGGGAGGAGCTCACAGGGATAAAATTCAACCTTATGCAACTGGGTTTTATTATATGGACCATGACAATCCGGCAAGAGATTTTGAGAAGGAAGCTAAATTATACTTATCTCAAGGTTTCAAAGCTTTTAAAATGAAAGTAGGATTGGGGATTGAAAAGGATGTGAAGTATGTGAAGTTGTTGCGTGAACTTTTAGGTCCGGAAGCAAAGTTAATGGTAGATTCGAATCACGCTTATACTCTAAGAGAAGCGGCTGAATTGTCGAGAAAAATTGAAAAATACGATATCGGATGGTTTGAAGAACCAATCTCACCTGAGTTTTACGAACAATATAATGAACTGAAATCAAAGACAACCATTCCAATTGCAGGAGGAGAGTGTGAATACACAAGATTCGGTTTCAATCAATTGATAAAAAATAAGTCGGTAGATATTTTACAACCGGATATTTGTGCAAGTGGAGGTTTGACAGAAGCAAAACGTATCGGAGCCTTGGCAAGTGCAAATGGGATCGATTTAATTCCTCATACCTGGGGGACTTCTATTGGAATTCACGTGGCATTGCATTTTATTTCAAATATAGAATCAATACCTGGTAGAATGTATCAACCTAATTTTTTAATAGAATATGATCAAACGGAAAATGGATTGAGAGAAAATCTTACGTTTCCTTCTATTGTAATGAAAGATGGAATGTTAGAAGTTCCAAAAAGACCAGGACTTGGGATTGATGTTGATGAAGATGTATTGAGACGTTATGCCGTAAATAAGAGTGAAATTAAAACGAGTATCCTTTAAACTATTGAAGTATTATGAAGACAGAAAACTTTGGTTACAAAAAACTATATATAAACGGTGAATTAGTTGATGCTGCATCGGGTAAAAAAGCAGATGTAATTTGTCCGGCTACCGGAGAGGTGATTGCTCAAGTTGCCGAAGCTGGTAAAGAAGATGCTTTAAAAGCTTTAGAATCTGCTCAGGTTGGATTTAAATATTGGTCTAAATTATCTTTAGCGGATAGAACTGCTTGGATGCAGAAATTGCGCACAGCAATTTTAGAAAAAGAACATGAGCTAAAAACTGCAATGGTCCATGAAATGGGGAAAACCTATGGTGGAGCAGCAGAAGATATTGAGGCTGTGGTAAATGCTTTGGACTGGTATCCTAATGCAATGAAAAATTTGCGCGAAGAACAAATTCCTGATTATGAAAATACGCATACTCATAAAATGATTTCTAAACCAGCAGGAGTTGCTGTGGCTTATTTAGCATGGAACTTTCCTTTGTTAAATGTTGGCTTTAAACTTGGACCAGCTTTGGCTGCAGGATGTTCATTGATCATCAAGCCCTCAGCATTATCTCCATTATCGACTTATATGATTGGAGAAATCTTAAATGATATTGATTTCCCAAAAGGGGTGGTGAATATCTTGTCTGGATCTAGTAGTGAAGTAGCAACGCCTATGACTACAAGTAAAATTCCAGCAGTTTTAACGATGATTGGTTCTACTGCAACAGGGTCAAAAAGTGATTGCAGAAAGTACTACTTCTATCAAGAAGCTAGGAATGGAATTAGGTGGTAATGCCCCTTTTATTGTTTTTGAAGATGCAGATTTTGACAAGGCCTTAGATCTAGCAATTGGACTAAAATTTGGAAATTCAGGTCAAATTTGTGTAGCTGCTAACCGAATCTTTGTGCATAAGAATATCTATGATAAATTTATAAAAGCATATGTAAAGCGTGCTTCTGAATTGAAATTAGGGTTTGGTACTAAAGAGAATTCCGATGTGTTTATGGGGCCAGTTGTGTCTAGAAAAGATAGAGACAGAATGTTTGATTTGGTTGACGATGCGGTATCTAAAGGGGCCATATTAGAATATGGAGGAAACATTCCAACTGACTTACCTGAAAATGGAAATTGGATAGAACCAACGATTGTCTCTGGAACGACACCTGATATGAAATTATTTAGAGAAGAAACATTTGGACCTGTTGCAGGTGTGATGAATTTTGAAACGGATGATGAAGTATTGGCATTAGCAAACGATACAGAATTTGGATTAGCGTCTTACATATTTACCAATAATCATAGTAGAATAGAAAGATTTACTGAGGAATTGGAATTTGGAGAAATTCAAATAAATGGAGTTAAGTATTCAATTTACTTACCTCATGGTGGAATTAAAAATAGTGGAATTGGACACGATTGTTCGCATTTAGCATTGGACGATTATTTAGTTAAAAAACGTGTGTCTACCGCATTGTAATTATGAAAGAAAATATACTACAAAAAAAATTAGCCGCAGGCGAAACAGTGTTTGGTCCGTTTTGCAAAATGCAAGATCCAGCGATCGTTGAAATAGCGGCTTTGAGTAACTTCGATTTTGTCATTATTGACATGGAACATGGTCCTTATGGAATTGAATCTACGCAAAATATGATTCGTGCAGCAGAGGCTCGAGGTATCACACCTGTGGTTAGAGTGACGGAAAATTCTGAAACTCTTATTTTAAGAACTCTAGATATTGGAGCGAGATGCATTCAGGTGCCACAAATATGTACCAAAGAAGATGCTGATAAATTAGTTAAAGCTACCAAGTTCTATCCGAAAGGAGAGAGAGGTATGTGTCGATATGTTAGAGCCGCGGAGTATACAAATATTACAGGTGCTGATCATTTTGGAAAGGCAAACAATACGGTAACAACCATTATTCATATTGAAGGAATGGAAGGAATTGAGAATTTGACAGATATTGTTCAGGTGGATGGTATTGACGTCATATTTCTTGGACCATATGACTTGTCTCAATCTTGTGGTGTCCCAGGAGAAGTAGATCATCCAAAAGTGGTGAATGCTATGAAAGAAGCTGTTGAGACGGCCAAAAAATATGGAAAAGCTGTAGGAACGTTTACAGAATCTCCAGAAAAGGCTAAAATGTGGAGTGCTATTGGTGTGCAATATGTTTCCTATGCCGTGGATGTCGGTTTGGTAATGAATGCTTTCAAGGAAATAACCAGTCAACTTAAATAATTAAACTAAAAAACTTAAACTATAATTATGGAATCATCTATGTTTTTACCTTTTTTACTGGTAATAGTAGCAAGTGTTTTTCAAGGTTCATTTGGACTTGGAATGAAATTTATGAACCCTTTGAAGTGGGAAGCTTGGTGGCTAGTTCACTCAGCTGTAGCAATGATTTTGATTCCAACCGCTTGGGCTTATTTTGTAACACCTGATTTATTTAATGTCTTGAGTTCAGCACCTTCTGAAGTTGTTGTAACAGCAATGGCATTTGGTGCCCTTTGGGGAGTTGGTGGAATTTTGTTCGGGAAAAGTGTACCCTATATTGGAATATCGCTTACCTATGGCATTGTAATGGGAGTTTGTTCTGCTGCAGGTGGATTGATCCCTTTATTCTCTATGGAGAATCCTAGCGATATGTCGGAATTTCCATTTATTATTGGTGGGGTTGTGATCATGCTTATAGGTGTTGCGATAACCGCTTATGCAGGTGTGTTAAAAGATAAAATACAAGGGGCAACTGGAGAGAAGATCAGCTTAAAAAAAGGGATTGTTATTGCTGTCATTGCTGGTTTTTTATCAGCTTATTTGGCTATTGGATTTTCTGAGGGGAAAGCGATTGGTGAATTGGCAAAAACTGCGGGTGCTATTGCTCGTAATAGTAGTTTGGCAATTTGGGTGGTTGTATTATGGGGAGGTTTTGCAATTAACGCATTATACGCTTTGTTTTTATTAGCAAAGAACAACACATAGAATTCATTTGCTACGCCCAATTCAGGAAAAGCATATGCGTGGTCAATTGGAGCGGCATTCTTGTGGTTTGGAGCGCTAGGGATTTATGGTCAGGGAGCTACACTTATGGGGAAACTTGGTGATATTATTGCCTGGCCTATCATGCTCGGACTTTCTTTAATTGTAGGGAATGTTTGGTCTTACTTGAATAGGGAGTGGGAAGGTGCTAAAAAGCCCTTTAATATTATGCTATCAGGTGTGTTTGTAATCATTGTTGCTGTTGTGGTAATGGGATACTAAGAAGAGTTACATATTTATATAAAGCCGAAGTTTATACTTCGGCTTTTTTTTGAATATGCTTAAATTGGGTTAAGAAATGCATTATTTGGAATAAAATCGACTATTTCATTTCGTAACTTGCTTTTAATTTTGTGGATATTAACGATAATATTTTATAATGAATTGTAATAAATCCATTGGGAACTCAAGATTTTGGTTTCTGTCTGTTTTTAGTTTGATATTGCTTGTCGTGCAATCTAGTTTTGCTTTTAAGCCACCAAAAAGACCTAATATCGTATTTATTTTGGCTGATGATTTAGGATATGCTGATGTTGGTTTTAATGGTGCTTTAGATATAGTTACACCTAATTTGGATAAACTTGTAGCCAACGGTACGATGTTTACCTCTGCTTACATTGCGCATTCTTTTTGTGGACCAAGTAGAGCAGGTTTGTTAACAGGAAAATATCTTCATGGAATTGGTTCTCAATTCAACCTAAAACAAGATTCTAAAAAAAGAATCGATACCAATGAGGTGTTTTTCAGTAAAGTATTGCAGGGTGCAAATTATAAAACGGTACTTATTGGAAAATGGCACTTATTGGAAAATGGCATTTAGGGGAAGAGCATCAGTACCACCCAAACGAAAGAGGATTTGATTATTTCTATGGTTTTTTAGGAGGAGGACATAATTATTTTACCTCTCAATATTTGGATGCTCATGCGAATGGAAATAAATGGGATTACAATCGTCCGCTGAGCGAAAACTTAGAATTGGCAGATGAACCTAGAGATGTTTATTTAACGGATTGGTTTTCTCAAAAAGGGGTCGAGTATATAAATAAATCTGAAGAGCAAGATGAAGATCCTTTTCTTTTATTTATGTATTATAATACACCGCATAGTATTTTAGAAGCGAAAGAAGAAGACAAGAAAAGACTAGAAGAAAAACCAAACATCGTATTGCTATTTGTAGATGATTATGGTTGGAGTGATGAAGGGTATCGAAATGATTCTTTTGAAACACCAAATCTAGACAAATTAAAAATAGAAGGTTTGGATTTTGAAAGAGCTTATATTCCAACACCAACTTGTAGTCCGATTAGATTTTCTTTGCTTACGAGGAAAGAAGCGGTGCGATTGCAAATGCTTAGACATATTCATTTAGACCCTAAAAACCCGGATGCAAAATATGGTATGTGGCCAACAGATCCTGTTCAGATGCCTTCTCTAAATTATTTGCCTTTAGAAGAAATTACTTATGCTGAAAGGCTCAAAGAATTTGGGTATTACAATATGTATATTGGGAAATGGCATTTAGGACATGATGGTAGATATCCGATTGATCAAGGTTTTGATCAAGAATTTGGAGTGACAGATCATGGGCATCCAAAAACTTATTACTACCCGTTTTTTAAAGGTGGAGATCCTAGAAATTTTATGGATGCATATAAAAAGGAGACTATCTAACAGACGAACTAACAACAGGTGCGGTTGACTTTATAAAAGGCTATGATAAAAAGGATCCTTTTATGTTAACCTTCTGGTATTATTCAGTGCATGGACCCTTCTGTTGGAAGAAAGGATTTGTTGAAAAAATATAAAGAACGTGGTTTTAATGGGAAATATGCGGATCGTCATGCAATGGTGGAAGCAATGGACGAGTCTGTTGGGCGTGTAAGAAAGTCTTTAGAGGCAAAGGGTATTGCAGATAATACGGTAATTATTGTTTTATCAGATCAGGGAGGTGCGTATTCTAACGCTCCTTTAAGAGGCGGTAAAAAAGGAGGAGATACTTTGGCTGAAGGAGGAGCAAGAGTTCCTTTTATGATTTATTATCCTGGTGTAACAAAGCCGAATTCGGTTTGTCATACTCCTGTGCAGTCTATAGATGTATTTCCTAAGTTAGTAGAGATTGTTAAGGCAGAGGTTCCAAATAAAACAGATGGAATTTCAATAGTTCCGGAATTGTTGGGTGGAAAACAGAAAAAACACGACTTTTTATACTGTGAAACTCAAGAAGGGAGGTCTGTAAAAGGCTTTAGACAGGCGACAAGATTTGGTAAATGGAAGGCTGTTAGATATGGAGATAATTATCATACCGAACTTTATAAGTTAGATAACGATTTATTTGAAGAGCATGATGTTTCTTCTAAAAATCCTAAATTAGTTGCCAAGGCAAACGAAATCTTAAAAAGAGAGAGTGTAAAAGACGAACATTATCCAAACTCAGGTGGAGTTTTTAAATAGAACAAAATGAAGAGATTATTTTTTATTACAATTTTAGCTATCGTTTTTAATTCGGTTCAGGCTCAAAAGCAACCGAATATTATTTGGCTGATGGCGGAGGATATGAGTACGGATTTGGAGTGTTATGGTATGCCCGATGTCAAAACACCTCATTTGAATAAAATGGCAAAAAAAGGGGTGTTGTTTAACAATGCATTTGTTACGAATCCTATTTGTTCACCAAGTAGATCCTCTATGATGGTTGGAGCGCATCAGTTAAAAACAAATTCACAGCATCACAGAAGTAATAGAAATGAACCTTTGGATGAGCAGTTTTTACCTTTTACTAAATTGTTGAGAGATGCCGGGTACACTTGCGTATTGGGTCATGAGAAGGTGTATATGTATGGTCAGAAAATAGATGTAAATTTTAAATCAGAGGCTATTGGTCCTTGGGATGGGAAAGAACATTTTGGATTGTTTGATAAAAAAAACACTTTTTCTAAAGAAGATGAACCATTTTTTGCGCAAATTCAATTAAAAGTAACACATAGAGGTCCATGGTGGACAGAAATTAGAGAAAATTCTACCCACCCTATAGATACGGAAACCTTAATCTTGCCTCCTTATATGGCAGACCATCCGGGAATTCGTTTGGATTGGGCTAAATATTTGGATCAAGTGGAGTATATGGATGCTTAGGTTGGAATGATTTTCGAGGAATTGGAGGCTAAAGGTATGGCTGATAATACTATTGTTATTTTTATTGGAGATAATGGAAGATGTAATATTCGAGGGAAAGGTTATTTGCAAGATCCGGGTTTAAGAATTCCATTGATCATCTATAATCCAATGGCCAAAAAGAATGGTTTGGTAGCTGATAAAGTAGTTGCCTCTACCGATATAACGGCAACTATAGTTGATTATGCAGGGATTGAAGTTCCTAAATACATGACAGGTCAGCCAATTTTTAACGAAGATTTCGATCGAGAATATGTGTATGGTGCAAGGGATTTATGGGATGAAATTTTAGAGGAATCAAGATCTGTTACCTCTGCGGATTGGTCTTATATTAGAAATGACAAACCGGAGGTTCCTTATGATGCTCATCAAGCGTATTTGGAGTTTTACAGGCCAGCGGTTCACATCATGAGGGCAATGTATGCAAACGGAGAGTTGAACGAATTTCAAAAGCCTTTTTTTGAGTCAAGTAAGCCAGAAGAGGAATTGTATGATATGAAAAGAGATCCACATCAATTGCACAATTTGGCTTGCGATCCTGACTATAAAAAAGTATTAAAAAAGTTACGGAAGGAAACAAAACGCTTTGATAAAAAGATGAAACCGGTAAACGATGTCTATGATCCTTTTATAATGAAAGGACCCGCAATATTAGAATGGCTGCAAAAAGAAATGCCTGCTGAGTATGAGAGAATGAAAGCTGGTGAAGAAATCGGATACAAAAGAATAATAGGCTTGTATAAAAAAGCCAGGTAGTAAATGGAATGAAATGGCTTGTCAATGGTTGGTACCATGACAACCAGGAGAACTGCTTATTGTTACTTACGAAAATGGCATAAGGGTTACTGAAAAAAGTATTAAAACAGCTGGAGCTCCGTCAAAAATTGAATTGTAGATTGATGGAGAATCGTTATCGAATGAAAAACATGACATTGTTCAAGTTCGTGTTGCTACAACAGATGGTGAAGGTAATTTTTATACTTATGGAGAAAATAGAACAGCCTTTTCATTAATAGGAAATGGGAAAATTCGTGCGTTAGATAATGGAAGTCCGATAGATGTTGAAAAGCATTTTGAAGCAAAGGATAGGATTGCATTTTTTGGTTTGACAAGAGCTTATGTGGAATCAACTTCAAATATTGGTGGAATTACATTGTTGGCAAGTTCTATTTTAGGAGAAAAGAAACAAGTGAGTTCTAATTTAGTTAGCATTGATGTAAAAACTATTGGTTTGCGTGGAGTCAAAGCCGAAGGGAAATTAAAAGTGTTTTATACAATCGATGGGTCAAGACCGACAATGAAATAACCTGAGTATAATAAGCCGTTTGCCGTTGAAATGGGTACGGTAGTCAAAGCCATAGTTGTCTATGGTGGGACAGTGCAGTATTTAGAAGAAAGTTTTGAGGAGGGTGAAGGTTTTGTATGGGATGCAAAAGCTTTGGCCGCTGTGCCTGGTGGTGATCAAGCAGAAGATGCTTTATATAATGATGCTATCGTTTCCAGTAAAGGAAAAGGTTTTACCGGAAAAGGATATGTGGACTTTGGAAGAAATAGTGGAGGTTATATTGAATGGTATCAAGAAAATGATGGTAGCGAAGGGGGGGAATTAGAGATTCGATATAGTGCCTTGAATAAAATTAGAGAAGAATATAAAGTTTAGCTAAGCATAAATGATGAAAGCAAAGAGATTAAACTTCCTGCTACTGCTAAATATAGAACAGTTTGGGAGGTGTATAAAGTAAATGTTACTTTGGGTAAGGGAGTAAATACAATTAGAATAACCGCCTTAGAAGATGGTGGCTTGTCTATTGATGCTTTAAAAGTAAATTGATATACTTGCATTGCAAAAAGTTAAAAATTGAATTATGATTACATTGTTTGTTTGTATTGGTATCTTAATTGCAGGATATTTTATTTATGGAAAGTTCGTTGAAAAAACATTTGGTGCTAATCCGAATAAAATAACACCGGCGATAAGCAAACAAGATGGGGTTGATTTTATTCCTATGAAGTTGAGTAAAATATTTTTAATTCAATTTTTAAATATTGCGGGACTAGGTCCGATTTTTGGAGCGATTGCAGGAGCTTTATGGGGCCCTGCTGCATTTCTTTGGATTGTATTCGGATCCATCTTTGCGGGTACTGTACATGATTATTTTTCAGGGATGTTATCGATTAGACATGGAGGGCAAAGTATTCCTGAGATTGTTGGAAGGTATTTAGGACAAGGTGTAAGGCATTTTATGCGTTATTTTTCGGTAGGACTTTTGATTATTGTTGGAGTGGTATTTGTTAAGGGACCTGCTTCAATTTTACAAGAATTGACTGGTTTCAATGTAACTATATTAATATCAGGTGTTTTTCTATATTATATTTTAGCAACCTTAATTCCTATTGATAAATTAATAGGTAAAATATATCCAATTTTTGGTATGTGCCTTTTGGTAATGGCGGTTGGTTTGTTTTTTACTTTAGTTTTAGGAGATTATACGGTACCTGAATTAACGATGGATGCATTTACAAATATTCATGAAAATCCTGAAAAATATCCTTTATTTCCTATGTTGTTTGTTACCATAGCGTGTGGTGCAATATCAGGTTTTCATTCTACCCAATCCCCTTTAATGGCAAGATGTATTTCTAACGAGATGGATGGGAAAAAAGTGTTTATGGGAGCTATGATCACCGAAGGAATTGTGGCTTTGATTTGGGCGGCAGTGGCGATGGCATTTTTTGGTGGTATAGAGCAGTTGGCGGAAACTATGTCAGAAGAAGGTCATAATGCTGCATGGGTAGTTAATATCATTTGCAATACTATGCTCGGGAAAATAGGAGGGATTTTAGCTATCTTCGGTGTGGTTGCAGCACCAATTACTTCAGGAGATACTGCTTTTAGAAGTGCAAGAATAACCATTGCAGATTCATTCAATATAGACCAAAGCAAACTGATTAAAAGATTGTATGTAACGATTCCAATGTTTGTCATAGCCTTTGTTTTGACAAAAGTGAATTTTGCAATTATATGGAGGTATTTCGGTTGGTCTAATCAAGTATTGGCAACGATCGTTTTATGGGCCGCAACAGTTTATATGAAAGATAGAGGAAGTAAATTTATCTTCGTTTTAATGCCTTCGGCATTTATGACTACAGTGATTATTTCCTATATTTTGGTCGCACCAGAAGGTTTTGGTTTGTCATACGCTGTATCTGTGGGTGTTGGTGTTTTAGTAGCTATAAACCTTTCTGTATGGACGGTTGTTTCTAGAAAAAATAATACTTCGCATAAAGAAGCTGCTTGATGAAATATATAAAGATGAAGAATAAAATAGCACAAGTATGTTTTTTGATGATGTTTCTGCTACTAGAGATTGGAACATAGAACTGTATTGAGTCAATGGGAAGAAAAGACAGATGATCAAGGAAAGTATCCAGTGGCATCGGTTCAATTAAAAGCCACATATGATATGTGGAAGGATAGACCTCGTTTTAAAAATGCTAAAATAAATCCTGAGTACGATCAGTTCAAATAATCGTATTATAGTTTCTAACAAAAAAATCCTGAATCAATTGATTCAGGATTTTTTGTTTAAATAGCTCCAATATAAGTTTCCAAACTGGAGTTGGAGTCTAAACCAATTTTTTTTCTAATTCGATATCTTGAAGTATGAACACTTTGCAAAGAGATATTCAAAAATTTAGACATTTCGTGACTGTTAAAGTTTAATTTGATCAAAGCGCAGTGTTTTAATTCTGTTGCAGATAAATTAGGATGTTTTTTACATAATGATTCATAGAAGTGATTGTTTACTTCTGTAAATCTTAAATTGAATTCTTCCCATGAATTGTCATTTCCTTTGGCGTATTTTTTTGCTAAGGCATGATACTCTTTCGGATTGTCTTTTTTGATGATGTCTAACAAGGTTTGTACGGCTTCTTCTTTTTCTATCATCTTTAAAGCATGCGCTGTTAATTCTTTACTTTTTACTCCTAATACGGCATTTGTTTTGTCTTTGTCGTGCTGTCTTACCAAAGAAAGCTTTTTGATTTTTTCTTTTTGGTAATAAAAGATATAGGCGCCAAAAACGATTAAAATAATAAAAACAAAAACACCGATCGCTCTAATCATTTTGGAATTGTTTTCCTCAATTTTTTCTTGTTGTGGTATACCTACAAAAAATGTTACAATTTTAGGCAGCTCGTTTATTTTTAGGATTTTTTAATTTTGTCTCCATTTCTAAAGGAGTTAAATAATTTAAATATTGATGTATTCTTTTGTTATTATACCACTGTATATAT
>Ga0209223_10004388_pt1 | contig 12912 bp, 14 predicted proteins | sample COG_06_FD_184750 | JGI IMG/M metagenome (GOLD analysis project Ga0209223, IMG submission 184750) | Pelagic Microbial community sample from North Sea - COGITO 998_met_06 (SPAdes) (version 2) | ecosystem: Environmental > Aquatic > Marine > Neritic zone/Coastal water | place: Helgoland, sampling...
ATTTTTGTTAGCCTATTCCAGCGCATTAAGTGTTATAAACTACAAGTCAAAAAAGTTTGATTTAGTGCTGAATTAGCAAGAGGGCCCCGATTTTTCGGGGCTTTTTATTTTATTAGTCGATTTATTGCTGCGCAAACTAGGGGGTCTTCCTAAATTCAGCGCGCCCTATGGTTTTTGTGATAATGTCTTTTTCTCGATCCCAACCGCGTGCTGGGGAATATTCACGACCATAAAATATGATTTGAAGGTGTAAGTCGTTCCATTTATCTTGCGGAAACAGTCTTTTAGCATCGCGCTCGGTTTGGACAACGTTTTTACCAGTACTCAATCCCCAACGGTACATGAGGCGATGAATATGCGTATCAACAGGAAATGCGGGTACGCCAAACGCTTGAGCCATGACCACACTCGCCGTTTTATGACCAACCGCGGGTAGCGCCTCAAGGGCTTCAAAAGATTGGGGCACTGAACCATTGTATTGTTCAACTAAAATTTTGGAGAGGCCATAAATTCCTTTTGATTTCATGGGAGAAAGACCTACGGGTTTTATGATCTCTCTGATTTGCTCAACGGATAATTTGAGCATATCGTATGGATTATCGGCCTTCTCAAAAAGTAGCGGTGTTATGGTGTTTACACGAGCATCAGTGCTTTGCGCTGATAATAATACGGCGATGAGCAAGGTATAGGGATCCTTGTGATCCAATGGAATTGGCGTCTCAGGGTAGAGCGCTTCCAAAGTTTGGATGACAAAAGCTACTTTTTCTGATTGAGTCATTTTGATTAACTTTATAACCGATGGCGCTAAGTTAAAGCCATTAAATTAAAAAAAAGAAAAAGCTATGAATACCTTAAAAGTAGGAGACAAGGCGTTTGCATTTGACGCCTTGGATCAGGATGGCACACGCCGCACACTAGCCGATTATGCCGGCCAGAAACTAATCGTATTTTTTTATCCAGCGGCAAGTACCCCCGGTTGTACCGCTGAGGCTTGTAACCTAACCGATAATTACAGCGCTTTGCAGCAAGCTGGCTACGCCATTCTTGGGGTAAGTGCGGATAATGCATCCAAGCAGAAAAAATTTCAAGAGAAATACGCATTTCCTTTTCCTCTTTTGGCCGATACAGAAAAGTCGGTCATCCAAGGTTTTGGCGTGTGGGGTGAAAAAAAGTTTATGGGGCGCACCTATGACGGGATTCACCGCGTGACCTTTCTCATCGATGAAAATGGGGTAATCTCGCGTGTTATTGATAAAGTTAAAACCAAAGACCACGCGGCACAGATTTTATCTGAAGAATAAGATAATGTGGGCGGTTTAGGGAGGTCGAGGATCAGTGGCGTTGGCTAAGTCTAGCCAACTAAATTGTCCTCAGACCTTTTAAAGTTAAATAACGATTGCTCTTTGATAAGTTTTGCCACGCCATTGGGAAGCATATCCTCCCAACCGTGATCATCGTTTTCTATCATTTTTAGTACTTCCCTTGAAAAGACATTAAGGATCTCAGGATTGTAGTCTTCAATGTCGACAACTTTTCCGTTGTACTTAAAGAATTTGTACAATTCCTTCATTCTCGGGTGAACTTTCAGGGTGTCACTATTAATGAGTTCCCCTGTATTGGGGTCTAACATGGGATAGAGGTAAACCCTTAAGTCTTTGAAAAACAATTTTCCAAAAGCTTCGAGTATGCCACCACTTAGTTGTCGGTAGTATTTCTCGTCAAAAATATCGACTAAATTATTGACCCCCATAGTTAAGGCCATGCGGCTTTTGGTATAATTTGAGAAGTATTCTACCAATCGATAGTATTCCTGAAAGTTAGAAATCATTACCGTTTGCCCTAAGGAACATAAAAGCTTGGCACGGTCCATAAAATCTTGCTCATCGATTTCGCCTTCTGCTTTTAGGTTTGACAGGGTAATTTCAAAAATTACAAGTGATTTATTGGCGTCAACTTTATTCTCTTTGAGAAACATCTCATAGGAACGCTCAAACATATCCATATTGACTTTAGTCACCGGTCTGAAACTGCCGCGTAAGGCCAATACATTTTTCTTGTAAAGAATTCTTGCAGGAAGGATATTATTGCCGTCAGGGCCAAAAATAACGGCTTCAGTCATGCCATTTTTAAGCAATTGCAGACTCATGAGCCTATTGTCAACATCACTAAATTTTGGGCCATCAAAGTTTATGGTGTCTATTTCAATCTTATCGTGATCAATGTGATCGTACAAATAGCGTAAAAGTTTCTTGGGTTGGTCGTGCTTGTAAAAGGCCCCGTAAATAAGGTTAACCCCAAGAACGCCCAAAGTTTGCTGCTGTAACACCGCTTCAGTCTCCTTAAAACGAATGTGCAAAACGATTTCACTATAGGCCTCATCTGGGTCCGTTTGAAAACGAATACCAACCCATCCATGACCGAGATATTTTTTGGCAAAATCTATAGTCGCAACAGTATTGGCATAGGCAAAAAACATCTTGCGTGGGTGTTTGTCCCTAGAGATCCTTTCTTCAATGAGTTGAATCTCATGGGCCAACATCTTTTTGAGTCGCGCCTCTGTAACATAACGCCCTTCGGGTTCAATACCATAAATGGCATCACTAAAATCCTTATCATAGGCCGACATGGTTTTAGCAATAGTGCCTGAGGCACCCCCGGCTCTAAAAAAATTACGCACAGTTTCTTGTCCTGCGCCAATTTCTGCGAAAGTTCCGTAAATATTTTCGTTGAGGTTAATGCGAAGCGCCTTGTCTTTGATTGACGGAATTGTTTGAAACTTCTTGTCGCCAGGAATAAGATCGGGCATAGTTTTGAACTCTGAGATTACATTACAAAGGTACTAATTACCCCTGCCTAACAAAAAAAATACTGCTATTTTTGTACTTATGATAGCCCCGATTTTATTGACCTTTCTCGGCACTGGAACTTCTCAAGGAATTCCCGTAATCGGAAGTAATCACCCTGTTTGTCTGAGTCGGGATCCAAAAGATCAACGCTTGCGTGTCTCGGTGCATTTGCAGTGGCAAAATCATTCATTCGTTATCGACTGTGGTCCTGATTTTCGACAACAAATATTGCGCGGTCAAATAACTCATCTGGATGGTCTTTTAATGACTCATGAGCACAATGATCATATGGCTGGATTAGATGACGTTCGTCCATTTAATTTTATGCAAAAACAGGAAATTCCGCTGTTTGGATGTGCCCGTACGCTTGAGGCGATTAAAACGAGGTTTCCTTATATTTTCGTTCAAGAGGATAAGTATCCCGGAGCTCCAGGCATTAGGCCAGAAATCATAAGCGCTTATCATCCGTTTTCATTGGGTGGAAAAACGGTCATGCCCATTCAGGCCACCCATGGTTCCTTGCCCATTTTAGGGTTTAAAGTGGACAATTTCGCTTACATGACAGACGTTAAGTCATTAGACACAAAGGCCAAACAACATCTTGAACATCTCGATGTATTGGTTTTAAGTGCTTTAAGACATGAACCCCATCCGATGCACTTGAATCTAACCGAGGCACTGGATTTAATTAAAGAATTAAAACCTAAACAAACCTATTTGACCCATATTAGTCATCTTATGGGATTCCATAAGGAGGTATCTGAGGCATTGCCCGAGGGTGTCTTTTTGGCTTATGATCAACTCAAAATTGAAATCTGATGAAGTCGAGAATTTATATGTATTTGTTTTTCTTTAGCATTTTACTGGTGCTCTTTATGTACGTCAATCAATCGGCTATTTTTGAGCGACAGACCGCCGTGATTAATTCTTTAGAGCAAAAGCAGTTAGCGTTAAAGGATACAGTGACTGCATTAAATCAGGAGATTTCAGAATTACTTTATTTTGATTTACTAACCAATGATTCGGCGCGAACTTATTTTGAACAAATAGGTTTAGAGCCTGAAGATGCCGCAAATCAGGTAAAAGAGCGCATTTATGAGTATAATCTTCAAAAAGGAGGGAATCCCTTGGTGCCCTTTGCCAATGCCAATGGACAATGGAGGATTAATCGAATAAAGTTTTTAAATCATCGTTGGGTTATTGCCGATTGCAGCGATGGTAGTGCTTGGGGTGAACTATGGATTGAATACTTTTTTGACCAAGAGGGTCAACTGGATTTGACCGTGGAGTCTTCAGTTTTGTATCCCTGACGACTGATTTTCACGTTTTAGCCTCTGAACTCAAGAAAAAATTAGCCGTTTAAAAAAGAATTTAACGCCGTAAAATTGTCGGGTGACACGCCATGCCCCACGGGAAATTCATGGTACTCCAAATCACATCCGAGCTCCTTTAAACGCCTACTTGATTTACGCGCCCATGCTACAGGAATCACTTGGTCCTGATCGCCGTGTGAAGCAAAAAACAGGCTTCCTTGACAAGAATTAAGCCTCGCATTATCGGGCAAAAGTTCTTCATTTAGATATCCGCTCAAACAAATTACTTTGCTCAGATGACCATGGCTCATCGCCGCGGCATAACTTAATATTGCTCCTTGACTAAACCCGAGTAAGTTGACTTCGAGAGTATTAACATCAATTTGCTGCGTGATTTGGTCCAGAACGTCTAAAACGAGTTGTACCGATTCTTTTCCTTGTTGCGCGTCACTCCATTTGCCTTGAGGTTGGTCAAAGTATATGTTGTACCAGGCGTAGCTAGGCCCTCCCAAAGGAATTGGGGCTTGTAAAGCGACTATTGCGAATTTTTCATGGATATAGGGTGCAAAGCCAAAGAGGTCGTGCATATTGCTGCCATATCCATGCAGGAGCACCAGCAAAGGCGCGTTATTTTTCAACGCACTGGGACGATATAAATGCGATAGCGGTAAGTCCAAAGGCCCTATAATCGAACTCATTGCTGATCGAGGAATTTAAACCATCTCTGAAAAGCATTACTCAGATAGGGGATGCCGCGTTTTTGATTGAGCAGTGCCATTAACAAGGCGTAGATCCAAAAGCAAAACACTGTCCAATAAACATAAAAGCCAATAGGGTAGTTTTGGAGCCAAACAGCAGCAAAAAGCCCGAGCAATAAACCAAACATATTTTTTATATGCCAGCTCGTTTCTGGGTCTTTGTAATCTTTGTTTAACTGATAGGCGATAAGCAGACCGATAAACGTTAAATAAGGGATAACCTTATGGAATTTAGGCCCGGAACCTTGACTACTGCTCATTCCAAAACTGTTTATTTCCGTTAATGACACCAAAAACCCTTCCTTTGGTGGGACAACCGATAAGTGCCGCATTTTTAGACTTTGAACTGAGCTGTTGGATTTGGACTTCATTCGCGCCTTCTGGGGTGAATATGGTCAAATTTGCCTTACCTCCTGGGGCGATTGATGCTATTTCTAAACCAAAACACTGGCGCAATCCCGTGAGTGCCTTAACCGTATCATCAATATTGTTGGTTATTCGGGCCAACACGCCAAATGTTTGTTCCAGGCCAACACTCCCAAACATGGCCTGGTCAAACTCCACATTTTTGTGTTCTATATCAATGGGATTATGATCACTCGTTATACCATCAATGGTCCCATCTAAAAGCCCATCGAGTAAAGCTTTCTGATCTTCGTGCTCTCTTAACGGCGGCATGAGTTTGTAATTTGAATCAAAAGTCTCAAGGACCTGATCGGTTAAGGCCAAATTATAAATCGCAACACTACAACTTACATTTAACCCTTGTTTTTTGGCTTCACGAATAAGCCCAACAGATTCTGCCGTAGATATAGTAGGAATGTGTAATCGCCCACCAGAATATTTTAGGATACTTAAATCTCGTTTTATTTGCAGGTGTTCCGATAGTTTTGGAATCCCTGTAAGCCCGAGTTGAACACTTTGAGTGCTCTCATTAATCATTCCGCTAATGCCCAGTGAGGCGTCCATGGGGAAGGAGCAGATTAAGCCAGAGAACGACTGGGTATACTCCAAGGCGAGTTTTAAAATATTGGGGTCTTTTATGGGTTTTTTATAATCGCCAAAGGCAAGAGCACCGGCATTATGCATGTCATAGAGTTCACACAAATCATGGCCTTGAGTGTCTATGGTTAACGCCCCAATAGGGAAGAGGCTCACTAAATCTTCTTTGGCCTTTATAAAACTAACGGCCGCCTGACTTTGGGTCACTGGATTGGTATTGGGTTGTACAGCGATCGCTGTGTACCCCGCTTTTGCAGCCACGAGGCTTCCGTTAATAATGGTTTCCCTTTCTTCAAACCCAGGTTCTCCCAAAGAAACTGATGGGTCAAACCATCCAAAAGACACATGGGCATTGGGAAGGTCTACCAGATCGGCACGGTCATCACTGATCGATGGAGCCATGTTTTCTATGATTCCCTGATTAATTAAAATATCCACCACTTGTTTGTGGAAAGGCCCCTGAGGATCAATTATTGTAACCGATTTAAGAAGTGTTCTCATGTGGTTTGTTTTAAAATGAACATTTCGGCCATAAAGCAAATCAATGCAAAAATAGCAAACCAAACCCATAGTTGTTTGCCTTCAAGGTTTTGAGTGATCATGGCCATGGCATTATCCATATTTTTAGTTGTCTTTATTTGTGTTGTCCCTAATTCTGGTAGGTTAAAACGATCATGACTCTCATTTCTCGGATGATTAAAGCTAAAGCAACCGATTTCATTTTCATCAAGTCGTGCTGAGTAATGGCCTGAATTAAAGTCAATGCCCTCAAAATCAATGACTATATTCTCCTGCATCTGTTGTTGCCGCGGAATAATTTGCTCGCTTGTTTGCGTTAAAATGACCACTTGATCAGCGACCAAAGATCCTGCTAATACCGATTGCTTGGAAGAGTTATTCGTTTGATTTTCGATAGAGCGCTCACTAAAGGTAGGATAGTAGAGTTCTGGGAAAATTTGGGTCTGGCGCGCCAATTGAATTAAGGTAACCACACTCAATGGAGATTGATCAAAATTTGTCCCTGGACCGGTAATAGGTCCGGTAAAAAAATAAATACCATCGTTGCCAAACAAATAAGGGGTTCCTTGATCAAAAGAGAGCAATGTCCTGGCCTGAGTATTGACATTATAACTTTGACCGACGGTTGGATACTGAAAATCCGCCACATTTTGCTCAAATATGCCTTTGTAAAAAGGATCGTTTGCATTAATCTCAATGACCGTTCTGGATTGCTGATTCAAGGATGAGATGCGTCCTAATCTAAATTCACTTAATATTTGTTGGGCCGTTTCCATGGTCGCCATCTCAGGAATAATCACGAGCCCACCACTGTTTAACAGGTGTTCTTTTAGGGCCCCAATCAATGCGTTATTTATAGAGGGGAGTTGATCGAGTATTATTAAATTTTGTTCCCTAATTAAAGAGAAGTCCAAAGTGCTTAAGTCTCTTTGGTTGTAAGAAAAGTCTTTTTCATCAAAAATACTGCGCAGTACAGCATGAGACTTTTGACCAATACTCAAGACTTTCACCTTGGGTTGCGGTGGTACATTAAAATATAAAGTGTCATCATAACCTAAGCCGCGATCCTCAATGGTGACCATGCCTTTGAATTTATTGAGGGCTCCCAAATCGAAATCAACTGTTTTGTCTTGGCCAGGAGATAATTTCGTGCCCGTTTGTGTGAACAGCTTGTCTTCTTTATAAACACGAATGGTTATGGACTGCTCTTCATTGAGGTTATTACTCAGCAAAACACTCAAGCGCGTTTTATCTGGATCAGAGCGATCAATAGCGGCCTTCTCAAGGCAAATATTTGTTCGATCAGTGGCGATTAAAGAGCGTAGGGTCAGCTCAATACCATCCAAATTAGACGGGACAGACCAATTTTGATGATCGGTATACCAAATCAAGTGTCGGTTTGACGCCCCCATTTGCGCAAACATGCGTTGTGCATTTAGGGTCACTTGCTCAGGCGAGTGTTGGCGTGGACTTGCGCTTAAGGATAAAATTGTTTGTTGAAAATCCTTTATCGATTGATTTGGATATTGTGCGTCATTGGTAAACCAGTTGATTTGATTTCCATCGAGTGATTTACTCCATTGGTACAACTCTTCTTTGGCTTCAGAGAGTAAGGAAGAACCTGAGAAGCCTTTGGCGGTCGTGCTAAATGAGTTATCTAGGTATAAGAGATAAGCCGGAGCGTCTTGGGGGGTATTGCTTTGCTCAGGAATCGTGGGTAAGGCAAAAGCCATGATAATCCCAGTAAAATAACCCAGTCTAAGCAGTAAAATCAACCACCTTTTTAATTTTTGATAGCGATGTTGCTCTTGCTTAAGATGCTCAAGAAATAATACATTAGAGAATACAGTTGGTTTGAATATCCTGAATTCAAAAAGATGAACAATGATAGGGAGGGCAAGGAGAATTAGAGCGGTAAGTATTTCCGGCCTGAGAAATGTCATTGACTCAATAATTGGGCAAATATACATTAAATAAAAAAGACACCTGAAGAGATGTCTTTTTTAAGCGAATAATTATGTTCATTATTTCGGAATCTAATAGCACTGATTAAATCCCATGGCCCAACTATTTCCGCCCAAGGGGTCGCCATCGGCCCAAGCGCTTTCACTTTGACCGTTGCTATTGACCACTTCAGCATGGGCAGCATGAAAGTAACAGCTTGACGAGTAAACATCAGGTCCGACTACGGTAAACTCTTGTGTCCCATTGGGATGTGTTCTCTTGTAGGGAAAACGACCTACTTGTGGGTTTCCTCCATTATTCACAGGTAAATCAGAAAAATCGCCAACAAATAGATGTGTTTTCTTTAAGGACCAATTTCCGTTAGTTTTATAAGTCACATAGACTTGATCATAATAATTGGCCACTTCTACGCTGCCAATTAAAATATTTTGGCCGGCGTATAAATCGGCGACATGTACGATTCCGTAATTGTTTCCACTGCGCCGTTCTTGCAGTGTCTGGGTCTCTACATTCATGGGCTCTTGACTACAGCTCCAAAAAGTAATAAGGCTAAGGGAAAGTAATAAGTATTTCATGAGTTGTCTTCTAAGGGTTAATCAAATTTGGGGTTTGATACCGTCAAAGATAAATAAATAATCAATATTTAAACGATTAAATGTAAAATTATTCGATGAAATGCAATAGTTTAAACAAAATCATGATTTAGGCCGAGGCCAAAAAGGGCAAAATCATATTTCACTGGGTCTACAGGATCAAAGCTTCGAAGTGCCTCATCGAGCTGGAGTAAAGCCAAAATATCATTTTGCTTTCGGGTGATTAAACCCAAAGAACGCGCAACATTACCCGTATGAACATCTAAGGGGCAAGAGAGTTGACTGGGCTTAATTGAGGTCCAAAGGCCAAAATCAACCCCGCGCTTACACGGGCGCACCATCCATCTTAAAAACATGTGCAATCGCTTAGCAGCAGATTTATTTAAGGGGTCACTAATGTGTTTCTCACTGCGTTTTTGATGGGGGACCTCAAACATGCATTGACGAAAATTATGGATTGATTGATGTAAATACGGCGCTGAATTGGGCGCCTTAAATACAGATTCAAGGCCACCAAGGTCGCTGTAAATGTGCTTCAAGCCAGAAACAAAAAATATGAGATCGGAACTGTTAAAGGTCCGGTGAACAAAATGGTTCATGAGGTTTAAGTCCCTTTGTTCATGATTTAGGATAAAATCAAAAGGCGCGTCATCCATCAGCGCCATCATTTCCCTAGCATTTTTAATGATCGTTTTTCTTTGACCCCACGCGATTGTTGCCGTGAGTAGTGCGGCTATTTCTATATCCTCCTTGTGACTGAACTGATGGGGTATTTGAAGAGGATCATCAGCGATAAATCCATCATTGTAATAGAGCTCCAGTTTTCGCTCGAGCAAGTCTTTTATGGCTTTGGGGCGCATAATTAAGGTTTGAAATTACCGTTTTCCATGACCAACTGACGATCTGCCATTTGTGCTAAATCACTGTTATGGGTTACGATAATAAAGGTTTGATTGAAGGCTTTTCTCAAATCAAAGAAGAGTTGATGCAATTCTTGTGCATTTTGGGTGTCGAGATTTCCGCTTGGCTCATCGGCCAAGATCAGTGCCGGTTGATTCATCAGGGCTCGTGCTACGGCCACTCTCTGCTGTTCTCCGCCGGAGAGCGCTCCGGGCTTATGATCAAAACGATGGCTGAGACTTAGGTAATCCAGGAGTTCTTTTGCTCTAATTTTCGCTTTACTCATGCTTTGATTTTGAATCAGCGCCGGAAAGCAGACATTTTCGATAGCACTAAACTCCGGTAAAAGCTGATGAAATTGAAAGATAAATCCAAGGGATTCGTTGCGAAATTGGGCGAGGGCTTTTGCATTTAAATCAAAAGGGTTAATGCCGTTAATGCTCAGGCTGCCTTGGTCCATTCGATCTAAGGTGCCAAGGATCTGTAATAAGGTCGTTTTTCCTGCTCCGGAAGCCCCGACTATAGAAACAATTTCACCTTTTTCCACAGTGAGATCAACTCCTTTGAGTACTTGAAGTTGACCGTAGTGCTTGGTAATGTTTTTGGCTTGAACCATTCTGCCCATTTGAACGTGAAAATTACAGTATTAAATTAAGGCAACCAAGTCTCAAGTGGTGGTTTTAATTTGTTTTGGGGATTGGCTTGCGGTCCTTACATTTACCGGGCTATTAAAAAAGTATTGTTATGGAAAAAATTGTATTAGCCGGGGGTTGTTTTTGGTGTACCGAAGCGGTCTTTACGGGCGTTCGTGGGGTGATTTCTATTGTCTCTGGATTTAGCGGAGGTGCGATAAAGAATCCCGCTTATCGTGAAGTCTGTCAGGGGCGCACGGGTCATGCAGAGTGTATTGAATTAACCTATGATCCCAAGGAACTGTCTCTGGAGGTTATTCTTGATTTATTTTTTAAAACACATGATCCCACTACACTCAATCGTCAAGGACACGATGTCGGCACACATTATCGCAGTGCGATATTTTATACCACTGAGGATCAAAAATCAACAGTCGGTGCGTATATCTTAGCATTGGAACAAAATAGCGTCTATCCCAGTCCAATTGTCACTGAGGTCGCCCCATTTGACGCGTTTTATCCAGCGGAGGTTGAACATCAAGAATACTATAAAAATAATCCGTACCAGCCCTATTGTCAGTTTGTTATTAAACCAAAACTCGATAAAAAAGAAGAGTATTTGACCAAAAAATGATCAAATACTCGAAACTTAATCTATCGAGCGGTATGGTCCCTGGAATACGAATTACTCAATAGTAATTGGGAAGGTTACAGAGAGGTCCGTTTCACCACCAGCGCCGGATAAAGTCCCATCATTTGGCTTTAACGGTTCGTGACGTAAGGTAAAGGTCATTGTGCCTTGACCCGCAGAGGTCGTGGATAAAGAAAATGATAATCCCAAAGGATTCCCGTTGCCGTCAAAATCGCCATAATTAGTCGTTACATTTATATTTCCTCCTTGAGTGTAAAAGAATTGGTGCTCTGCACTCTCCTCAGCTACCTCTTCGTGTATGGGCTCCGCAGGGCTCACTGTTTCATTGAGTAGTTCAATGACCCCAGAATAGGTGGTCGCTACCGACAAAGGTGCAGAAACAGAAATCGTAGGGTCATTAGGACCATCGCCATCTAAATCTTGACTGTTTAACGTAATGGTTTGTCCCGTGTTTGAGGTTAAGGTGACCATAAGCGTGGTAATTACTTCTTCCTCGTCAACTGGGGCAGGAGGGGTATCGTCATCAGAGCATGCGTTGAACAGAAGTCCTGTCAATAAAATAAACGAATAAAGTATATAGTTTTTCATAGTGGTAAAATTTAAAAATTTAGAATTTGTTGTGTTTTGATTTTTAGAATTATTCATGGTTTAGTTTTTAAAAAGTTGATGTTAGAGATATAAGGACATTTCGTCCCAATTCATCGGCATAGAAACGCATGCCGTTGAGGTAATTACGATAGGCCGTGTTAAATACATTTTGAATGTCCAAAGTCCACGAGAAATTGAAGTTTTCCGAAAAATTAAGCGGCCCGCCAAAGGTTAAATTCATCAAGTGATAGGCCTCTGGAGGCGTACTGACATCGATCAATTCAATGGTCTGTGTTTCGGGTATAAAGGCTTCAAAATTCGTATCAGGAAATTCATTTTGGCGCCAAGTGTAATCACTTTCAATACGCATTTCAATTTGCTTATAGGTATAGTTTAGCGCATGGATCATATTAACTCCAGGCATATTGATAAGCGGAGTTTTCGTCTCAAGTTCATAGCCTTTGACTAGTGAAAATTGTTGCTGAAATCCGAATTTGTTCGTAAATGCATACTGGGTATCCATATCCAGACCAGAAAGGGAAACATCAGTTTGCCTGTAAGACCAAACTTGAAAATTTCCGCGTATGGTTTGCTGAATCCCCGTCGGTTCAATCAAAATAAAGCGATCAATGAGGCGCACAAACGGATTTACACTAAAGTTTAATTTCGTGTTTTGATACCTATAACCAAGCGATAGATTTTTAGCGATTTCTGGTTTAAAGCGCAGATCACCGATTTCAATCCTTGATGCCGAATGATGTAAGCCCTCCGAAAATAATTCCGAAGGATTGGGGTTTCTAGCACCAAGAGATAGATTCATTAAAAGGCGATTTTGCTCGTTTAAAGCCCAACTTGTCCCTAGGGATGCCGACGGATTTAAATAATTAAATTTTGGTGCCGTCAAGATCTGCGTCCCCAAATCCTCTACCTCAAACGCGGCAAAAGTTGTGTCGTAACCTCTCTGAGTCCAAAGCGCCGAGTAATAATACTTAAAAGATTCAATACGCATATAATCCAGGCGCACAGCAGCATCCACTACCAAATCATTATTGAGCGATTTCGTGGCCAGGGCATAAAAGCCAAGATCATAGCGCTTATAATCAGGGATCAAACGCTTTACGCCAGTATTGGGATTTGACTTATT
>Ga0209223_10004394_pt1 | contig 12899 bp, 12 predicted proteins | sample COG_06_FD_184750 | JGI IMG/M metagenome (GOLD analysis project Ga0209223, IMG submission 184750) | Pelagic Microbial community sample from North Sea - COGITO 998_met_06 (SPAdes) (version 2) | ecosystem: Environmental > Aquatic > Marine > Neritic zone/Coastal water | place: Helgoland, sampling...
ATATATACAGTGGTATAATAACAAAAGAATACATCAATATTTAAATTATTTAACTCCTTTAGAAATGGAGACAAAATTAAAAAATCCTAAAAATAAACGAGCTGCCTAAAATTGTAACATTTTTTGTGGGTATACCAAGTTACTCTCAAAATTAGTTATATTAATGACGTAGCTCCTTTAGTTAATCAAAGTTGTGCTACAACCAATTGTCACGGTGGAACAAGATCACCATCACTTACTAATTATTCAGAAGTTAAAACAGCTTTCGAAGCTACTGGAGCTAGTAGTTCTATTGGTAGGATTGAAAGTGGAAATATGCCTAAAAACAGCTCGAAACTAGCACAAGCAAATATTGATCTTTTAAATACTTGGATTGAAACAGGTTTTATACAACAATAATAATTGTAAAAATTTAATAAGACGCTTCGAAAGGCTCGGAGTCAGAATCAAAAAAGGCTTTCCGATTGGAAAGCCTTTTTTAATTATCAAAAGCGATTCGCTTTTATTTGTTTAAGTACATTTTTCTTCTTGAGTATAACTCGTAGAATGCATCGTCTTTAAGATCATCAATAAATAAGATACTTTCACCTGTTGATTTCATCTCAGGTCCTAATTTCTTATCTACGTTCGGGAACTTGTTGAAAGAGAAAACCGGTTGCTTGATTGCAAATCCTTCCAATTCAGGTTTGAAATCAAAGTCAGTTACCTTATTCGCTCCTAACATTACTTTTGTAGCGTAGTTTACATAAGGCTCTCCATATGCTTTTGCAATAAATGGAACCGTACGAGATGCTCTTGGATTTGCCTCAATAATATATACTGTATCATCTTTTACAGCAAATTGAATATTAATCAATCCTTTTGTTTTTAAAGCAACTGCAATCTTCTTAGTATGCTCTTTGATCTGATTCATTACAAACTCACCTAAGTTAAACGGAGGCAATGTTGCATTTGAATCTCCAGAGTGAACACCACAAGGCTCAATATGCTCCATAATTCCGATAATGTAAACATTACCATCTTCATCACAAATTGCATCAGCTTCCGCCTCAATTGCTCCTTCTAAATAGTGATCTAATAACAATTTGTTTCCAGGAATAGAACGTAATAACTCAACAACATGAGCTTCTAATTCTTCCTTATTGATTACAATCTTCATTCCTTGTCCTCCTAAAACATAAGATGGACGAACTAAAATTGGGAAATCTAAATTATCAGCTATTTCTAAAGCTTCATCTGCATTAGTTGCCGTTCCAAACTGAGGGAATGGAATATCTAAAGAAGTCAGCATATCAGAGAAACGTCCTCTATCTTCAGCTAAATCTAAAGCTTCAAAACTTGTTCCCATGATTTTAACACTATAAGCTTCTAATTTCTCAGCCAGTTTCAATGCCGTTTGTCCACCTAACTGAACAATTACTCCTTCTGGTTTTTCATGACGAATGATGTCATAAATATGCTCCCAGAATACTGGCTCAAAGTATAACTTATCAGCTGTATCAAAATCTGTAGAAACAGTTTCAGGGTTACAGTTGATCATGATTGTTTCATATCCAGCTTCTTGAGCAGCTAAAACTCCATGCACACAACAGTAATCAAACTCAATTCCTTGTCCAATCCTATTGGGTCCAGAACCTAAAACAACTACTTTTTTCTTTTCAGTAACAACAGACTCATTTGCTGAAAAAGTGTTTCCATCGGCTGAAGTCATAGTATTCTCAAAAGTAGAATAGTAATATGGAGTCTGAGCAGCAAATTCAGCAGCACAAGTATCTACTAATTTGTAAACACGGTTGATGTTTAATTCCTCACGTTTTTTATAAACTTCAGATTCTAAACATCCAAGCATATGTGCTATCTGTCTATCTCCATATCCTTTTTGTTTTGCTTCTAACAATAAGTCTTTAGATAAAGTATCTAATTTGAAGGTAGAAATTTCTTTTTCTAAAGTAAAAAGCTCTTCATATTGCTTTAAGTACCACATATCAATTTTAGTGATATCGTGTATTTTACTCAAAGAAATACCTGCTTTTATGGCATCATATATTGAGAATACCCTATCCCATGATGCATGTGTCAATTTAGAGATAATTGTATCGTAATGCGTTTCCTCTTTACCATCAGCTCCTAAACCGTTACGTTTGATTTCTAATGATTGTGTAGCTTTGTGTAATGCTTCTTGGAAAGAACGCCCAATTCCCATTACCTCTCCTACTGCTTTCATCTGAAGACCTAGCGTTCTATCAGCTCCTTCAAACTTATCGAAGTTAAAACGAGGGATTTTTACAATAACATAGTCTAAAGTTGGCTCAAACAACGCAGAAGTAAATCCTGTAATTTGGTTGTTCAACTCATCTAAATTATATCCTAATGCTAATTTAGTTGCGATTTTTGCAATCGGGTATCCTGTCGCTTTTGATGCCAATGCAGAAGAACGAGATACACGTGGGTTAATTTCAATTGCAATAATATCTTCTTTTTCATCTGGAGAAACAGCAAACTGTACGTTACATCCTCCTTCAAAATCTCCAATCGAACGCATCATGTGAATTGCCAAATCACGCATCTTTTGGAATGTAGAATCACTTAATGTCATTGCCGGAGCAACTGTAATCGAATCACCTGTATGGATTCCCATTGGGTCCATATTTTCAATAGAACAAACAATTACAACATTATCATTACCATCACGTAACAACTCTAGTTCGTATTCTTTCCATCCCATCATGGCTTTGTCAATCATCACCTCATGAATAGGAGAAATCTCCAAACCATGTGATAATAAATCATCAAAATCAGCTTCGTCATATACAATGGCAGCACCGGCTCCTCCTAAAGTAAACGAAGAACGGATACATAAAGGAAAACCAAAATCCTGTGCTATTGTTTTTCCTTGTAAGAAAGAAGTTGCTGTCGCTTGTGGCGCCATATCAACACCAATTTTCCCCATCAACTCACGGAATTGCTCTCTATCCTCTGTAACATTAATGGCGTCAATATCAACTCCAATCATATTTACATTAAAATCTTCCCAAATTCCTTTTTCATCTGCTTCAATACATAAGTTCAAAGCTGTTTGTCCACCCATAGTAGGCAAAACCGAATCAATGTTTGGGTGATTTTTTAAGATTTCAATAATTGACTTGGTAGTCAATGGCTTCAAATAAACATTATCCGCTAATGACGGATCTGTCATAATTGTTGCAGGGTTTGAGTTGATCAATGTCACCTCAATACCTTCTTCTTTTAGAGATCGTATAGATTGAGAACCTGAATAATCAAATTCACACGCTTGTCCAATTACAATTGGACCAGAACCTATAATTAAAACCGATTTAATGTTTGTGTTTTTTGGCATGCTATTAATTTTATAACGAAAAGGTAATCAGCACCTTTAATTATTAACTTACTTCTGATTCGTTTATTCAAAAAAAAGGTGTTACTAATAAATAGTAACACCTGTTTTATATGAATTAAATATTCATTATTTCTTTGGTCTAGCGGCAGATGAAACAGATAATCTTTTTCTTCCTTTAGCTCTTCTTCTAGCTAAAACTTTACGTCCATTAGCTGAAGCCATTCTTTCTCTAAAACCGTGTTTGTTTCTTCTTTTTCTCTTCGATGGTTGGAATGTTCTTTTCGGCATTACTTATATTTTTAAAATCTTATTTTATTTATACTAGCTTCGGTACAAAAACCATCCACTAAAATCGTTGGCAAATATACAAAACCTTTTACGTCTAACAAGGTGTTTTACAAAAAAAATAAAAATATTTTTATTCCCTAAATAAAGTCTGTTAAACTAAATATCTAAACGTTTAATTTTAAAAAACTTACCATAAATAAAGCTTGCATGGACTAAATTTCAATCATAAAATTTGATACCATAACATAATAAGTCGCATTGATAATCTTTTTCAATAGTGAAATGTCATGTTGTCACATTTCACTGTCTTGTCGTCATAAATTTCCTTTTGGTATTTTTTTTGACTGTGGTTTGTTATTCAAATTAAAATAATAATTAAAACATATAATTATGGCTAAAGGAAACATTAATGTATCGGTAGAGAATATTTTTCCATTGATTAAAAAATTCTTGTACTCTGATCACGAAATATTTTTACGTGAATTGATTTCAAACGCAACAGATGCAACTTCTAAAATGAAACACCTTATTGCTATGGGTGAAGCAGGAAACGAAGAATACGGTTCTCCTGTTTTAGAAGTTATCGCTGACAAAGAAAACAAAACGCTTCGTATTATTGACCAAGGGGTTGGTATGAACGAAGAAGAAGTTGAGAAATACATCAACCAGATTGCCTTTTCTGGTGCTGAGGAATTTATTGACAAATACAAAGACAAAGTAGAAGACTCTGGAATTATTGGTCACTTTGGTTTAGGTTTCTATTCTGCATTTATGGTAGCTGATAAAGTTGAAATCATTACCAAGTCTTATAAAGATCCTGCTGCTGTAAAATGGACTTGTGATGGATCTCCAAATTATGAGATTGAGTCCATTGAAAAAGAAACTAGAGGTTCTGAAATTGTTTTACATATTGCAGAGGATTCTTTAGATTTCTTAGAAGACTCTAAAATCACTGAGTTGTTAAACAAATACAATCGTTTCAACCAAATTCCAATTAAATTTGGAACTAAGGAAATTAATGATCTTGAGTTTACGCCACAGACCACTACTGATGCTGATGGAAAAGAAACTACGGAGCCACACAAACAAATCACAGTTGATAATATCATCAACAATACAAATCCAGCATGGACAAAAAAACCATCTGATTTAGAAGCTGAAGATTACAATACTTTCTATAGAGAATTATACCCTTCTCAATTCGAGGAGCCTTTGTTCAATATTCACTTAAATGTGGATTACCCATTCAACTTAACAGGAATTTTATACTTCCCTAAGTTGAGTCAAAGCATAGATATCCAAAAGGATAAAATTCAATTGTACCAAAACCAAGTATTTATTACTGACAACGTAGAAGGAATTGTTCCTGATTTCTTACAGATGTTAAAAGGTGTGATTGACTCTCCAGACATTCCATTGAACGTATCTCGTTCTTATTTACAAGCTGACGGTGCCGTTAAAAAGATTTCTGGTTATATTACTAAAAAAATTGCTGATAAGCTTACTTCTTTATTCAAAAAAGACCGTGCGGATTTCGAGCAAAAATGGAATGACATCAAGGTTATTATTGAGTACGGAATGTTATCTGACGATAAGTTTTATGACAAGGCTAAGAAATTCTCTTTATTCCCAACTGTAGACGATACGTTCTTTACGATTGAGGAACTTAAAGAAAAAATTAAAGCAGCTCAAACAGATAAAGATGGAAATACAATTGTGCTGTATGCTGCCAACAAGGAAGCACAACATGGATATATCCAAGAAGCTAAGGAAAAAGGATACGAAGTATTACTTCTAGACTCTCCTATTGTTTCTCACTTGATTCAAAAAATTGAAGCTAGTAACGAAAAGCTGAAATTTACTCGTGTAGATTCTGACCATATCGACAACCTTATCAAAAAGGACGAAGAGAAAATCAGCAAACTTTCTGACGAAGAAAAAGAAGCTTTGAAACCTATTATCGAAGCAAATGTTCCTAAAGAAAGCTATACGGTCCAACTAGAATCTTTAGATTCTAAAGCGAACCCTTTCAGTATTACTGTACCTGAATTCATGAGAAGAATGAAAGAAATGAGTCAGACTGGTGGTGGCGGAATGTTCGGAATGCAAAATATGCCAGAAATGTACAACCTGGTTGTAAACACGAACAACGACTTAGTAAAAGAAATTCTTGATAATAAAGACGAAGGTATTCAGAAAGAATTGATTGGTCAGGCTTTTGATTTAGCAAAATTATCTCAAAACCTATTGCATGGTGAGGACTTGACAAACTTTATCAAGCGTAGTTACAAGATGATCAAATAAGCATCGTACATGTTTTTATGCATAGGTCCCACCTTCATTTTTTTGAGGTGGGATTTTTTTACTCCATAATTCCCGCTCTTTTATCTTTTATGCCAGAGCTTTTTTATATCCATAGATAAAAAGAGCAGCTTGTACCATGGCAAAAAAAATAGAAATCTGATTTCGCATACTGTTTTTTTTATCCTAATCGAACTATTACGATCCACATGGCGTCTTGTTTGAATCGTATCATTTTTTAATAACAACTGTCTCTCCATGAGAAGGTTTCCATATAGAAATCCCTGAAGGTAATATACCCGGTTTTTCATCATTAGAATTCTCAGCTACTTTATCTGCGTTGTCAACCATAATTGTTTTGAGCACAATTTCAGAAGTAGAAACTGTCACCCATTTAAATTGATTGAAAGAACCAGAATTTCTAGTCCATATTTTATTATCATCCGCAGGTCTTATGGGTGCTCCCCAGCATCCCTCACCAACAAAAACAATACCGGTGGTGTCGTCTCTTTCAAAGCCTTCTTCACAACTTTCACCCCCCGAACAAGGTTTTATAGGATATGTGGTCTTTACTACATGCGAATCTGACTCATACACCAAGTCCATATGGTATTTGTAAAAAAGCGTAGCCCAATTGTTGTACACATCGTTCCCTTCTTTTTTATTCTTTTGATGAGGACGCATCGGTTTATGATACTGTGCAGATTTCCATATGGATGCATCCTTCATTAATCTTTCTTGTAGCCATTTCGACTGATTCCCTCCTGCTGATATTTCAGAATTTAATGTATAAATCGTATACAAATCTTTCCCAAAAGTAATAGCATAGAAAACCTCTTTTGAAGGAGTATCAAACAAATCATAAACGGTTTTATTAGAATCTTCGTGGTTTCCTCTTGTTGGTAAAACTGGAAACATTCTACCGTCATTAGCTATGGTCAATTGCCAATCATTGAACCATTCCACCCATTGTGCATCAGAACTTCTAGCAGTCATATCTCCTCCGAAAAAAACAGCCGTTGGCTTTATTTTAGAGACTAATAAATTCGCATTTTTACGCGGTTCTCTATTATTCCTTGAATCTCCTCCCGAAATAAAAGTCATTGGACTGTTTTTATCAGGAGCCGTTCTAAACCAATACCTTTTGCTAAAACCTTCAGAATCTTTTATGATAAAATAGTAAGCTGTATTGGGTAACAAGTCATTTAATTTCACAAAATTATTGTTCATCCCTTTAGATATTACAACGCGATCCACAGTTTTAGAAAATTTATATTTTTTATATGACTTTCCATGATCTTTACTATCATAATAAACAATAGGATTTTGACCTGACACTTGATCCCAACCTATGGTTATTGTCCGAGCTGGATCATCCGTTATAATCAGTCTATAGCGTTCATTATTGGAAAAAACAGCTGAATAAATAATAAAAACAAATAGAAATAAAATATTTTTTAAAGTCATCGTAGTATACATAAGTTTTAGAGTACATTCCATAAAACCTTGCAAAAATAAGGAATTCATCTGTACCTAATTGATACCTGACTGTAAACTTAATTTTAATAAATACAATAACAACTCTCGAAGACAATAAACTCGTGCAATGGGTTCCATTTTATAAAAAATAAGAATAGATTTGCAAGGTTAACAAACCCATTGCAATCTATAAGTATGACTAAAAATCAACTGATTTGGACTTTGAAAATTTGCTCTTTTTTTATTTTTTTTGGTAGAGCCTATGAGCATTTATTTTGGGATTCTCCTTTCAGAGCTCTTTTGTGGGACCAACAGATGATTGAAGGAATCGTGGAGAATATTTTCAACACTCCTTGGAATGAATATGTTACCAGTAATAAAACGGATGCATTTATACAAAACACAATTAGAATAAATGGTCTGTTTTATGCAGTATGCGCCGCGATGAGCCTTATCATAAATATCGACTCTAATAAATACATAAAATACCTCCTTAATTTAGGTGGAGTTTCTCTCATATTACTATCTTTTTTATTGTCAAAAACCAAGTTTTTCCATGTAGCAATGTTTTTTGAGCATGCTATCCAATTTGGAGTTCCATTTGTATTGCTTTATTTGATAAAAACTAAAAACAATTTTTCTAAAATTGTACTGCCATTAAAAATACTAACAGCACTAACATTTACGAGTCATGGTCTTTATGCAATCGGAATTGTCTACCCATTACCCGGTCAGTTTGTTGCGATGACCTTAACCACGCTTCCCTTGACAGAAGATATCGCTAAACAATTTTTACTCTCTGCGGGACTTTTAGATTTTTTAGCAGTACTATTTATGTTTATTCCTAGATTACAAAAAATAGGAATGCTTTATGCCTTTTTCTGGGGAACTGCCACTGCATTTGCCAGAATTTTAACGGGCCTTTCTTATGATATCTCCTTTTCGATATTACACCAATACCTATATGCTACCATCTACAGAATTCCACATGGTTTGATTCCATTGATACTCTATTATTTTATTAAAAATAGTTCTGCTAAAAAAGTCTTTTAAAAAACGCATCCTTCTAGTTATATATTCATGATTTTTGTAGATTGTGTTGCGCAGGGATAGATCTCAAATAAAAAAAAGCAACTTTAAATGTAAAGTTGCTTTTTCAATTATTGGGATTATTTCTGTTTTTAAACTCCAGCAATACGTTTGTCAATTGCATACAACTTCTCAACATCTTCACCGTGTAATTCTTATATTTTAACGGCATGACGCATTTTTTGTTCTTCTACTTGTTGTTCGTTCAGAAACCATTGCAAGAACAACTCTGAAGCCCCATCTTTTTCTTTTCTACAAGTCAAAAATATATTTTGATTCGATTTACTTACTTTGATTTCTTCTTGTACTGCAGTTTTGTACAAATCTAAAATCGACTCATAGTCATGATTTACTTCTTAACTGTTGGTAAATATGCCATCCCTCCATTGTCATTGATGTATTTGAAAATTTTAAACATATGCACTCTCTATTAGTTCGACTGAGGGTATAATAATTTATCAAGATAATCATAACCAAAGTTATAGAATGATTATCTCGAATTAGATTTTTTATGATAATCTATTTTTATGGCTTTAACAAAGAAAACATATACCCATAGACCACATGAAATAATAAAATAAAACATAATCAATACTTCATTTTGTAATGCCATATTTTTCAAGTTATAAATTATAATTGTTTCACCTGTTCTAACATGCTTTTTTAAAAGCTACATAGTATATTTGTCTTTTGAAAACCATCCAAAAATATTTTTATGTCAGTAATAACTATGCCTTTTAAAAAGCTACATGCTACGATCAAAGAATTATTAGAAAACTTAGAGATTTCTGAACCTACTAGATTCCAGACTAAAAGCATTCCAGTTATTAAAAGTGGTGCGAATGTATTTTGCACGGGACCTGCTGAATCAGGAAAAACTACGACACTAATCCTAACTACCATGCATAAATTGAAATGCGAAGCGGTAGGCACGGCACCTAGAGCCATCATTCTGGTAGAAAACAGAGAAAAAGCGTTGGCTATCCATGATACTTTTGCAGCGTATACTCGTTACAGTAGTTTGCGTGTTTATTTGGCTGATGAGAAGATTCATATAGATTTACTAAAATCAGAAATATTTGAAGGTGTCGATATTCTTATTGCAACGCCACAATCTTTAAATAAACTGCTATTATCCAACGGAGTAAGTACTTCCTCTTTGATGTTGTTTAGTATTGATGATGCTGATTTTCTTTCACAAAGAGCTGCTTTTTCTACTTTACTTTCCATTACACCAAGTATTACAAAATGTCAATTTGTATTATACGCTCAAAAAATGACACCAAAACTACATTCGTTAGATTCCTATTTTATGGAATACGCCAAGATTGTTTCGGTTTAAATGAATACAACTAAAAAGTCCCATCTAAAAATGGGACTTTATCTATTAAAACATTCCAGGGATTCCTCTCAATTGTCCCACAAGTGCTAAAAAGATCACACTCACTAAGAACATGATACCAGGAATAATTTATTTTTCCTTCAAGGATAAATTCTTTGCCCGCTCCTTATCTCCTATCAGCCCTAAATTATCTAACAGCATAGTCAAAGCCCAACCAAAAACTCGATTTACAAAGGCACATGCAAAAATACAAGTACCTGCACTTAAGGAACTTTTTTGTGTTTTAATCATTTGCATTCCCGCTTCGAGTAGTGGCAAGAAAACTCCTACGATAAGTGCAATTCTTAAGACAGGTTCCCACTTAGCCAAATCCATAGAGTATCCTACAATGGCAAATGCAATACATAAGATAGCTGTTAAAACTGCACCTCCAGGAATCGGTCGTTTCGCAATAGCTGCTGGAATCATATAAGTTCTACATGAAGAAGCAATATTTTCCTCCTCCTAAAATAGAACCAATTATTTGGCGAATGGAAGCAACTGTCATTGTATCATCAACATCCATCAATACTTTTTTTGCTTTTTTAGGGTAGTTTATTTCCTGAAATAATCGGTGACCTAAAAAATCTAGAGACCACATTGCAACCGCTGAAATCGCAAAAGGAACTACCGCTATATAATGCTCAAAATTAGGCCAACCCAGTTTCCAACCGGTAGTTTCTCCCCACCAATGAAATGGACTAAAATGTGGAAGTCCAGGTTTGGTAGTAAAAGCAAAATCGGCTCCCATTAAAATAGTCAACACTAGAGTACATATAATACCACTAGAACATATTGGCACAAGTAAAATCTGCATTTTTGATTTTTGCCTCATCCCAAATATTTGGACTCTAAACCAATTTATTGGATTGTTTCCAAAATTGCACCTCTGATTGCTCTTTATGATACCAACCATTTCCAACAATCCCATGTTCCGAAGGAGTTTTACCAGTCAAATAGGTCGTTTGCATGGTGCAGGTGACAGCTGGAAGAACCGGAGTAATTGTAGAGACTTTCTTGTTCTTTTTACTCCATTGTGAGATGAATAAACTTCTATCCTCTAATACTTTAGTAGTCAATCCAACTACATTAATTACCACTGTTTGCTTCATTCGTTTTAATTTATTTGATTCAAAACCCATTCCATTTCCCTGGTCACTACCGTCGTAATATCTGTTTGCATTTGATCAGGTAACACGTCCCAAGTATATGTCTCTATTTCTAAATGATTCGTAAAAGCATTGTCCTTCCATAATTTTAAAACTTCAATTAAATCATCTTGAGTAGATTGTAGTTTTTGATAATCTGCAAGAAATATTGGTACATGATAATGTGTTCTTAATCCCTGAAAAGTAGCACTTTGCATGGCTTCAATAGCAACATCTAAATCTATAAATTTCCTAAATTCCGCATTTTTAGTTTTTATAATTGCCTGATGAAGATAATTTGGTTCATGAAAGGCTAGCAGATGATCTTGCAATTCCTCAAGAGTGTAATTCCCATCAATATGACATTTTAAAGCTGAACTCAGTTGTAACTTCCCTATTTTTATTTTATGAGTATTCATCAACGAAATAACCTCCGAAGTCTTCTCAAACGCAACCGCAGAATGGCAAATATCAAAACACAACTGCACATGCTCTCTAATTGCTAGTTCAGCTTCTGCCCTAGTACATTCTTTTAAAGTTTGTAATTCAGAAATCCCCTTTTTGATAAGAAATTCATTGTAAAACGCTACAAACTCATTTGAATTTTCAATGATTCCATCCGGTTCTGGCTCTATATCTAAATGGAGTGTTTTTCCTGTTTTTGATTTTATGTCCATTAGATGAATAACCACATCTATAATTGCCGAACAAGCTTGCGTTTTTGCCTTCTCTAATTCCGATGAATTATTGTACCCAAATTTATAAGAAATCGCTGACGTTGATATCCCGCCAGTCAATGATTCAGGTAATAATTCACCTAAAATATCAAACAATTGTTTTGTATAATTTTTCCTTGATATATGAGTCCAATCCGGGGCATGAACTTGATCTTTTATAACTTCTCCATGAAAACTACCAAAGGGAAATCCATTCATAGTATATACATACAGTTGATGTTCTTTTAACCAGGTTTTAAAGTTGTCTAAGGTTTCTTTTTTACTCAATTCCTCAGCAGCAATATTTGATAAACGCAAACCTATTCCAAAAGGAACATTGGGTGAGGTTCTACTTTTAACTTCTAGAATGTAAATCTCTAGATTTTTAAAAATCTCGCTCCAAGATTCACCTGCATGAATATTTGTACAATAACTTAAATGGCCTGTTCCAATTTTCATACGACATGCAGATTTGTGACAAAAGTTTTTATAAAAGCAACAGATTCATTTAATTTTTCTTCCTCCATCTCATGAATCTCCTCCCCTTTCCCTATTGATTTTAATAGCATTATGGTTAGTTCACCTCCCAAATGCTCTCTAAATTCTTCTAGGCCTCTTAATAATTCAGGATTTGTCTCGTTTTTATCCGCAGGGTTGAACAATAACTCATGATCTAATTGAAAATTCAATTGTTGAAAACATGTTACTATTCGCAACATTTCTTCTTTCGTCAAAAATCCCTTAAAGTAAGAATAACAACTATCCAACACTATACCTACTGCTACTGCCTCACTATGTGTGAGTTTGTAATTGGTTAAATATTCTAATTTATGTGCCGCCCAATGACCAAAATCCATAATCATTGATGTTGTAATAGTCAGCGAATAATGAGAATTCTTTCCCAAGGATCTACTGTAACTCCTTTTTAGTCCATACATAAAATGCTCCTTCTTCCAATTCGTCGTCTTCATTTTTACTGTCAGCATCTAAGGAAGAGTAAAAAGCTCCTTCGTTGTTGGTGAGTTCTCTTTCTACAAAGTCCAAGGTTCTGTACACAGTTTCTTTGTAAAGTTTGTTTTTAGAAATTAAATAGGCATCTGAGTACAGGCTCACAAGTTGAGCATTGTCGTATAGCATTT
>Ga0209223_10004399_pt1 | contig 12880 bp, 8 predicted proteins | sample COG_06_FD_184750 | JGI IMG/M metagenome (GOLD analysis project Ga0209223, IMG submission 184750) | Pelagic Microbial community sample from North Sea - COGITO 998_met_06 (SPAdes) (version 2) | ecosystem: Environmental > Aquatic > Marine > Neritic zone/Coastal water | place: Helgoland, sampling...
CGCGAATTAGTCCTTCGGTTCTCGCTTTTGGGAACTAACATCCACTCCTTACCATCACTATCCATAAGAGTTCGCGGCCCGCCACCACGATACCGAGATTGCCTATTATATTCATTGTCGCCATCGACACGCGAATTGCGACGAACACTATCACCCGATACTCGCTGTTCCTTGTGGGTCTCACACATAAGCTTACCACCACCTACACCCTTGATGTTTGTGGCCTGCCACTTGTGTTCATCCTTGCCATCGATAACACCCCATTCAAATTCTACATATTCCCCGGTCACTAGATATTTATACTGTTGTTCATCAGTTTTAAGCGCAGAATGATGAACGAATACATCTTGACCCGACTTATCACCGTCTGTTGCAGTAATAAATCCATACCCGGAGCCGTTATTAAACCACTTTACTCTTCCACAAGTTACTGCTTCGCTTTGGTGTTCGTCGTTCTCTTGACTCATTTAATGTATACTATTGATTCATCTTTAAGTTATTTATTCGTATTGATTTTAATAACCTACATAAATAGTTATAGTCCGGTTCAGTATCATAATCCAACCCGTTACAATATTCATAACATAATATTATATTTTTGGGTATGTTTTTATAATAGTTGTTTAAATCTATGTCTTTTTTAATATTGTATATTTTTTTATATAAATATAACACTGATGTTCCATTCATTTTATTAATGTCCCACGGTAAATCTCCATATAGTAAGTATATTATAACATAACATATAGATATTAAATCATCTCTCCTAGTCGCAGATGTTCCTTCATGAATATTTGTACTAATAAAATTAACGCTTCCAACTATTTCACGGTTTGTTTTTTTATTAATATGAACTCCATAAATGTCCTGATAGCAGAGAGATAAACCAAAATCTATTAAATATATGTTTTCATACGAATCAACAGAATATAAGATATTATCTGGTTTTATATCTCTGTGAATCACTCCTTTTTCATGGATTCCTTTAATAATCTCTATTAATTTAACACCGGTATTAATTGTTTGATTTACATCAACATTTCTCTCTATGCTTTTACCTAATAGTGAAATCACCATATAATTTATTTCTTGCTCCTTACCATATGATCTCAGTTTTGGAATTCCTTGTAAACCCTTCAATAAATTATATATTCGCGCCTCATTGCGTAACAATATAGCCCCATCATCTGTCTGTAACTTAACTGCAACATATTCATTTGTATTAATATTTTTACCGACATATAATTTTCCAAATGCTCCCTCACCTAACTCCTTAATAATTTTATATTTTTTATTAATAATTATATCCATTCTGCTAAACAATAATAAAATCTATATAGAAATATCTTTATTATCTATATTTAAATGGTAATAGTTTGTAACGATTCATTTAATGATAATGAAAAGTACAATGAGTATTTTAATTATTTCAACAATTTTGAATTAAGTGATTTTCAAAAATGGGCTATTAAATCTATCGTGGACAATGACCATATATTAATAACCGCTCACACAGGTTCAGGTAAAACTTTACCGGCCGAATTTGCCATTCAATATTATGTAAGTCAGGGCAAAAAGGTAATATACACTGCACCGATTAAAGCATTATCAAATACAAAATTATATGATTTACGCAATAAATATCCTCATATTAGTTTTGGTATCATTACGGGTGATATTACAGATAATCCAGACGCAGATGTATTGATTATGACTACTGAAATTTTACCTCATACGTTAAATAATAGAAAGTTAAAGGAAAAAACAAACATCGATATTAAATTAAACTTCGAAATAGACATTGATACCGAGTTGGCCGCTGTAGTATTTGATGAAATTCATTATATTAATGATCCTGAGCGTGGCAATGTCTGGGAACAAGCAATATTACTCCTCCCACCACATATTCAACTCATTATGTTGTCGGCAACCATCGATAAGCCAGAAATATTTGCACGATGGATTGAAAATAAAAAAAAACAACAATCAGAAGCAATTAATTCGATTCCAAAAAACGTATATTTAACATCAACACACCATCGTGTTGTTCCACTTACACATTATTTATGGCTAACGTGTCATAAAAGCACTTTGAAACAAACTAAAAATACCGAATATGAACACTTACTAAACAACTTCGCTAATAAAGAAATTGTTATTAAAGATGAGAAAAATAATTTTAAAAATAAAAGTTATGAAAATCTAGCAAAAATAAATAAATATTTTAAATTATCAAATACCCCTTACAGTAGTAGACAATTTGTCTTAAATACTCTAATTACTCATCTTAAAAAAACAGACGGTCTTCCGGCTATATGTTTCGTATTCTCTAGAAAAAATGTAGAAAAAGCAGCAAATGAAATTAATTTTAGTTTATTCGACGATGATTCAATTATTCCAAATACAATTGAGAACGAATGTAAAAAAATTATAATGAGTAAATTTACAAATTATAAAGAATACTTAGAATTACCCGAATATACGAATTTAATTAAACTATTACAAAAAGGTATTGGTTATCATCACGCGGGCGTATTGGCAGTATTTCGCGAAATGATTGAAATATTATTCGATAGAAAATTAATCAAGCTTTTATTTGCCACAGAAACATTAGCAGTTGGTGTTAATTTTTCCACAACATCTGTAATATACACTGGAATTACAAAATTTGATGGTAATGGTATGCGCTTATTGGCACCCCACGAATATACACAAATAGCCGGTAGGGCGGGTAGAAGAGGCATTGATAAAGTGGGAAAGGTTTGGCTGTGTTGTAATTTATTCAAACCACCTCCATTATATGATTTCGAACATATGTTAAGTGGAAAACCACAAACATTAATATCAAAATTTAAGATATCATTTTCTATGTGTCTAAATATTATATCATCTGATGATTCCACATTAGAAACTATATTAGATTTTGTAAATCAAAGTTTAATAAATAATGATATAGATAAGGAGTTGAAATATTATGAAAAAACTATTAACGATATTGACATTCAAATTAAAAGCAAAGAAGGTTTACTTCAAAATATAAGAACTCCAAAATCAATATTGGACGAATATGTTTCAAAAATTAACGAGATTAAAATTTCAAATAATAAAAAGAAGAAGCGACTACACAGAGAGATTTGTAATATTGAAGAAAATAATATTTATATTAAAGAGGAAATAAAAATTATTGAGGATATTGAATTTTATAAAAACGAAAAAGAAAAGAATAATAACTTTAAAAATAATACTGTTCATTATTTGGAAGAAAAAATTAAAAATTCTATTAATTTACTTATACATAGCAATTTTATAGATAAGGATTTTAAAATCACTCAAATAGGTTCTATTGCTAGACAGTTTAATGAAATACACCCACTAATATTATCAACTATCTTATATGAAACAAATTACTTTTATCAATATGATGTATCAGATATTATTGGTATTTTATCCATATTTACGACTATTAACGTAGACGAAAGTATTAAATTACTCAAACCTTCTACTAAATCCGATTTAGTTAATACAATAAGTAATAAAATTAACGGTTTAATGAACAAATTTTATGATTTAGAACAACAATATAACACTTATTCCGGTTCTAATTATGAACGAAATTTTGATATTCAGAATTCAGTTATTGAATGGACAAACACAACAAATGAATTAGACTGTAAAATAATACTTCAAACCATTAGCAATGAACAAAATATTTTTATTGGAGATTTTGTTAAAGCATTATTAAAAATAAATAATATTGCAAATGAACTCGAGCGTGTTGCAGAATCTACAAACAATATGGAGTTATTAGAAAAAATAAAAATGATTCCCCAAAAAACACTGAAATATATAGCAACTAATCAATCATTATACATATAAATTCTAAATATTTACTTTATTCCTCCTTTAATGTTGCACCTCTAATCCTTTTATTATGATGTAATTTTATTTCATCATCTGCAAATCTAATATCTAACGTGCGTTGGTGAGTGAATAAACCAGCATCTTGGATAGGAAGAACCCAGGCTATTTTATCACTTTCATTATGATGAGAATGCCACCAACCAGGTGGTGTGGTAAATACACCACCCGAAACCCAATCACATCGAATAGGATCAATAATATTTCCTTCCGAATCGATATCTCTCCCCATAAGTGTATATACATTAGATTCTGTGCTTACAGCAAGGTCTAATGCAACACTATTATGCCTATGTGGTTTTTGTATAGTATTAGGTGGTATAGAATTTAATAAGCTCCACATTACGTGTGTCAATGTCTTTGTTTGTTTACATGCTTTATTGCCAAGCAAAATTCCCAAGCGATTACAATCTTCATTTTTATTAGTTTCTGTTATCTCTTGAACCGCTGCTAACATTCTTTCGCGTGTATACAAAGTTGGTTCAAATTTAGCTACACATGGTGTAACTCCAAGATAATTCATAAGTGGCTCATCATGAACCCAATACAGAGCTGCCCCTCCATATTCTTCGTCTTGTAAACATAAATGATTTATGGTTCCATTAGTAAGCGGCAATACAAATAAATCACCAGTATTCCACTCTATTTCACCATATTCTGATGTAGTTTTACCCTTTCCCCTAATTACATAAAACGCCTGCGATGTTGCCGTTGCTCTGGTGTCAATATTTTCACCTACACATATTCTAATAAAAGAAGCCATTAAATTTGGAGACGTACATTTTTCATCAATGTCCAACTCCTGATTTATTTCAAATGGAATTACACGCGTTAAACCATTCTGATGTAATTCAGGAGGATGCACAAAAATCGGCATAGGTTTCATACTAGGATTCGATGCTTTCTCATAATCAAATATCTCTACATTATTTTCCCATTTACTAACATCGTTCCCTAACATTTAGTTTAATATATTTTATATTTTTATACTTTTTAAAATAATATTTAATGTATAATTTTAATATATACCGCCAATATGTCAAATATATTATTGGTAAATGACAATGTTCAAGATTATCAAACAATTATAGACGCATGTAAGGATAATACATATGCTGTTACCTATAATCAAGGAACCGATACTTATGATTCCATTTTTAAAAAATATGAAAATATAGTTCGTGAAAATAACATACAATTAGTAAACCATTTAGCATTAGTATCACACGGAAGTATTAATCCAGAGTTCACCTTTTTGGAAAAAGAAAATAAAATGTTAATATCACAATATTTACCCGATTTGCCAAATTGTGCTTCTTGTCAAACAAACGAAACAGAAGACAACGATTTGTCTCTAAATGATATCGATGAATTGTTCGACAATACACCTGATATTCATAAGTGTATTGTAGATTTGTCACTGAATATAACGCAAGAAGAATTTGATACTAAGGAAAATTATACATATGAGGAAATTATTTCTATTTTTAAAGATGTATCTAATAATGTATTTGATTTTGTTGCATTATTATCTGATGTATCAGGTAGTGATGAATCTTATCCATTGCCTTATGTTCATGAATTAATTCAAGAGTTCTGCTATACAATACCGAATACATCACATGATGAAACTTTCGATATTTCTACAACAGATTTATATCTAAATACACCTGATATTCATAAGTATATTGTAGATTTGTCACTGAATATAACACCAAATGAATTTGTTACTAATGAAACTTATACATCCGAAGAGATTATTTCTATTTTTAAAGATGCATCTTGTAATGTATTTGATTTGCTGAGACCATTCACTTACGTATCGGATAATACTGCTCATCCAATGCCTGTTATTTATACTTTAATTCAAAATGTTTATAATCTTAACATAATAAGTAGTCCCGAAAATGAAGATGAGTTGACAGATTCGTCAATTAACGAATTTAATGGATATATTCTGAACACGTTAGATACATGGTCTACATTCAAAGAGTTTATAAACAAGTTTAACATTCAAACTTCATTGGATTTTTTAGGATGTGCGCTATTACAATCAAGTGATTGGAAATATACATTAGAAACATTAGAAACTGAACAACATATTCATTTGAATATAAGAGCGTCTGATGATGATACCGGAAACCTGAAAGTTGGTGCTGATTGGGTGTTAGAAACAGATAATGTTAATATCAAAGAATTATATTTTGATGGTGAATCAATAGAAAAATGGTATTACACTTTAAACACTAATATTCCATCTGTTAATATTAAATTTTCTGATTTACAAACTTTATACAATACCGTTAATAGTCCTGCTTCAATTACAAATCCATTTAGTTTGGGTAAATTTAAAGGATGTGAATTCGTACAACCAATAACTGCTATTACATTTGATTCAAATTATGAAGAAACCTTTACATCTTCGGGAACTTTTACAGTTCCCGCTGGTGTTACGGAAATTTCTGCTGTATGTGTTGGTGGTGGTGGTGGTGGTTCAACATCAACTCTTTCAACTAATGGATTTTCAGGTGGTGGTGGTGGTGGTGGAGCACTTCATTGGAGAACATTAACTGTTTCACCTGGAACTGTTTTTGATATATATGTTGGAGCAGGAGGAAGTTCTGGAAGTTCTGCTGGAAATAATAACGCTCAAAATGGCGGCGAAACAAGTATTAAAATAGGAGGTACGTATTATTTAAGAGCTGGTGGAGGAAACAAGGGTACTTATAACTCTAGCAGTCAATCATATGGAGGTACTACATGGTATGGAACTTATGGGGGAGGGGGTGGAAATGGTGGAAATGGAGGAGGAGGGCAGAGTGGTAATACTGGTGGTGGTGGAGGTGGTGCGGGTGGATATTCAGGAAATGGAGGAAATGGTTCAACAGGAACGCAGTATAACGAAACTGCTGGTCAGGGAGGAGGAGGTGGTGGAGGAACAGGACATAATGGATTTGCTTTGGTTGGAATATATGGAGGTGGTGGAGTAGGTATATTAATCGGTCAAGGCACAAGTGGTGCAGCAAATTTCACAATTTATAATAAACAAGGGAACCCAGGTTCTGGTGGAAGTAATAGAGATTATGGAGGAGGTGGAGCAGGAGCTGAGGATGACAGTGCTCGTCCTGGAGCTTCGGGTGGTCCTGGAGCTGTTAGAATTATATGGGGTGGACCACCTGGTACACGTGCATATCCATCTACACTTGTTCCAATTAATACTCAGATTCCAATCAATCCAGCTCCTTCTCCAATTCCTCCAGTACCCCTTACAAATATTAGTATTGGTACTGTTTTTAAAGGTTCTACTTTTATAAATATGAAACCTACTATGACAATTACTGCTATTGGTTCTGGTGGTTCTGCTGTTTCTGATGGTAGTAACAGTAATGATACATATTTAACTCTTACTTTTATATCAACTGAACCAACATCTGATTTTGATATTAATAGTATAACTGTAACTAATGGAACTCTCGGTGCTGTCACCTCAGTTTCTCCTACTCAATATACAGCAACATTTACTCCAACTAGTTTGACTGATGGAACCGCACATACTATTAATGTGTCACAAGGAGCTTATACTAATAATAAAACAACTATTGGGTGTCAAAATGCTGCTACACAATTTAATTGGGGTTATTCATCATTAATAACTACAGATATTAGAACTTCTTTTTATGAAATTTCAAATAGATTCATAAATTCAGAGACATATATGAATACGACATATGATTACACTGGTCCTTATGATGTAGGTGAAGTTCAACAGGGTTATACAGGCAATGTTAGACTTTATCTCATTCATAAAGTAACGGCATCTGTTACTTATTTTAATGATACTCCGATTGCTGCTGTTGTACATCTAGGCTCTAATAATGTGATTAAAAATAAATGGGTGTTTAGTGCAGGTAGTGGTGCTGGTGGTGGCGGCGTTGGGTGGACCACAAACGAGGTGGGCCACCAGGGCAGCTCGTCGCTCGGCCCTGGCCTGGCCCCCCAAAATGCCGCAGCCCTTAGTTCGTGGCTCAGTATTGGCTCGGCGCACACCTCCCGTTTTTCATGGGCAACGACGACAGGTTCGTCTTACACTGGTGCTGCAGACGGTATTAGTGGAAATACTTTAAGTTTTCCTGTAGGTGATGGAAAAATTAATCAAGCATCTGGCACTTATTATATGTTTAGAGAATGTAGCGGTGCGAGACGATATCATTCTGCAATTGCTCGAAGCCCATCATTTAACATTGCATATGGAGATAAAATAAGAGTAGTTCATGCGTTAACTGGACCAACATCTCAACAATCCATTATCAACACCAATGATAGTATATACGTTGGTGTATATTAAAAATATAATAATAATAACATTAATGACCTACACTATTCAAATTACTTAACATATCATACCACGCTTTTCTGTAACCAACAATCTTATAATTTATATTATTTTCTTTACAAAATTCTATTAATTTTACAGATACTTTTCCCCCATTGTATTGAGGCATAGACGGAAATAAATGATGTATTACTTGAAAATTCAAATATCCCATAATCCACGAAACGATGGGATTTTTCGTACTAATATCAACACTATGTTCAATGGCATATCTTACCCAAGATGGGTCCTCGTCGCGTTCTACAATATCGGTAGTTGTATGTGATAGCGAAAAATGTCCAAATATGTATAGATAACTAACCCACGATGATATAAAATGGTATAACAATCCATATTTATAATTAATATTTCCAAAATACATAAAATTAAATATTTGTAAAAAGGTTCCAAAAAACACAAAAAATAGCTCGTTCCATCTTTTCTCTATAATCGAATGATTTAAATGTAAATTAAATCTCCACATAAATGGAATTAAAATTCCACTAGTAATTGGTAAAAATGTATACATCTGGTATTTTAACCACAAATACACATATTTATTCTTTTTCGTTTTATTATCTTCCAATGCGCCTTTATAAAACGCGACAAATGGTGTGGTATTTAAATCCATATCATGGCCTACCTTCTGGGGTGTTGCATGATGACGATTATGCATACGATTCCATTTACTAGCTGATCCATATAAACCGAAACCCATTATAAATTCTTGTATTAATTTATCTAGTTTGATAATACCAGTTAATGAATTGTGACCAGCTTCGTGTTGTAACCATCCACATTGTCCACCAAATATTCCATATAATATAGCAGCACACATACAATTATAATTTATCGTATATGTTGCCAACCCATATATAAATACCATTTGAACAATTCTACCTATTATATGATAATTAGATGGTTCAAATAAACCTTCTTTAATTAATTGTTCGCGAAATTGTTTGAAATTTTTCAATAATATATCATCGTCTGGTTTATAATCATATATCTTTTCGTATGGTAAACTCTGTAATATTTTATGTGCCCTTTTCGAACGATAATGAAATTCATTAAACGATTCAGTAGCATCCTGACCATTTATCATATAATTAATTATATTTCCACCTGGATGTTTGAAATACGTAATGTCATATTTCTTAGAATTAATTATAATATATCGTTGTTCGATCATATATATTATAATAATTTTTTGTTTAAACCTTTGAATATTAAAAACGCCACATAAGTGTTTTTGTGAAGAAAAAGAGACGAAATGATTAATTTGTAAACGACAACGGCAGGACTCGAACCTGCGCGGGCAAAACCCAATGGTTTTCAAGACCATCTCCTTAACCACTCGGACACGTTGTCTTTATAAAAATATATATATAATCATTTTTTTATATCTATTTTCTATTAAAAATCAAAAGACATTCTTTTTAATTGTTTTCTCCTTACTGAAGTTTTTTTCTCCTCTGTTATAATAATTTTTTTTTCAGGCTCAGGTTCCGGTTCAGGCTCAGGCTCAGGCTCAGGTTCAGGTTCCGGTTCAGGCTCAGGCTCAGGTTCAGGTTCCGGTTCCGGTTCAGGCTCAGGCTCAGGCTCAGGTTCCGGTTCAGGCTCAGGCTCAGGCTCAGGTTCCGGCTCAGGTTCAGGTTCCGGTTCAGGCTCAGGCTCAGGTTCCGGCTCAGGCTCAGGTTCCGGTTCAGGCTCAGGTTCCGGCTCAGGCTCAGGTTCCGGTTCAGGCTCAGGCTCAGGTTCCGGCTCAGGCTCAGGCTCAGGTTCCGGCTCAGGCTCAGGCTCAGGTTCCGGCTCAGGCTCAGGTTCCGGCTCAGACTCAGGCTCAGGCTCTGGGTCACTATTCACAACTAGTTCTTCTGTATCTGACATATTTAATATTACATTAGATTTTTTGTTCTCTAAGATTCGGTAATATAAGATAAGATCACGAGGCCTGGGTGGTTCACTATAATCTACTTCATACATAAATTTATTATTTAATATACTAACTGAAGTCTTACTTTTTGTTTTAACGTATATTCGTCATCAAATAAATGTAAAGAAAAAATATATTTCTTATATTTTTCTAATTCCTGTGTGCTTTTTATATATGCCAATAACTTCATATTTGGTATATAAACTGAATAATTATCGTATTTTGGGTCAAATTTAATAATATACCCTTCATAAGTTTTCTCCTTATTTTTTAACAAACATTCATTCAGTAAATTACAATCATTTTGTATTTTTCTAATAGATTTCATATCTGTGTTTATAGTTTCAATGGTATTAATCCATTTATCTATGAATTTATGTATATGTTCTGATATTTCGTATAATCCATTTATTTTTTGTAGCAATACAATATTTACTAAATCAACTAATCGTCGTATAGGTGATGTTACCTGTGTATAGTAATCAATACCTTCACCTATTAACTGATGTTCTATATTTGCTTCATACAATCTATAGGTAGCTTCGACATTATTATACATATTTAAAAACTTCCTTAATGTGCTAGATATACCTGGTTGTTGTGTATTTTCACTCAGATATTTAACATCTCTGAAAATCCCACACTGTTGTGACGATAAAGTCTTACCAACTTCGTGGTTCATCAATATCATATAAAAAGCTACAACATCGTGTGAATTGTCTATATTATCTAAATACTTTTTATTTCTGTTTATTTTGACAGCAAAATCAAGCAAACTATTATAAGCATAGTTAATCAAAATATTGTTTTCTTCATAAATATAATTTTTGTTAACTTTTATAAAACAATTGCAGTAGTTTATTTCATTTATCTCTCCATTATCAGAAACATGTATATCCATAGCAACAACCGGTCTAAGTTGATTTTCTAATAAACTGCATATGTTATCGCTAAGTAAAGGTGGAAGCATTGATTTCTTCTCATGTGGTAAATATATAGTCGATACTCTATCTGTTAATTCATTCCATAAATTTAATTTATCTAATACAACAACAACGTTTGATATATAAATACTTATTATCTTACCGTTTGTAAAGTGTTGTATACTAAGTGCATCGTCAAAATCAATAGAACCTTCTGGATCTATGGTGATTATTTCGACATTATCACGACATTCTATCTCGCCATCAAAAATCCATTTCTTTTTATATTTTATCATTTCCTTATTTGCAAATTTCGTTAATTTTTGTATCGAATAATGCACATTTTTACAATAAAGTTGATAATCGTAGTATACATATGTATTATTAACATCCCCTAATGTATTTGTAATCATAGCTAACGGATGCTTATCTTTCCATTCTACAAACTTAAATAAAATATACTTATTTAATTTTACTTTATTAAAATTACTTTTCTTATCAGAATAAGGGATTAAAAATATAGGGAGTTTTTTGTCATTAGGAATACATTTATATAACATTTTGTCTTTGTGACGTCCAAACGATTGGCCATTATATACTAGAATACCGGGTATATATGATAATGTTCTGTATTTTGAAGTATATAAAATGCTTGTATCATTTATTTTATCACCTATTAACAACCTTTCATTTAATGGATTAATAACCCTAGAACTTATAGTAATATTTTCACTATAATTTCTGTCGGACGGTTCATATAACATTATATATTTAATTTTTTAATATTTAAACCTTTAAATATTATACATTTATTATGAATACAAAAGAAGGTATCATAATAAATTTATACAATGACAGTATGTTAGAGCTAGCAGAAAACCAACTACTATCTTTCGAAAAAGTTGGTATTACAAAATACTTATCATTCACAACGGGTGAATATAGTTATCATTATCTAAAACAAAAAGGATATAATGTAGTTTTATATAACACAGACGATTTACAATTAGAATTAGATTGGGGTTCAGGCAAATTCATAGATATGGTCAGATTGAGATTTAAATTAATTAGTGAATTATTAAAGGAGTACAAATCCGTCTTTTATTTAGATGTCGATATAGTATTATTGAAAAATATAGAGCCATTCTTTGAAACAAACATTGAAAAGTGTTTATATATACAACACGATTTAAATATGCCATGTATAGGTTGTATGTTATTGCACAGAAACGATACATTATGTAATATGTTAAATGAAATTATTGGTTTCGCAAATGGTAATACATCATTACAAATTATATTTTCACATTTCGTAAAAACATATAATCTTATTTTTGATTTTTTTCCAATTGAAACATTTCCAAATGGGCTTATTTTCTTTGGAGAAAATAATATAATTATGAATGAAGGTAACAAACAATTGCTTAAACTAACAACTGATATTAGAAATACTACAAAAAATAATTTTAAAAATAAAAATATTTTTCTAATTCACGCTAATTATATGACTGGTACAAAATCAAAAAAAAAAGCGTTTAACGATTTTAATTTATGGTATTTATAGTTTTACACCATTGTAAGTTTAAAATAAGACAAAAAATCCATATATATATATATATATGGATTTTTATAACAAAAACATACAAATTTCAAAAAAAGTAATAGAAGATGTATTTAGTAATTTTACACCAAATACTAAAATGTTAGTATTTGGATTGGGATATGACTCTA
>Ga0209223_10004403_pt1 | contig 12873 bp, 15 predicted proteins | sample COG_06_FD_184750 | JGI IMG/M metagenome (GOLD analysis project Ga0209223, IMG submission 184750) | Pelagic Microbial community sample from North Sea - COGITO 998_met_06 (SPAdes) (version 2) | ecosystem: Environmental > Aquatic > Marine > Neritic zone/Coastal water | place: Helgoland, sampling...
CTCTTGTCTTGCTCGATTAGTTACAGCTATCAGCACAGCCGTACCAGTGTAACTCAAGTACTCAGTGGTGCTATCGGTCTGTATTCGATCATCACCGTCTAGGGCTTCGCCTAATTCAAAGAGCACATCAATAGTGTCGCTGGTAAATTCGCTTTTCTCTCTTGCTTTGGCTGGTGTAAAGCCAAGCTCACTAACTCGACCAGCTAAAATATTCTCAAAGTTTTTTTCAAATTCTAATGCTTTTGGGTAATTCATTTTAAAATATCTAATATTAATTTTACACCGCTGTTACTGTCTAAATTTTCAATACTTTTTATTAAATATTCTTTGTTATTAATTTTGATTAATTCATTTACTTTATAATTAGCTGTATTGCTTATATAATAATTTAGATTATGAGTAACTATCTCAAAGCTCTCATCGCTGTAATATCCAGCTGTTTTCATTTCTAGAAATTGACGGCTATTACCTCGTAATATCTTGATAGGTATATTGCCAGCGGTGGCATCTTCGCCATAGGTTAATAGCTCGGCTTGTAGCTGATCAATTAGAGCATCTGTGAGGGTATCCATACATGATGCATGGTTATCACCCAGCAGAAACAAATAATAATTCTAATCTAATTGACTAGTATAATGTGCGGTGGTGTATAATGCAGAAATGATGAAAAAACTAATAACCGATGACTCAAGATTCAGGTAAAGTAGTACGATGATCGAAAACCCCGCTAATTACTTCAAAAGATACAGAGAATCCCTTGGGTTTTCCAACCAAAGCTCAGCAAAGAATTTTCTTTCAGCCAAAGATGTTAAAGTAGGAATCGACTACGAATACATCGCTAACCTTAACCGTAGGCTAAAGGACATAATTGTACGTATTAACAACATCACTAATGTAAATTTTCGCATACAAGACATTGATCATTTTGCTGAAAAACATATTTCCCATACTTACGAGACTATTAAAAATTCTGGCCTTCTACCTAGGCTGAATAATCAAGGACGGAGACCTGAACAGGTATTATTTTCTTGGCTAAGAGGGTATGTCGTTACGGAATTTTTTACACCTGCAATGTCAGAGATTTTCTCAATCCCACTTAGTTCAATTAGTCAAATTGGAGATGATGACCTTAAGAATATTAAAACTTTTGCTAGAAGTCCCAAGGCGGATTTAGAAATAATCAAAGATAATCAAAAAATCAGGATAGAAGTTCAGTCGGGGTTTCAAGGTATTAATGACATCAAAGAACATAAGGTTCGAGAAGCTCGTAGAGTCTATGAAGAGATAGGAGGACATTCAATTTGCATTCACATCGATCTTTACAACGGACAAGTTGCTTTTGTTCAGCTTGACAATATCCAAGAGGATGATGTTAATTTTGTAACTCGACAGCAAATGGAGGGACAAAGTGTATTCGCCATCGACCAGAATTATTTCAAGTGGAGATTACTAGACCCGACTCCTTCCTTTATCGACTTAGAATTGTTCCTATGAGTAGGCCAACAGCTGTAGAACTTTTCTCTGGTGCTGGTGGTCTAAGTATTGGTCTCGAAAAAGCAGGTTTTAAAATTCTTTTAGCCAATGAAATAGAAAAGGATTTCGCTACTACCTTTGAATTGAATCACTCAAAAACGAAAATGATTTGTGATGATATTCACAACATCAACTTTCATGAAGAATTAGAAAAATTATCAGTTCAGAATATAAATTTACTATCAGGTGGCCCACCCTGTCAGGGTTTTAGTACTGTCGGATCCAAAAATGAAAGAGATCCGAGAAATAGTTTGTTTTATGAATATCTAAGAGCAGTTAAAGAAATAAGCCCTGAATATGTTATCTTTGAAAATGTCTCTGGATTCAAAAACATGTATCAGGGAAATGCCCTTAAAACTCTAATTAATGAACTACGAGAGCTTGGTTACGATTGCAATTCTTCCATTCTTGAAGCATCTGACTTCGGTCTTCCCCAAATCAGAAAAAGAACTATAATAATTGGGTGGAAACAATGTAAGGCTCCAGTGCACTTGCCTGAACCCACTCACTGTTATGGAAAAGACCTTTTTGGACTGAAGGAAAAAGTTACTCTAATGGATGCAATATCTGACCTCCCTGAGTTAACTGCCAATGATAGTAATTCAGAATATCTCACCTCTCCTCAAAACTCTTACCAAAAAGTCATGCGAGTTGGAGCCATTCAATTAACTGAACATGATAGTTCAAAGTACGGAGATAAAATGCGCGAAATATTGTCTCTTATCCCAGCTGGGGGTTGTGTAACAGACTTACCTGAAAGGCTTAGACCAAAAAAGTATTTTGCAAACACTTATGCTAGACTTCTCCCCAATAGACCGACTCCCACAATGACTAGGAACTTTGGTACTCCATCATCTTCAAGATGTGTTCACCCCTATCAAAACCGAGCCTTGAGCACTAGAGAGGGTGCACGACTACAAGGATTTCCTGATAATTATAAATTCTTTGGTAGTAAGATATCGAAAAATCTTCAGATTGGGAATGCTGTACCTCCAATCTTTGGTCAAGTCATTGCTGACTCAATCATTGAAACAATGAATTAGGAATATTGAAATTACTCCTCTACTCTACGAATCAATCTACAGACATAAAAAAGAGCCCCACCGATAGTCAGTGAGGCTCTCTTGACTGAGTAGAGAAAAGTTTGTTTACTCGGCTAGTAAGTCGAGACCATTTACATCATAAGATGCGGTCACTGTATAAGTTTGTTTTAGGCTGTGTCCGTCAGTTTGTGTTAAAAAATTGCTTTTGTTTAATGTGAGGCTTTCTGGTCTATTTGCTGAGTCTAATGCATAATATGCATCGCTGTATTTTTCTAGTAAGCCCCATAATAATTTACGACCATCAGTAGTCTCGTCTGAGTCTAAGCTGTGTAGGTCGCCCCTTGCGATTAGTACATACTCACTGTTACCTTGTAACTCACCGTCAGTAGCATCATCAGCACCTTGTAAAGTGACCGATGCACTACCAGTAAGATTATCAGAGTCAGCACCAGAGATAGCGATAGTGGCGATGTCAGTTACATCAGTACCAGCAGTGGCGATGATGTTAGAAATGCTTTCTATCATTCTACCGTATTCACTACCGTATCCACTGTTAAATAATTCTAATGTCGGCTCTGCTGTATTATTGTTTTCGTGTATGACTGGCTTGCCAGACGAGCTGACAGATGCAATGTCGAATACATCACCAGCGGTGACATTAAAAGTAGCTGTAGAGCCTCCAGAGTCAGAGCCAGAAATAGTACCAGTAGTTACGATGATTAATTTATCGTCAGTAGTCCAAGTGGGTGTACCAGAGGTATCGCTTGCTCTTTCATTTAGCTTATAAAGGCTAGCACTATTTTCTAGTCTTAAACCTATTGTATTAGTAGCTGAAATATATAGTATCTCGTCTGCTGGTTTATTTTGGGTAATTTGAAATATAGTACCGTTAGCACTAGCACCAGTAGCAACAGATGATAGAGTAATGCCTTGTAGTGATCCACTAGCTGTAGTGGCATCAGTACCAGTAATCTCTTGTAAGTCGCCTTTAGTATTAGTGGTGATATACTTGATAGATGGGTATATCTGACTGGCAGTAATATCAGCCATTTTAATTAAACACTAGTTTTATTCCAGACTAAGCCGTCTTCATTACCTACAGCCACACCAGCCAAGCACTCAATAATTCCATAATGCTTGTTAGTTAAGTTGTCCATAAAGCTCTTGTATTGAACATCGAGCCCTAGGTTAGGTATTTCAAAATTAGCCACATCAATTAAGCTTGAGCTGTCTTGCACTCTTGGTCGTCTTGATGCGATAGCAATAGCTGACTTGTGAGCAAGAAAGGCATTACATTTAGCTGTAGTATCGAGTGAGTTAGTCGCATATACATCAGCACCGTAAATTCTTCGTACCGTACCCTCTTGTAAAACTTCGTTACCCAGTGTCTCGATAGTGGATGGTAAAACATTACCAAGTACTGCACTGTCTAATACGAGTGCTCTGTCTTCGAGTGGTGCACCTTTGGTATCAAGAGCACTCTTAAGAGCTTTGATGGTAGCGATATCATATGAGGCATTAGTTTTAACCACTCCAGCACCGTAGTTAGCAGTAGTAACAATCTTGCTTAATTCTTTGGTTAAGAAGCCACCGAAAGCATTAGCTTTAGTGCCGACTAAATTAGCCAAGCGATTCGCTGAGCTAGAGTTAAATTCTTTGTCTGTTAGATAAAATGAGGTGTAGTAGTGATTAAGTGTAACACTTACCTTGTCTACATCGCTTACACTGTTTGTCGCATAACTGCCACCGAAAGTTTGACCGCCAGTAGCTGGTGCATTTACTCCAGCGACTACGACTGTGCCACCGTCTTCGTTTGTGCCGTCACCGCAGTCGGTGCTAAAAGCTGACCATGATGCCAGCTGTGATGTCATCCGCTCTAAAATTTGAGAGCCTACTATTTCTGTGATTATTGAGTTACCCATTTTGTATATAAAGTTATTTGTTATTAGAGGTCTGGTTATCAACCGTTCTTAATTGCCAGAGTGCTTTTAGATTATTTTTAACAAAGCTGGCTCTCTCACCGCTGTCAGAAATATCGTTTAACTGATCGAGTAAAGTAGGCTTTTCAGATTCGTAGTGAGGCTCGATATAAGGTGCATCACTGGATAACTCAGTTTTAAGAACAGTGTTCTTATCACCAAGCTCTATTACTTCACTCTGTAGCTCTTTGCATAGTGCCACTAGTGTCTTAATCTCTTTGCTTTGCCTGTCTAATTCTGTCTCTAGTTTTTCAGCATAAAGTATAACGGCTTGCTCTTCGTCTAGCTCGTCATTTTCATCGTGCGGCCTTGGTTCAGTTTGATCATATTTAACCTCAAAAAGACCATCTGTACTGGCTGGCTCAGCTACGATAGAGAAAGCCATAACCTCAGTAGCGAAAGCATATAGCTTAATGTCTTCGTCATCATCTTCGCTAGCCTCAAAAGGTACAGCCTCACCGTTTTCGTCTAATGTAAATGGTGAGTTGATAAACTCAGCACTTATGCCGATCAAGTCGGCTTTTTCTTCGTCACTGGCGAGCTCAAAAAGTGTGTCGTACCGCTTGCGGTCATTGTCTTTAAAAGAATTAAGTAAGCTGATGTCGCCTACGAGCTTTTCGCCCTCGATCCGCACATCATTAACTACACCGATAGTCTCAAGACCCTCGCTAAATTTATGAGTGTAGTAGAGCTTGGTAGGCTTTGAGTCAGTGGCATCTACAAAGCTTTGCAGTGTGACATTATTGATGTAAAGGTTATGACCCTTAGCCTCTCTGTCGCCACCCTCCATGAGTGTTACACCGATTATCTCACCGTTTTCGGCATCCACCTTTTTTCTTTCGATAGTATCTGTATTAAAATTAGTTTTCATAAGTCGTATGTATTATGTTTTATTATCAACCTCGTCAGTGTCATCGAGTGGCTGATCAAAAGAATACTCAGGCATGAGCATACTTGCATTTATGCCATACTTGTCGGCTATCTCTTTAATCGCTGATAATTCTTTAGCTCTACCCTCTAAAATTTCTGTCCAGTCTTCACCTTTCTCGCCTTGTATCTTACTCAGATTCGTCATGCCATTTTTAAGCAAGACATTATGAGTGACTGCATCTTTTTGTGCATCGAGTGTGGGTATCGCTTTCCAAGCTAATTTATAATCTTGCATATCGATATCAGCTGGTGCTGTTAATATGCCCTCTTTGTTTAATTTAGCACTATACCAGAAAGCTACTCTATTTAAGCCTTTCGTTTCTAACATTGCTCGATACTCATTAAATTTATGAGCAAGCATAGAGCGAGTGGCTCGACTGCTAGCATAGCTGGAGTTCGAGTAGCTTCTAAGGCATTCTAATGATAGCCCTAAAGTACTGAGGCAATCCGCTACTCTTTCTCGGACGAAGGCATCCATATTACCGATATCGCCACCCTTTAAAATTTCTATACTTTCGTTAGGTTCTAGGTAGCAAATGGATCCAGTTTTCAAGCTAGTATGCGATGACCGTAATGGCTCGTCATAGCCGTTAACATTGTGCATCTGGTGGAAGTTAGTCTCACTCTTTACGAAAGCTGTAAGCAAGCTACTTACCTTAGCCTTGTTTACACTGGCTTTAATCAGCTCAGAAATATCTTTTAAATGGCTTACACATGATGCCATGAGTGGTATGCCTCTTATAGAATTTATACGAGTACGGTGAGCGATGTGTATGCAATTACGAGCACTGACATATTTACCGTTTTTGACATCAAGCCTTCCGTTTTTATCAAAGCCACAGATACGATAGCTAGTGGGTGTGCCTTCGCTGTTTAGCACAACACCCTCTACCTCTTGTTTCTTTTTGTTCTTTGGGTCGGTGGCTATTCTATTACCCTCGATCATCTGTAATTTTTTAGAGCCAAGCAATATAAAGCACTCACCAGCTAGGCACAGCTCTCTGATGATTAGCCGTATTACTTCAGCAATGCTCAGACCGCTAACCTCACAATTAAGAAAGAATCGATTAAAAAGCTTTTCTCTCTTTTCATCATATTCATCGTTACCAGTCTGACTGATTAGCCTAGGAGTTGAAATATTTGTAACCATTGCCTCAACAATGGCATAACAGATAGTATCTGATCGGTATAGGTCGTACAGATGAGCTACTAAAGTATTTCGTTTATGAAAGTCTAATACTTGCTCTTCGCTGTGATCGACTGGGCTATTATTATTAAGCCAATTACGATGTCGGCTTACACTCTCAGCACCATCGTAGCCCATTTTAACTGGCTCACCTTTATCGTTAAATATCATAGCCGTCTTTTACGATAATGCTTTTAATGGTAGGATCATATGTATAGCCACTAGCTCTAGCTTTCATTGCATCGTACTCAGCCATAGTACGGTAAAGCTGTTTCTCTACCTCTCTGGCATTAACATAAGTTTTACTTTGCCCCACACTTGTAGAGCTGGCTAAGCCAATTGTTTCTACTCTAGCAAGAGTAGCTTTTAATCTTTCGATGCGATCAGATAAAAACTGTAAATATTTTTCGTCATCACTGGGCTCTGTAGGTGTGGTTATATGGCTCACACCAAAGCTCATGGTATCAACCGTTCAGTCGTCCAGGCGTTGCCTGGACAACTTTACTTTAGACCAAACTGACTCTTCACTGAGCCTAACTTTTTCATCACACCCTTTTCGATAGCTATTTTGTAATGTTCTTTTCTTGCTTGTATTGCTCCAGCTAAAGCAAATTTTGCATTACCACTACCATTAGCTTTTACACCCACACTTTTTAATATCAGCTCATAATCAAGTCTACCTTTTTGAGAGCCTCTTGATGTGCCAGCGATATGCTTGCTAGCTTTAATAATAAATTTCTGTGCCTTGACATCGATACCAACAGCTCGACCCATTAAGTAGAATTGACTGGCTTGTAATCCTCTTTTCTCTATTCGCTTTGTGACACTCTCTTTGGTCTGTCTCATAATCTTTCGCCATATCTTGTTAGGATAATACCAGCGGTGACCCTCTTGATCAGATAAAGGATAAGTAATGCCACTCTCTTTGAGTGTGCTAATTTCATTACCTCCAGTCGCCTTGCGATATGTTAAGCCATAAGGGTAGTAGCGGTCTACAATCTTAGCGACACTCGCTTTAGGTGTATGCTTGACTGCATGATTAAGAATCAACTTAGCTTGAGCTCGTACTATTTGCTTAAAGCTCATGCCAGTAATTTTCTGTAACTGCTCCATCATCATACCGAAATTTACTTTTTCAACTGTAGCACCGACCATCATATTTAAAAGGTCAACTCATCACCCTCGCTCTGTATCCGCTCATTTATCGGCTTTCTTTTTCCTGCGGCCTTTTGTTTAGTTATGTTATGACCCTTAAAATAATCGATGAAAGCTTGAGCATAAACTACAGCATCAAGTGCATGATTATTTTTGTATATTTGTCTAAAGCTAAATTGCTCTCGCCCAGTTTGCTTATTGGTTCTACTTACTTCTACCTCACTGCAAAGCTGTCTCTTTAGTTCGTAAGGTGCATTTTTGTAAATATAGAAAGCACCAGTAAAGCCAGAGCGATGTCGAAAAAATTCTCTAGCATAATGCTCTTTATTGATATTCATCTGATACACTCTTTTACGGCTGTACTTGCTAGCCTTTCCTTGCTCGATATCTAAATTAACAAAGTCATAGAAAACTTGCATCTGTGCAAAGCCTCGACAAGGTATCCAGCCTCGATCATGGCACTCTTTATAAACTACCTTGCTGTTGTAACCAGCATCGATAATAACTTGCTCAGCATTGTATTTTCTTTGTAGCTCAGCGACATCATTAAAGCCACCGCACTCTTGCCAGTCTACTAGGTGCTGTGTGCCATCTGGTGTCTGTGCAATGACTACCGCTGGTATGTATAGCATCTGTACATCACAAGCCACAAAATAGAGTGCATCTTTAATGATTGCACCTTGCTCATATTCACTCTGGATATTGTCGAGGTCGATAGGATTAGGTGCATCGTCTACGGTATGTATGTAGGGTTCAGCACAGTAGTTGTTTATGAATGACTGTAGCTGGTTAGTGCTCTCTTTGCTTGCAAGAAATAATCGTACACCCTCAGCCATGGTGACCATGCTATTTAAAAGAGTATGAGCATTATAACCGTACCAGCCCTTATAGCCGTTAGGATTATTACTTACCCATTTAGCTCGATCATCATTTATCATTGAGTGCTTTTGACTATCGTTAAATGTGCTACCGCAAGCTGGACATTTAAGCCTAGCAGTATCCATAGCGGTCTTAACATCGATAATGCCTTGCTCATCCTTTGAGGTGTCAAAAACCACATGAAATTTAGAGGTATCAGAAAAGTGTACTTTATTCAAAGCACCACATTCTAAACACGGTATTTCGTAATATCTTTGATCGGTAAGTAAGAATTGATCCCAAATAGTCTCACCACTTTCGCTGGCACAAGTTGGTGTGCTGGCCAATACAGTTGTAGCATTATGACCATACATTTTTGTGCGCTGTAAACAAAGACTCAGCGAGCCATTTGTATTGGTATGACTATCAGGCAACTGGTCTACCTCATCGACAATCAGACAGCCTATCGATGCTGACGATAAACTACTAGGCACACCAGCACCTACTATACTTATGGTACATGGCTTGAGCCTCATATTCATATTCGTATAATCATCACCGCTCTCAGGTAAGTACTCATGCAGTGATGGGCTTGCTTCTATAATCTTTTGTAGTCGATCAATACTGTACCGCCTACCTAAGTCGGCACTTGGAAATACCACCATGCTTGGTCTGGGATTAGTCGCCACTGAATGTAGTAAGATAAGAGCTTGGCTAATCGTTTTACTGCACTGAGTGCCATAACAAAGCACAAGCCTTTCACAGCCTATCTCGCCAGCTCGATTCAAGGGCTCTTCAGTGTACTTATTTATATTCTGATATCTACCGCCAAAGTTACTGATACTGGATGGTATAACGATATTCTCACTAGCCCACTCGCTCACAGTCTGAGCACCTTTAGGTGTAAATATTTCGAGGGCTTTATCAGTCAGTGTTTTCATTTATACTGGCTTGTAAATTTTTATAAATTAATTGTATTTCATTTTCTATTACTTGCTTTGCTTGCTCTGGATTATTTGTATTACAGTCGCCACATATTTTATATGCCATATTATCTAAGCTTTGTTTTAATGGCTTTAGTATTTTATCAAGTGCGGCCTCTAATTCTGAGGCTGGTAATAATTCTCTTTTTTCTATTTTTAATTTTAATTCATTTAGCTTAGCTTGGCTTTGTGTCTTATCTTGTAGTGCTAGATAATATCTGGCTTTGATATCGATTACCTCTTGAGCGGTAAAGGTATGACCAGCGACATCTAAGCCACCGCCTTTACCAGATAGGGCTGAGTGCTCGGTAAGCCACTTCTTACAGCTTTCGATACCCTCTGATATGTCCATGCCTAAGCCTCGGTATTTCTTTAATGTAGAGAGCCCTATATCTAATTTCTCAGCTAATTCTTTTTGGGTCATACTTAAAGGCTATGCTTTACTATTTTTTGCGAGATTGTAAAAAGCTCGCCCACGGTCACCTGTGTATTCAGATAGATGCTGTAAAGTTTGTATACTTTTATTTAAAACAATTTTATTTAATTTCATTCTGATATTTTACTCTCTAATAATGTGAGGCTATCAATGTGCACTAATTTTGAATTACGAATCCAGCCCTTAACAGTAATGTTATTCTCTTCTATTAATTGTTTAAGCTTACGAGAGCTGACACCTAAGTACCGTTCTGCTTCAGCCATTGTATAATAGTCGTCACTGCATTTCACTTTCATATTGCGACTGTACTTACGAATCATTGTAAGACTGGCGATAGGCTCTATGTCTAATGTGCTGGCGATACTGTTGACTAACTTGTGTAGGTATTGACCACTACAATTAAATAGCTGTTTGCCAGCTTTACTGTAGCTAAGACCCTCAGCCTCATAGCCCATGGCTTTTAAGAAGCACCAGCCAAACTTAGTGCCATTAAGTTTTTGTATTAGTCTCTTGATAAACTCGATACAAGATAGTCGTACTTCATTTTCGATAAACTCTGACAGCTCACTATGTAGTTCTTCTGTGATATCATCATTAAAGCCGAATCTAATCAGAACCTCATCAAGGCTGGAGTTTAGTTTAGGTTCACTACTCTCTGTTTCTTTGGCATGACTATTACTATAATCAATGCTATCGGTATAAGATATATTCTTACCGCTAATCTCGTTTAAATATTTCTCTGTACTCATCTGGTAGGTTATCAAGGCTTAATGCCTCGTTACTTATATTATAAGTTTTGACCCATACTTTTTCTAAAATATTTAGTAATTTTAATTACTTTACTACTTCTACTTAGCTTTCCATTTTTACAACATGGTCTATCTTAAATTAATTCTTCATCGTAAATGCCTAGATAACTGTATAAGTCTAAAACGGTGATTCTTATCAAAGTATTACCACTTTGAATTAACAATAATGAATTTGCCAAGCAGAACTAATTTTATGCCCGCTTAGATTTCCTTATCTATGATTCTCTTGACATTTAGTTTTATTTAAAATTGTAAAGGTTATATGAGCAGTTGGATAACTATAATTTTGTGTCTATTTTTACTGGGCTGTGAAAGCCCTGCCGAAAGAGATGTAGAAAATTTGTTATCAAACGATACCGAAGAATCAGTTGATCTTAGTACAAAGAACTACTTTGAAGATGATTATCCTCAATCTTTTACCAAGGTTAGTTTAAGAAGTGATGGATTTTTCTATGTGCCAAACTCCGAGGAACCTTTATTATCAGGTTTTGTTCATTATGTAGAGCAAATGAAGAGCTTTTGGGACGCATACGTGCCGTATTATTCTCGTGGTGAACTCTTTAATGGAAAAAAACATGGGCGATGGATGGGTTTCTTGGACGAGTTAGAGGATTCCAGAAGTTATGCTGAGGTATTAGAATACAAAGATGGCGTTAAACATGGGGAACATAAAAGATGGCGTGCATGGGCGGTCTCAAAATACACAGCAGGCGAAGATTTTCCTTACCTATCGCCATGGTCAATTTCCCGTACTGAAACGAAGAACTACAAGGAAGGTATACTTCACGGGCAATATATTTCTTATCCTGTCTTTAATGGGTGGGGTGTCGGAATCGAAAAGGGTAATTATGCCGAAGGAGAGAAGCACGGGGAATGGACAGCAACATTCGAAGACAGCGAACAATTGAAGTATAGGAAAACCTACAATAACGGTAGTTTGATGAAAGAAGATTACTGGAATAGCAAAGGAGAATCTAAAGCACCATGATGGTTCCTCCCACTCGACTTCATCTCCTTTTTCATATCAATAACTAGCTACAATTCTCCAAAACTTCTTGCAATTCCCAGCTGGCCCAATTCGGACACAAGGATCAACAATACTATTGTCAAGGGTCGATATGGCCTCATCGTTAATGTTATAACTCTGCATATATAGAGTTACACATCTCAACCTAAGTTGGGAAATTATTTCTAAATTTTACTCAAAAAAGTATTTTAAAACGGTTTCTTCTTATTCTCCTCAAGTTTCTTTTGGTACCTTATCTCCTCTTTCGCTCTATTGGCCATTCTTACGGTGGCTTGAGATTGGCGAGAATATGCTAACGCTTGCTCATCTTCGTTTAAATATATCTCAAAACCATCGCTAGGAGTTGTTTGCACCTCTTTGTTATCCCATCGGACTAATGGTATCATCTTGCCGCCTCTAATGCTTTTAAGGTTAATCAAATAGCCTGTATCACACAAACGCCCAATGGCCTTACTAACTTTGGGGCATTCTTTTTTAGTACCGCTGTTTATTGTAGAAAATTCAAGAGCTTCACCAATTTCATAATGGGTAAGCATCGTAAAACACTTATTGGCCACATGCTGAAGAATGTAACTATAAACCGCCAAATCACCTTTCTTGAATTTTATAAGCTCGGCTGTCTCTTTCAAAACATAGTTACCACCGTATTCAAAGTCTACAATATGCTGATGAGCTTGCTCCGCATTTATTAATTCTTGGACGGCTCTGCCTGTTAAAAAAACAGCATGATTGAAGTTGTGAACATACTCTTTTTTCTTAGTCGCTTTCTTGAGGACTATACCACTATCGATTTTATTCTTAATATTCATAATAATCTTACAAAAATTTACACCTTAAAGATCCCCACTGGGAAATTTTTAAATGTTTTTTCTCAAAAAATATTTTCATTTCGCAATATCTATTTATTATTTCTATCTATTACATCTATTGTTAC
>Ga0209223_10004407_pt1 | contig 12871 bp, 13 predicted proteins | sample COG_06_FD_184750 | JGI IMG/M metagenome (GOLD analysis project Ga0209223, IMG submission 184750) | Pelagic Microbial community sample from North Sea - COGITO 998_met_06 (SPAdes) (version 2) | ecosystem: Environmental > Aquatic > Marine > Neritic zone/Coastal water | place: Helgoland, sampling...
CAAGGAATGGCCTATGCATTAATCGCAGGCTTACCCCCCTTATACGGTCTTTATGCAGCCTTAGTTCCACAAATCGTGTATGCTTTTTTAGGAACTTCCAGACAACTGGCTGTGGGTCCTGTGGCGATGGACTCCCTCTTGGTGGCTGCAGGTCTGGGTGCCCTGAGCATTGTCAATCCAAGTCAGTATATCCAAATGGCTATTCTATTAGCACTGCTGATGGGTGCCTTACAACTCATTCTGGGTTTGTTGCGGATGGGATTTATCGTTTCCTTTTTATCAAAACCTGTAATCAAAGGGTTTACTGCTGCCGCAGCAATCATCATTGGATTGAGTCAACTGAAACACCTATTGGGGATTTCGATCACGCAAAGTAATAAAATTCAGGAGTTTATAGCTTCAGTGTTACAGAACCAAACAACTGTTCATCTCCCTACCTTAGTCCTAGGACTGGGAAGTATTTTACTTTTGATAGGACTTAAAAAATGGACTCCAAAAGTCCCTTCCGGAATACTTGCTGTGGCACTTGGAATTCTTGGGGTCTATTTTGGAAAACTAGACCAAATGGGCGTTGCGGTAGTAGGTGAAATTCCCAGTGGACTTCCCTCTTTTACTCTTCCACGCACCGATTGGGAAACGATACGAACCTTGTTCCCTATTGCACTTACCATAGCCTTGGTTGCATATATGGAAGCTGTGTCTGTAGCCAAAGCCATCCAGGAAAAACATAAAAATTATGAAATCAACCCCAACCAAGAGCTCATTGCATTAGGTGCTTCAAACGTAATCGGCTCATTATTTCAATCGTATCCCACTACAGGAGGTTTTTCTCGAACCGCAGTAAACGACCAAGCTGGAGCCAAAACAGGGGTGTCCGCATTAGTAAGTGCTCTGATTGTAGCGATCATTCTCAGCTTTTTTACCCATTGGTTTTTTTACCTTCCCAAAGCAGTCTTAGGGGCCATAATTATCGTCGCGGTTGTGAATTTGATTGATTTCAAATACACTTCTCGACTATTTAAAAGCAGGAAAGATGAATTTGGAGTACTGCTTCTCACCTTTATGCTAACTCTGTTTGTCGGGATTACACAAGGAATTCTCTTCGGAATCATTTTCTCATTGCTTTTATTAGTTTACCGAACTTCCAAACCCCATTACGCTTTTTTAGGCCGTATCGGTACGACTAACTATTTTAAAAATATAAAACGCTTTCCCGAGGAAGTTATAGATCGAAAGGATTTGATCATTTTGAGATTTGACGCACAATTATTTTTTGGAAATATTGAGTTTTTTAAAGAACTTGTCCTTAATGCCATTGAAGAAAACAAAGATCAAGTCAAAGGCTTTGTCATCAATGCACGTGCCATAAATTACATCGATAGCACCGCAACGGAACAACTTGTAGAACTCATCAAAAAACTACAGAAAAAAGAAATTCATGTGATGATGGTGGGCGCCATCGGACCTGCTAGAGATCTAATAATCAAAAGTAAACTGATCAAAGTTTTGGGAAAGGAAAATCTGTTCATCACCTCGGGAGACGCAACAGATAGTTTTGATGGAATTTGCAAAAAAACTCCACTACAGAAAAAACTGAGTGGTCAAAGTAATCTAAAAGTTTAATTTACACTAATTTGAATTATGAATATCGAACAAATCTACACCGGCTGTCTATCTCAAGGGGCTTATTATATCGAAAGTCAAGGAGAAGCTGCTATTATTGACCCTTTGCGCGAGGTAAAACCTTACCTTGAAAAAGCCAAAAAAAACAAAGCCACTATCAAGTATATATTTGAAACACACTTTCATGCAGATTTTGTGAGTGGTCATGTTACTTTGGCCAAGAAAACGGGAGCAACAATCGTGTACGGTCCTGAGGCAAAAACAGGATTTGATTCACTGATTGCCAAAGATCAACAGGAGTTTAAAATTGGAGAAATTACCCTTACCGTACTTCATACTCCTGGGCATACCACGGAAAGTACAACCTATTTACTCCGAGATGCTTCCCAAAAAGACATTGCAATTTTTAGTGGAGACACACTATTTTTAGGAGACGTTGGTCGTCCTGATCTGGCACAAAAAGCAGCCGATATAACTCAAGAAGATTTGGCAGGAATACTCTACGAAAGTTTGCGAAAAAAAATCATGCCTCTAGCAGACGACGTTCTAGTTTACCCAGCACACGGCGCCGGATCTGCCTGCGGAAAAACCCTCAGCAAAGAAACTGTGGGAACCCTTGGAGAACAAAAGAAAACCAACTACGCGCTACGAGCAGACATGACAAAAGAAGAGTTTATTAAAGAGGTTACCGACGGCCTTCTTCCTCCTCCACAGTACTTTCCTTTGAATGTTAAAATGAATAAAGAAGGCTATGAGGATATTGATACCGTACTCAAGTCAGGCACCACCCCACTAGATACGGAAGCTTTTGAAAAACTAGCCAACCAAAGCGGTGCCGTCATCCTAGATGTTCGCCATCAAGATGCGTTTGCGGAAGAACATATCCCTCAGTCTATTTTTATTGGAATAGATGGCGGTTTTGCACCATGGGTAGGTGCCCTAATTGGAGACGTAGAACAACCCATCCTTTTAGTCACTCCTGAGGGAAGAGAAGAAGAAACCGTCACGCGACTTGCCCGAGTGGGCTTCGACAATACCCTAGGGTATTTAGACGGAAGTTTAAAAGCATGGAAAAAAGCAGGTAAGGCTACAGACAGCGTGGAAGGAATTAATACGACGGAACTGAAAACGTTGAGTGAAAAAGAAAGTCTAACTGTTTTTGATGTTCGAAAACCTGGTGAATACCTGTCTGAACACCTCCCGGATGCCAAAAATACTCCTTTAGATTTCATCAATGAACACATGAATGAATTTCCTACAGGAACTCCTTTTTATATGCATTGTGCAGGAGGCTATCGAAGTATGATTGCAGCCTCGATTTTAAAAAGTAGAGGAATCCATAATTTGATTGATGTCGGAGGTGGGTTTGGTGCCATTAAAGAAAGTGGAATGAAGGTCTCTGACTATGTATGTCCTTCAACCTTATAAAATAAACGAAAACTAAATATATTATTATGGAATGGATTTTTAACCCCTGGCCCTGGTATGTGGGTGGGCTCCTATTAGCGCTGATCCTTTTTTTACTATTGTTTTTTGGAAAGAGTTTTGGAATGTCATCCAATTTAAGAACGCTCTGCACCATTTGTGGTGCTGGAAAAAACACTGAGTTTTTTAAGTTTGATTGGAAAACCCAGCAATGGAATCTCTTGGTTGCCGCCGGGGCGATTATCGGGGGGTGGATTGCAGCTAATTTTCTTTCTACGGACCCTAGTGTATTGATTCACGAGGATACAATTGCAAAACTGAATCAACTCAACATTAAAAGTGCGGGTACTGCCTATCTTCCCGAAGAACTCTTTGGGCTTGATAATTTCCTCAAACCTAAGATTTTTGCTTCCCTAGCATTTGGAGGTTTGCTTGTGGGCTTTGGCGCCCGCTACGCTGGTGGCTGTACTTCCGGCCATGCGATCTCAGGACTCAGCAACTTGCAACTGGTATCACTCTATGCCGTTATTGGTTTTTTTATCGGTGGGCTGTTTATGAATCACTTTTTACTCCCTTATATCCTATAGACTATGAGACAGGTTATTTTTCTTTTTATCGGAATCCTTTTTGGAATTGTGATGTTTAAATCCGAAGCCGCTTCGTGGTTTCGCATCTATGAAATGTTTCAATTCAAATCCTTTCACATGTATGGCATAATAGGCTCTGCCCTTGCCCTAGGAGTCGTAATGATTCAATTGATCAAACGATATCAACTCAAGTCAGCCTTTGGAGAACCCATCGTGATTCCTGATAAGACCAAAAGTTTTTATCGCTACAGTCTAGGTGGAATCATTTTTGGATTGGGTTGGGGACTTTCAGGAGCCTGTCCGGGTCCTATTTTCACCCTATTGGGTGCTGGATTTTTACCCATCGCTGTCGTGCTTGTTTTCGCTGTTGTAGGGACTTGGATTTACGGCCTTTTGATGGATAAACTTCCTCACTAAAGTTCCTTTTATTTTACCAAGTTTGGATTTGAGTTTGAAATCTTCTTTTAAGATTAAAGACTGACAAAATGGCAATATCGTTCCGTTTTTTTGTAATTTTGCAAAGAAATTGAAGCGATTGCGCTTTATAAAACCTGTTATGTCACTAGAAGAAATACACTCTTTGGGGAAAAAACCTTTGGAACACAATGGAACGCTCAGTTCTAGCACTTCAAAAGAAAATAAAACTTCCAAAAAAGCCTATATCGAAAGCTATGGGTGTCAGATGAATTTTGCCGACAGTGAAGTGGTTGCTTCTATCTTGACAAAAGAGGGCTATACCATTACCGAACAGTTGGATCAGGCTTCTCTAGTCTTGGTCAACACCTGCTCCATCAGAGAAAAAGCAGAACAAACCGTTCGAAAACGTCTCGAGTATTTTAACTCTAAGAAAAAAGAACATTCGGAAATGACAGTAGGGGTACTGGGCTGTATGGCAGAACGCCTAAAACACAAATTTCTGGAGGAAGAAAAGATTGTAGATCTAGTGGTCGGTCCCGATGCTTATAAAGATATTCCTAATTTACTTCAAGAAGTTGCTAACGAAAAAGAAGCCGTAAATGTGCTTTTATCAAAGGAAGAAACCTATGGAGACATCGCCCCTGTGCGTCTCAACTCAAATGGAGTTTCTGCTTTTGTTTCGATCACCAGAGGCTGTGACAATATGTGTACCTTTTGTGTAGTACCTTTTACCCGAGGAAGAGAGCGAAGCCGAGATCCCAAAAGCATCTTGGAAGAAGTTGCAGATTTAGCTGCCAAAGGCTACAAGGAAATTACACTACTGGGGCAAAATGTGGACAGCTACCTCTGGTATGGAGGAGGCTTAAAAAAAGATTTTGACAAAGCCTCACCTCTACAACAAAAAACAGCCCTGCGTTTTGACAAGTTATTGAGCTTAGTAGCCGGGGCGCATCCCAAAATTCGAATTCGTTTTTCCACCTCCAACCCGCAAGACATGTCCCTAGAGGTGTTACAGGTGATGGCCAAATACGAAAATATCTGTAAGTACATCCACCTGCCTGTCCAATCGGGAAGCAATGCCGTTCTCGAAAAAATGAACCGACAACATACTCGAGAGGAGTATTTTGAACTTATTGACTCCATACGAGAAATCATTCCCAACTGTGGGATTTCTCACGATATGATTGCAGGTTTTCCAGGAGAAACCGAAGCAGACCATCAAGATACCTTGGATTTGATGGACTATGTGAAATACGATTTTGGATTTATGTTTGCCTACTCCGAACGACCCGGAACTCTTGCGGCAAGAAAAATAGAAGACGACGTCCCAGAATCGGTAAAGAAAAGAAGACTCAATGAAATAATCCAAAAACAACAAGCACACAGTCTGTACCGAACCCAAGAGTTTCTGGGTAAGACCGTTTGCGTTTTAATTGAAAAAACATCCAAACGATCCAATACGCATTGGAGTGGTCGTACCACTCAAAATACGGTAATTGTTTTTCCTAAAGAAAAGTACACTGTAGGAGATTTTGTGGATGTTAAGATCAATGATTGTACCTCTGCTACTCTTCTTGGTGAAGCCGTTCAACTTTCAAATCAAATATAACCATGGATTCTCTACAAAGTGTCAAACAACGTTTCGGAATTATTGGAAATAACTTGGGACTTAATCGAGCGTTGGAAAAAAGTTTACGTGTTTCCAATACGGATATTTCGGTTTTAGTGATTGGGGAAAGTGGAGTAGGAAAAGAGAGTATGCCTAAAATCATCCATCAATATTCGCACAGAAAACACAACAAGTTCATCGCTGTAAACTGTGGGGCAATTCCCGAGGGGACGATAGACAGTGAGCTTTTCGGGCACGAAAAAGGAGCCTTTACTGGAGCAACACAAACACGAGCGGGGTATTTTGAAGTTGCAGATGGAGGAACTATTTTTTTAGATGAAGTGGGGGAATTGCCCCTACAAACTCAAGTACGCTTGTTGCGGGTTTTGGAAAGTGGAGAATTTATCAAAGTAGGGTCATCCAAAGTCCAAAAAACCAATGTTCGAATTGTAGCTGCGACAAATGTCAATATGATGGAAGCGATTTCTAAAGGAAAATTTAGAGAAGATTTATACTACCGGCTTAGCACTGTAGAAATTCACCTCCCGCCTTTACGTGACAGAAAAGAAGACATCGTCTTGTTATTTCGAAAATTTGCTGCAGACTTTGCACAAAAATATCACATGCCCCCAATCAAACTGGACGAACACGCACAGGCTCTATTAACCGACTATAGATGGAGTGGGAATATCCGACAACTTCGCAATGTCGCCGAACAAATCTCTGTTTTAGAAAAAGAGCGAGATATCAATGCTGCGGGAATTCGTCCCTACCTCCCAGACAGAGAATCCCAACTCCCCGCATTGATCGACAAAAAAGAACGCAAAAGTGATTTTTCATCAGAACGTGAAATCTTATACAAAGTACTTTTCGATATGAAAAGCGATCTAAATGATCTGAAAAAGCTCACATTGGATTTGATTAAAAATGGAGCGGAAAGCGAAATCAATGAAAAAAATCAAAGCCTTATCGACAAGATCTATGGCAAGGAGGATCCCCTTCCCGACGAACCGAAGGCTTTAGATCCGGTTTCGTATACTCCAGAAACACATGAAATTTCTAAAGTGGAAACCGTAGACAAGTATTCTTATGCGGAGACCATTGAAGAAGAAGAACCTCTTTCCTTGCACGAAAAAGAGTTGGAAATGATTAAACAAGCACTCATTCGTAGCAAAGGAAAACGTAAATTAGCAGCACAGGAGTTGGGTATTTCGGAACGCACCCTGTATCGAAAAATTAAACAGTTTGATCTCAATGACTTGGAATAGAAGCTCAGCTTTTGGAGTATTGCTATTGGTTTTAACCTCTCAATCTTGTGGTATCTATTCTTTTACAGGAGCTTCCATTCCTCCTGGAGTAACCACTTTTCAGGTTAATTTTTTTGAAAATCTAGCCGGAAACCGGCCTGGCTCTACCGTAGAACCTGGACTGGATAATGATTTTACCAATGCACTTCAGGATCTCATTATGAATCAGACCAACCTGAATCTGGTCAGTCAAGATGGGCAGTTAATTTACGAAGGAGAGATTACCGAATACAGTGTGACACCCATGTCTGCCACATCACAAAATACCGCAGCGCAGAACCGATTGAAAATGACCGTGGCTTTTCGCTTTTTTAACATCAAAAAAGAAGAAGATGACTACAAAAAAAATTATTCTTTTTTTTATGATTTTCCCGCTGAACTTCAGGTATACGACGTCATTGACTCCGCACACAAGGAAATCTTTGATCGCATCACTCAAGATATTTTTAACGACACCTTAGCCAAATGGTAGTTACAGATGCTCAATCGTTAATTGCTCTAATCAAGGAGTTTGATCCCAGCAACCGGGACCAATTCGAAAGTCTTATAAAAGTATTAGATCAACACCCCAATTTTCACTGGGTGCGTGCTCACTACCTCAAAGCCGTTCAAGCATTAGATCCTGAGTCCTTTGATAAAAACCTATCCCACACGGCCATTGCGACTTTTGACAGGGAACTGTTGTACGAGTTTGTTGAAACACAAACTCAACCTTTAAAGCAAACAGAATCCAAACCCAACACCAAAGACGAGTCGGTCGTCGTACCCGAGGAAAATCAAAAAACGGTAAAAGAGGAAATAAAACTTCAACCTAAAGAAGAAGAACAAATCGTAGATTCTTTACAATCCGAACCCGAAACTATGCGTTTTTCAGAATGGGCAGGTTATTTAAAGGCGCGGAAAGCACCAGAAAAACAGTTGAAACTTAATGATAAATTTGAACTCATCGATTCTTTTCTCTCCAAACAAGGCAAAATCATTCCCGACAAAAGTGCAACCAACAAAGAGGACTTAAGTGAAAAAAGTTGGACCGCTTCCGATGAGTTGATGACAGAAACCTTAGCAAAGGTTTTTGTCAAACAAAAAAAATACAACAACGCACTGGAAGCCTATCAAATATTAGGCTTGAAATATCCAGAAAAAAATAGTTTCTTTGCAGACCAAATTAAAGAGATCAAGAGATTAAAAAAACTGAAATAATAGCTCAATGAGTACATTTTCCATCTTTATCGCCCTAATTATCGTAGTATGCTTCCTTCTTGTTTTGGTTGTTATGGTTCAAAACCCTAAAGGAGGAGGACTTTCATCTTCTTTTGGAGGTGGAACACAACAAGTGGGCGGGGTACAAAAAACCTCTGACTTTCTAGACCGCAGTACCTGGATTTTAGCCACGCTTTTACTGGCTTTAATTTTAATTTCAAATGTAACCCTCTCCTCTGGGAAAGGTGTCTCGGATTCCAAACTCCTTCAAGAAGGAACCCAACAGCAGAGTATTCCTGAAATCCCTGCACAAGAGATCGATGAAATTCCCGAAATCCCAGCAGAGGTTCCTACTACTGAAATTCCCGACCTAGAAAATTAATCCAACTAAGCTGCAGAGTAAACTGACAGGCTGGCATTTTAAAGGTTAAATTGGCAGTCCTTATTCCCTTGGCATAGTTTCTGAAAACATCTAAAAAAATCTAAAAATGAGTAAAATGACTATTAAACCCTTAGCAGATCGTGTTCTTGTAGAACCCGCTGCAGCAGAAACAAAAACATCCTCTGGAATCATCATCCCAGACAGTGCGAAAGAAAAGCCCCAAAAAGGGACTATAGTAGCTGTTGGTGCAGGAACTAAAGAAAATCCCATAACTGTCTCTGTAGGTGATAGTGTATTGTATGGTAAATATGCCGGAACAGAACTTCAGCATGAAGGAAAAGATTATCTCATCATGAAAGAAAGTGATCTTCTCGCAATTGTATAACAACAAAAAAAAATATTTAAAATGGCAAAAAGAATAGAATTTGATTTAGAAGCTAGAGACGGCATCAAACGCGGTGTGGATGCACTTGCCAATGCGGTAAAAGTAACATTAGGCCCCAAAGGGCGAAACGTGATTATAGGCAAAGCTTTCGGTGCTCCTCAGGTAACAAAAGATGGGGTGACAGTAGCTAAAGAAATTGAACTTGAGGATGCTCTTGAAAATATGGGTGCGCAAATGGTGAAAGAAGTTGCTTCAAAAACCAACGACCTTGCAGGAGATGGAACCACTACGGCAACTATATTGGCCCAAGCCATCGTGAAAGAAGGGCTGAAAAACGTAGCAGCGGGAGCCAATCCTTTAGATCTTAAAAGGGGAATTGACAAGGCGGTTGAAGCTATTGTCGCTTCCTTGGAAAAACAAGCTGTTGCTGTAGGAGATTCCTCAGAAAAAATTCACCAAGTCGCCAGTATTTCAGCAAACAACGACCCTACTATCGGAGGATTGATTACTGAAGCTTTTGAAAAAGTAGGTAAAGAAGGAGTCATCACCGTTGAAGAGGCCAAAGGGACTGATACTTATGTAGACGTCGTCGAAGGGATGCAATTTGACAGAGGATATCTTTCACCCTATTTTGTGACAAATTCTGAAAAAATGGAGGCGGACCTAGAAACGCCTTATATCTTACTCTACGACAAGAAAATTTCTACCATGAAAGATTTGCTTCCTGTTTTAGAGCCTGTGGCACAAACGGGAAAACCTCTTCTAGTTATTGCAGAAGATGTGGACGGTGAAGCTTTGGCAACTTTAGTAGTAAACAAACTTCGCGGAGCTCTTAAAATCGCTGCGGTAAAAGCACCTGGTTTTGGAGACCGAAGAAAAGCGATGTTGGAAGATATCGCGATTCTTACTGGAGGTACTGTGATTTCTGAAGAGCGCGGTTTTACATTAGAAAATACGACCATTGAAATGCTTGGTACTGCAGAGCGTGTAACTATCGATAAGGACAACACGACCGTGGTCAATGGAAACGGTTCCTCTGATGACATCAAGGCCCGAGTGAATCAAATCAAGTCGCAGATTGAGACCACCACCTCCGACTATGACAAGGAAAAACTTCAAGAACGCCTAGCCAAACTCTCTGGAGGGGTTGCTGTACTCTATGTAGGGGCGCCTTCTGAGGTGGAGATGAAAGAAAAGAAAGATCGTGTGGATGATGCACTTCACGCTACACGTGCTGCAGTTGAAGAAGGTATTGTAGCAGGAGGAGGCGTTGCCTTACTCAATGCAAAAAAAGTACTTGAAAAACTCAAAGCAGAAAATGCAGATGAGGGCACAGGAGTCCAAATCATCAACAAAGCGGTAGAATCCCCTTTGCGTACCATTGTTGAAAATTCTGGTGGCGAAGGTTCTGTCGTCGTCTCAAAAGTTTCTGAAGGAGCAGACAGCTTTGGTTATAACGCCAAAGACGGTTCTTATGTGGACATGCTCAAAGAAGGAATCATTGATCCGAAAAAAGTAACACGTGTTGCTTTAGAAAATGCAGCTTCTGTAGCGGGCATGATTCTTACAACAGAATGTGCACTTATTGATATCAAAGAAGAGGCTCCAGCAGCTCCCCCAATGGGCGGCGGAGGCATGCCTGGCATGATGTAAGCCGATTTGTCAATTAATTATAAAGCTCCCTTATGGGAGCTTTTTTTTTGATTTAAAATAAAATAATTACATTTCCGGTCTAACACAAATCTTATCATTATGACTAAGCAATTATTTTTATCTGGAATTGCAGGCTTTGTCGTTTATTTTTTATTGGGATGGCTTGCTTATGGAATTTTATTCACCGAGGAAACTACGGGTGAAGAATCCATGTTATTTATCGCTTTGGGTTGTTTGTTTTACGCCTTTGTATATGCAACCATTTTTCGCGTTGGGCAAACATCTCTACCTTTTCTACTGGACTTAAGGCAGGAGCGATACTTGGCCTTTTATACGAGCTGAGTTGGAAGTTCTTTATGACTATAGGGGACATAGACGTTCTCCCTTTTTTAAAAGGTCTTATCATCAATGTTCTCATGACTTTACTAATGGCCGGAGTAGTAACTTACGTGAATGGAAAAACTTCCTAGTTCCCTATTCCTTAAATAAAAAAGGCTCCTGAAAAATAGGAGCCTTTTTTTTATTCAATTGTACGTTTGTAAAGACAGCACATGGGCAACTCGTTGTAGGTAGCCTCTGGAGCTTTTGACAAGGGAGTATCGTGTCCTGCTTGAGCAATTGCAGTTTGAACGTCTTGTAAAGGGACCTTATTGGAATCGTAAATCAAAGAAATCACATTTGAAGGAATATCCCAAGAAACTGTTTTTACTCCTTTTACCGTTAAGGCTGCTTTTTCAATACGTTTTTTACACATTTCACAGTTTCCACTCACTTCGAAACTGATTTTTTCATTTTTATTGTTTTGAGCTGAAAGTGCAAAAGGCGCAATCAGTAAACAAAAGATTAAAAGTTTTTTCATAATAACTAAATTTTAGATTAAAGGTACTTATAAATTCCATCGTAAGCCTGCATAAAGCATTCTTCCAAAAATAGGAGCGTAAACTTGAGCACTATCAAAATTGATACCAAAGGGGTCGTCCGCTCCAATGATGGGGTTGAGTTGTCTGTAGCCCCCTAAGTTTTCAACTCCAGCATAAATTTCAAAGCTAGCTGAAAAAGCACGGGTCAACTGGCTGTTCCAAACCGCATACGCTGGGGCATTACTGCCCGCTGGATCTCTTTGGGTGCTGACCAAACGTTGTTGCCCCAACGCGTGATAGGTCAGATCATAACGCCATTGAGCTTGCTTACTGTTCCGTGGAGATTCCCATCCCAGATTAACAAAAAATCGGTTTTGTGCTTGTAAAGGGCGTTGTAAAAAACCGGAATTGTAGTTGGTTTTTACATCGTAATTTTTATACGCAAAGCGCAAACTCAAGGCCTCGGACGGATTGTAATCTAACGAAAGCTGAAAGCTGTTGGCACGACTTACCCCCTCCAGATTATAAAATGAAATTTGACCTTCCGTTTCCCAATCTACAACTACCTGATCGGTAAAATTCGTAATGTAATAGTCTGCGGTAATGTCTCCTCCCCTCCCAAAAAGGGTAAAAATCTGACGTATACTCACGCCATAATTCCAAGCTTTTTCGGGGTTTAAACCATAAATAGATCCTCCATTTTCAACAATATTGATCCTTCGATTGGTTCCGAAAAGCGTTTGATTTTCTGCAAAAATATTAGCTGCTTTCCTTCCGCTTCCCGCCGATAAGCGAATGATGGTTTTCTCCTGTGGGAGATACCTCAAATGTAAACGCGGAGTTATAAACGTACCCAATCGATTGTGAATATCCACACGAACGCCACCAACCAAAGAAAAATTTTCTAGACTGTCATAACTGTATTCAAAGAAACTCCCCACAGAACGATCACTGCGGTTAAAGTAAAAAGTATCCACCGTTTCTAGATAGCGATCGTAAGAAAAATTGAGTCCTGCTTTAAATTTATTTTTGGTATTGCCAATAATGGAGTTAAATAAAAAGTTGGTATAGACACTTTGATGATCGATATCATATACACGGAAACCGTAAAAAGCATCTTGTTTGTGATGGCTGTAAGCGGATTGAAATCCAAAACTTTGAAAGGGTAGTTCTGGAAAAACATAGCCAATTTTTAAAGATGCATCAACACGATTGGTGTTTATTTCACTGCCCCAAAGGGGTTGTTGATTTTGATTCTGTTCTGGATCAAAACCTAATTCACCTACTTGTTTGTTGTCTTGCATAAAACGGATACTGCCAAAACCAACCCATCCCTTTTCTGCGTCTGTATATTGCCATCGGTTGAGGATGTTGTATTGCTGGGACAGTGGGACATCTAAAAAAGTGTCTCCGTTACGATCCA
>Ga0209223_10004410_pt1 | contig 12868 bp, 10 predicted proteins | sample COG_06_FD_184750 | JGI IMG/M metagenome (GOLD analysis project Ga0209223, IMG submission 184750) | Pelagic Microbial community sample from North Sea - COGITO 998_met_06 (SPAdes) (version 2) | ecosystem: Environmental > Aquatic > Marine > Neritic zone/Coastal water | place: Helgoland, sampling...
TCAATATTTTTTGTAATTCTACCTTGGCCAATTCCTTCTGTTACTGAAGAGCCTTCTGACCTCAGCTCCCCATCTTTAAAGAAAGAATAAATAGCTGCACCGTGAGGATCAGCAAGGCCAATTTTGATATCCTTATTTTTATCTTTTAAGTATTTTGCAATTCCAGAAAGAGTTCCTCCTGTTCCAATAGAACATATGAAACCATTTATTTTGCCATCAAGCTGGTTGTATATCTCTGGTCCAGTTTCATTGTAATGGCCTATTTTATTTGCATCATTATCAAATTGATTCGCCCATAGGACACCATTTGGATTTTCATAAGATTCTGCAACTTTTTTTGAATATTTAACATAATTATTTTCATCTTTATAAGGAACAGCCGGAACTTCTATAAGTTCTGCCCCGCAAGCCCTTATAGTTGCTTTCTTTTCTTCCGACTGAGTATCCGGAATTACTATAACTGTTTTGAGGCCTAAAGCATTACCTACAAGTGCCAGTCCAATACCTGTATTGCCAGCAGTCCCTTCAACAACAGTCCCACCTTTTCTAATAAGTCCTTTTTTTATTGCATCTTCTAAAATATATTTAGCTGCTCTATCTTTAACTGAACCACCTGGGTTCATAAACTCTGCTTTACCAAAAATATTACAACCCGTTTCATCAGATAAATGCTCTAATTTTATTAATGGCGTATTTCCTATATATTTAATCATTTAAAGGCTTGAATCTCCTGGATCCCAATCATTATTGGAAATATTTAGTTTGTTCACTTCTTTGGCTGGAATTCCTGCAACAGTTGTCTCATTCTTTACATCTTTCAAAACTAAGCTACCAGCTGCAATAATAGCTTTGTGCCCAACAGTGATATTCCCCAATATAGTACTCGAAGCATATATTGTTGCGCCACTTTCTATATTTGGGTGCCTCTTGCCAATTTCATTGCCTCTGCCTCCAAGCGTAACGCCTTGAAAAATAGAAACATGTGACTCAATAACAGCTGTCTCGCCAATAACTATTCCAGTTGCATGATCCATCATAACTCCTCCAGAAATCTTAGCTGCAGGATGAATATCTATACCAAAAATCTCTGAAGCTCTATTTTGAAAAAATAGCGCCATGGTATGTCTATTTTTATTCCAAAGACAGTGAGAGGCTCTATATGTTGCCAATCCAAGAAAGCCCTTGTAAAACAATAATGGGGTAGAAAAATAATCACACGATGGGTCGTTATCTTTGAAAAAGATGAGGTCTTTTTCAATATCACTTTCTATATTTTTACAATCATCGAATACATCTATAATAAATTTTTTAATATCCATGGCGGACAAAGCATCACTGTGAAGTTTAGATGAAAGAATCGATGCTACTGCATTGGTAAGATTCTTTTGAGACAAAACTAATGAGTATAAAAAAGATCCTAATGATGGCTCTGCATCAACTCTAAGCTCTATCTCGTCTCGAATACTTTCCCATAAACTATTATCCATAACCATGGATTATAAACTTAAACTATAAAAAATATCCATGGTGTGAAAAGTAATATAAAATCAAAAAATATAGATAAAAAATTGTTATGAAGAAAATACAAATATTAACCTTTTCGTGTCCTGATCAATCTGGCATACAGGCAAAAGTAACAGGTTTGATGAATAAACATAATGCATTTCTTACAGATGTGCAGTCCTATTCTGATAAAGATTCAAATAAATTTTTCTCTAGAATTGTGTTTTTTATAAATGATATAGAAATTGCAAGTAATGATTTTTTTATTGAATTTGAGAGTTTGGCGATAGAGCTATCTATGAAATGGTCTATTGATGATGAGTCTAGAAAAATTAAGACTGTAATTGCAGTTTCAAAAGAAGGTCATTGCTTAAATGATCTATTGTATAGAGCAAAATATAGAGATATGCCTATAGATATAGTTGGTGTCGTATCAAATCATGAAGTGTATAGAGAAATAGTAGAATTCAGCGGGATAAAATTCCATTACCTCCCAATAGAAAAAAATACTGACTCAAAAAAAGCACAAGAGAATGAATTTAGGTCTATTGTTAAATCAAGTGGTGCTGACTTAATTGTTTTAGCTCGATATATGCAAATCTTGTCAGACAGTCTTGCAAGTGAATGGTCTGGAAAATGTATCAATATCCATCATAGCTTTTTACCTAGCTTTAAGGGAGCTAGACCCTACCATCAAGCCTTTGATAAGGGGGTAAAAATTATTGGTGCGACAGCTCATTATGTTACAGGGGACTTAGATGAAGGTCATATTATTGAGCAAGATGTCCAAAGAGTTTCTCATAGAGACTCTCCAGAAGATCTAACTAGAAAAGGTAATGATATTGAATCTAGCGTTTTATCAAGAGCAGTTAGATGGCATGCAGAAAAAAGAATTCTAATTAATGGAACTAAAACTATAGTATTTAATTAAAAAAGGCTGGTTAAGTTAATATAACCAGCCTTATAAATAACCTACTTTAATAAGTTTTATTGAACATCGAAACGGTCGTTATTCATGACCTTATTCCAAGCACTAATAAAATCAGCTACAAGTTTAGATTGTCCATCATTAGATGCATAAACCTCGGCAAGCGCCCTTAATTGAGAATTTGAACCAAAAACAAGATCTGTTCTTGAGGCAGTCCTCATTTTTTTACCAGAAGATCTATCAAAAGCTTCGTATGAATCTTCATTTGCATCAGGCTTCCATTCAACTGACATATCTAGCAAAGTACTAAAGTAGTCATTTGTCATTTTATTTTTATCATCGGTGAATACTCCGTGACCTGATGAGCTTATACCTATTGATCTCATTCCACCAATAAGAACAGTCATTTCAGGAGCAGTCAACCCAAGAAGCTGAGCTTTATCTAGCATAATTTCTTCAGCCGCTACAGCCAGTCCTGATTTATGAAAGTTTCTAAAACCATCAGATAACGGTTCAAGTGATGCAAAGGAATCAGCATCAGTTTGTGCTTGTGATGCATCACCTCTTCCAGGTATAAATGGAACATTAGCACCTGTTGCTAACTCAATTCCAAGATTACCAGCCAAAATAATCACATCTGCAATCGATGCACCCGTATCATTAGAAATAGCCTCATATATGCTTAAAGCTTTTTGGAGTTGGCTTGGGTTATTTACTTCCCAGTCTTTTTGGGGTGCTAACCTAATTCTGGAACCATTAGCTCCACCTCTCATATCAGAGCCTCTATATGTTGATGCGCTCGCCCAAGCTGTTTCTACCATTTCTTGAATACTAAGTCCGCTTTCAGATAATTTTGCCTTAATAGAGTCAATATCATAATTAGTATTTCCTGCTGGAACAGGGTCTTGCCAAATTAACTCCTCTGATGGAATTTCTGGACCCATGTATCTCACTTTTGGGCCCATATCTCTATGAAGTAATTTAAACCATGCTCTTGCAAATGCATCTGCAAATTCTTCAGGATTTTCATGGAAACGCTTTGAGATTACTTTGTAAGATGGGTCCTCACGAAGAGCAATATCAGCAGTTGTCATCATAGTAGGGACTTTGATAGAAGCATCTTCAGCATCTGGAGCAAGATCTTCTTCTTTTGGGTTAATAGCATGCCAAACAATGGCTCCGGCTGGTGTAGTCACCTTTTCCCATTCATAACCAAATAACAAATCAAAGTAGCCGTTATCCCACTGCGTTGGATTAGCAGTCCAAGCACCCTCAAACCCACTAGTAATAGTATCTCTACCTTTTCCTGAAGCATAAGAACTCATCCAACCAAAACCCATTTCTTCCATTGCAGCGCCTTCCGGCTCTGTACCAACATGATCATCAGGGCCTGCGCCATGACCTTTACCGAATGTATGTCCTCCAGCAACTAATGCAACTGTTTCTTCATCATTCATCGCCATACGTCCAAATGTCTCTCGAATATCTACAGCGCTTGCAAGTGGATCAGGATTTCCATCAGGACCTTGAGGATTAACATAAATTAAACCCATTTGAACTGCTCCAAGTGGGTTAGCTAAATCTCTTTCGCCGCTATATCTTTCATTTTCTAACCATTCCTTTTCTGCACCCCAATGAATATCTTCTTCAGGAGCCCATATATCTGGACGACCACCACTGAAACCAAATGTTTTACCGCCCATGGATTCTATTGCAACATTACCAGCCAGGATTAACAGATCAGCCCAGCTAACTTGTTTTCCATATTTTTGTTTAATTGGCCATAAAAGTCTTCTTGCTTTGTCTAAATTACCATTATCAGGCCAGCTATTAAGTGGAGCAAAACGCTGAGCACCAGTTCCGCCTCCGCCTCTACCATCTGTACTTCTATATGTTCCTGCAGCATGCCAAGTCATTCTAATAAAGAAAGGTCCATAATGACCATAGTCAGCGGGCCACCAGTCTTGAGAATCAGTCATAAGATTATTTAAATCTTCTTTTAAAGCATTGAAGTCTACTTTATTGAACTCTTCTCTGTAATCAAAACCATCGTCCATAGGATCAGATTTAGAATCATGCTGATGAAGAATGCTAAGATTTAATTGATTAGGCCACCAATCTCTATTAGATGTTCCAGTAGAACTATTGGTAGTCAAAGCGCCATGCATTACTGGACATTTGCCCTCTGTATCGTTGTTCATATGATTGCTCCTTTGCAGAATAAAAAAAATATATATGCATACTCTACCTTTTTTTTATGTATTATTAAATACACTAATTCTATACTCAATATTCGATTATAATGAATATTAAAAAATATCAATGATTACTCTCAAACAAATACATTACGCGCTAACTATAGAAAAGGAACTGCATTTTAAAAAGGCTGCAGATGCCTGCTATGTATCTCCATCAACTCTAAGTAATGCAATCTCAGAAATGGAGGCTCAATTAGGCATTCAAATATTTGAGCGTACTAGTAAAAAAGTCATAGTTACCAGTCTAGGTAAAGAGATACTAAAAAAGGCTAGAGCCATTAAGATGGAAATAGGCGATATTAATCAACTCAGCGAGGATCAGAAAAATCCATTAAGTATGCCAATTACACTTGGAATTATTCCTACAGTTGGGCCTTATTTCATACCCTTAGTTCTTCCATCTTTAAAAAAGAAATTTCCAAATCTAAAATTAAAAATTATAGAAGCTCAATCAAGTGTTCTTGTTAGTAAAGTTAATAATGGTGAGATTGATATGGCTATCCTTGCTATGCCCTATAAGCTTGATGGATTGCTTTCATTTAAATTTTGGGAAGAAAACTTTTACTATATTAGCTATAAAGGTAAACAGGAAATAGATAAAGATAAGATAAGAGCAAAAGAAATAGACCAATCTGATTTGATGCTTTTAAATGATGATCATTGTCTTAAAAACCATGTATTAGCTGCTTGCAAGATAGATAGTGATAAACAGTATTCAATAGAGGCGTCTAGTCTAACTACGCTAACCCAATTGGTAGCTGGAAACATGGGTTCAACTTTGGTTCCTCACATGGCTATTAAACAATTAGTGAATTCAAACTCCTCAATCTCTAAAGCTCTTCTTGATGAGCCAGGGCCCCACAGAGAATTAGTAATTATTATAAGGCCTTCCTACTCTGGTCTTAAAAACGTCAAATTATTAAAAGATGTATTTTTTTCATCTCTTTTAGCGAATACTAAAAGTTTTTAGAGAAAATAAAATGGTGGAGCTACGCGGGATCGAACCGCGGACCCCCTGCTTGCAAAGCAGGTGCTCTCCCAGCTGAGCTATAGCCCCATTTTGAACTGATAATTGTACTTTAAAAATAAAATATATCTACACATATTTTTATATATACAACATGCTGGCTAGGCCATTCTTTTTATAAATTAATAATATTCTTAAGCTACAAATTCATCGCCTTTTGTCCAAGAGCATCCAGTTGGCCCCCCGGCCTTTAATGCTTGGAGTGTTCTTAGAACTTCATCTGCATTTCTTCCAGTATCTAAAGCATTAACAGAAACATGTTGAATTGTTCTTTGTTCATCAATAACAAAAGTTGCTCTATAGCAAACACCTGCTTCAACATTTACGATACCAAGCTCATTAGATAAACAAAGGCCTGTATCTGCGGCTAATGAATGGTTTATATCTCCAATCAAGCTATTATCATTTTTCCATGCAAGCTTACAAAATTCATTATCGCCACTTATTCCTATAACTGTTGCTTCATCAATCAGTTTATCCATTGCAGCAATCTCTGTTGGGCAAAGAGGAGAGAAATCTTTTGGGTAAAAGTAAATTACACTCCAGTCTTTCTTTAAAGGCTCATAGTTTTCTTCAACAGAAACCTCAACTAACTCATTATCACTATTAACTCCCTGTAACTTAAAAGCTGGGAATTTATTACCTACTGTTAACATATGTTTATCTCCTAATATCTCAATTATCATTTTATGAGATATTAATTGTACTATTTAATTAAAAAAAAGGATGGCTAAGCCATCCTTTTTAACTTTAGCCTAAATTTAATTAGACTATCTCTCCCACAAGACTAAAGCTTATATGTAAATCCAACTTTTAGTGTTCTTGGTTTTTGTGATCTTGCGCCATCTTTTGGTGCTCTGGCAACAATATCTTCGTGATCAAGAATATTTTCCATTATTAAATATAAATCAGTTTTATCATTTAACGGTTTTCTTAAATTTAAATCTATAAATGAGTGAGCCTCAATATTTTGATTAACACCGCAAGCAGCCGTTGAGCAGGCGCTTCCATTTTCAACAAGTCTTATGTTTCCACTTAGTCCATCTGGATTAATAAAACCAACAACTAATGCTAAAGAGGAACTAGGAACATAAGGCACATCATCACCAGCGGCAACTACGCCCCAGTAATCACCATCATCATCAAAGCTATTTTTAAAAGTTGCATCTGAAGATGTATAAGTTAATCCAACTGGATATAGTATGCCTGTTGAACCATTAAATATGTGTGAACCTGAAATCTCTATTCCTGAAACATCCACTGCTCCTCCATCAAACACATCACCATCACTACAATCTCCGCCTTGTGAATTTTTACAGACTGCCTTTAGATTTTTATAGTCGCTTGTAAAGTAAAAGGCTTCCATATTTGTATCATTTTTGGAATATCTAAAACCAAGCTCCATGTTGTCTGCTTTTTCAGGATCAGTACCAAACATTGCTGTCATTCCTTCATGAAATCCAGCAACAAGCTGAAGGTTATCATTTAGATCATATGTAGCACCAAATCCTGTTGTGCTGTGATCACCATCCTTTGTCCTGGGGTATCCTGATGCTAAGATTTTCCTAGTTGGGGCGCCATCATCCCATCTATTCTCAACTTGATCGTAATCTTCTGACCTATGACCAACTGTTAATGCTAATTTTCCTATAGTAATTTTATCTTCTATATAAAATGATGTTGCTTTAGAAACTCTTAACCTATTGTTGCTTCCAGTATACCCAGATGAACAAGAGTATAGAGCAGAATTAATACCATTTTCACCTTGGTCAAAGCATTCATAATCCTGATAGCGACTCTCAGAGTCTTCCATGTCCCTGTAGCCAATAGTAATGTTATGATTTTTTATGTCTGTTGAGACTTTAAATTGATATCCTTCATTCGTATAAAACCTATTGTTATGTTTAAGTTTAACTTGGACAGCCAATGAGCCATCTAGAATTGCCTGTGCATTTGCATCTCCAGCATTTGCAGCAGAGATTACAGTATTAATTCCATTTCCAACGCCATGCTCAGAATTGTTATTTGCCTTATCGACTTTAAACCAATCTCTGTGATAATCATTGCTCCATGAGGATGCTACAACTTTAAATTTCTCAAAATCTCCTAAGTAAGTAAGTGATTTTTGATCGCCATCATTACTCATCTGGTCGTATTGGGTCATTCCATATCTTAATCTTGGATTTGCATTAAAGCTTTTACCAGACAAACCAACATATGATTGATCGGAAATCTCATCTATCTCAACCATTTTAAAGGTAAGAGAATGATCGCCATTTTCATATCTGGCTTTCATCATAAAATCAGATTTATCAAAACCTGTATCACCGCCAACATTTGCAATACTGTCAAATCCATCACTTTGATGCTCATGAACCTCTACCAATCCTCCAAAATTACCAGATACTCCACCATAATATGCATGAGTTCTTAGCATTCCATTTTGGCCAAATTCTTGTGTTAATTTTCCTGAAGCTTCTTCAGGTATAGGTGTGCTTATCATATTAATTGCACCTCCAATGGTACTTGGCCCTTGACTGATAGAAGATGGTCCCTTCAGAACTTCTACAGAATTAATCCTTCCTGTAGTTGGAAAGTAGTATGCTGAAGAAGAGGTATATGGTGCTGGAGCAACAAGTATTCCATCTTCCATTAATGTAATTTTTGCAGATCTATCAATTGAAGTACCTCTGATAGAAATATTTGGTCTAAGGCCATATCCATCCTCGGTTCTAAAGTAAACGCCTGGAACGGCTGATAGAATTTTATGAATATCAGTATCCATTGCTTTTTGAAGCTCTTCATTGCTAACTATCGTTCCGGAGCCGGGAAGCTCTTTTACATCTGCTTTGGTTCCTATAATGGTTACTGTTTCAACCTCTTGAACCTCTGCATATATTTCAGAAGTAAGTGATGCGGCGGATAGCAATAATAAAATGCTTATTGCTAGTTTGTTTTGTTTAATAATTTCCATGTCTCGCCTTTAAAATAAAATTTATAAGTGAACCAGTGAATATATTTTGTATAAAACGAAGATATATAAATTTCATCACTTTTAGGGGAATATATATTCACCGATTCTTGTAAATGCAAATGATAATGATTCTCATTTACATTTGCAAGCACAAAAGTAACATATTTTTAATAGATTTTATTTTTTAGGTTATTTGTCTTTAATTATTGCCTTTAATAGCAAAATATAATCCAAGTGAGAATAGGAATATTTGCTCACTCTTAAAAAGATCAGGTGTAATAAACCAGTCAGGGTGTGCAATAACGAATGCGCCAATCATAATTACAACAATAGCACCTCCTGAGAGTCTTGTAATAAGGTTACCTATTTGATTAAACAAAAGGCCTCCTAATATGATTCCCACCCCTGCTATCACCTCGCCAAGAGCAACTAGACTTGTAATTAATTCAGGCCATATGATGCCTTCGCTTTCGAACCATACCACCATTTTTTGAGGTGGTAGAGGAAACTTTTGATACCCATGCAAGAAGAAAGAAATTCCAAGTGATAATCTTAATATCCATGGAGCTATGCCCATAAATGGTTTAGCAATCTTTTCTAAAGTGTTGTTTATACTCATTATTTTAAGCCTCGTTTAATAAAAGTATATCCTCATCTGAGCAAATATTAAAACCTTTATTAACTAGCAGTCTGTCTAACTCATCTCTTCCAATATCAATCTTCAGATAAATAATTCCCGATCCAGAACTTTCTTCTTTAACGATACATCCCATACCGTAAAGGTCTGATCTTAGCTTTCCAAGTGAAGCTTCTATAGATACCCATCCCTTATAAACTCCATTAAATAATTCTAAGTTTATCTTCTCTCTTAAATGCTCTATTCCAAGATTTTTCTCAGCAGATATCCAAACCTCATCATTTAATTTTCTTGTCTCAGGATCTCTTAGTCCAACTAAATCACATTTATTATTAATTCTTATTTGCGTGATCTTCTCAAGGCCTAGGCTTTTTAAAATATTATCGACCTCATTAATTTTTTGATCATGGTCTGGGTCAGAGCAATCTGTTACATGTAGAAGCAAATCTGCTGATTGAAGTTCATCAAGGGTGGCTTTAAAAGATTCAATTAACTCTGTGGGAAGATCTGATATGAAGCCTACAGTATCTGAAAATAAAATTGGGCCTAACTCAGGGTCAACATTTCTTCTGGTAACGGAATCAAGTGTTGCAAATAATTTATCTGCAGCATATTGGCTACTTTTGGTAAGCTTGTTAAATAATGTTGTTTTACCAGCATTGGTATATCCAACTAAAGCAACTAGTCTATTCCTGCTTTTTTTTCTTGCATAACTATTTAGTTGTTTTTGTTTATGCGCTTTAGTAAGTCTACTCTTAAGAGTTCTTATCCTATGCCCAATCAACCTTCTATCTGTTTCTAGCTGTGTTTCTCCAGGTCCTCTTAAGCCTATGCCTCCTTTTTGTCTCTCTAAGTGTGTCCATCCTCTTATTAAGCGAGTAGAAAGATGGTTTAATTGAGCTAATTCAACCTGAAGTTTGCCTATGTGGGTAGTGGCCCTTGTAGCAAATATATCTAATATCAACTCTGTTTTATCAATTACTCTCACCTTAAGCTTGAGCTCAAGGTTTCTTGCTTGAGATGCAGAAAGCTTGTGATTAACTATCACTAAGCCAATGTCTGAGCCGTGAACTGAATTAAAAAGTTCTTCTAATTTCCCTTTGTTAATAAAATGACTAATTGATGGTTTGCTTTGTTTGTGTGAGGTAGTTCCAACAATATCTGCACCAGAGGATTCTACAAGATCAAAAAATTCCCTTTCTGCGTCGTCAATTAGCTGTTTCTCTTTAAGCGAATAAACGTCAATAAAAACTAGAAATGTTTTTGCATTAGCTTTTTCTTCTTTGAACATGTAGTTAATATTGTAGAGATTTTATTTATATTTGTTACTATTATTAAGTAAATATAAATTCTTTAACTAAGGAGCATTTATTAATAAAGGTGAAAGAGCTGTAAACTCATCACTTGCCAGTAAGAAAAGAAAAGCTGTCAGAGAGATAAAAAAACTCAGATTAGAAAAAAAGTATAAAGAACTTCGAAAAGCGAAAAAAAACAAATAACAAGAAGTTTAATTTTGAAATGGCAAGTAAAGCCACAAAATGGTGGCATAGACCTTTATTAATCAATAAAAATGGAAAAAATAGATAAATACATACCAATGCTGATTATTCTAGGCTCTCTTTTTGTAGCGTCAATAGTCTAGAAAATCTAAAATTGCTTTTTTTGCAGATCACATTTTCCTGAAGCCCTGACTTCTACTTTTGGACTTGAGTTCTTTGATCCTTTTTTATTTTTTAACCAAATGTCGCCCTGTATTTTTCCTTTTCCGGTAAACCAATTAAACGAATTCGTTACTCTATAAAGCTCAACTTCATACTCAGGGAAAAGAGGATGTTCTTCACCTGGCTGCATTGTATGAAATACTTCAATTCCAGTATCAGTTACCTCAGATGACCATGATGCATTTGGGTTTAACCATATGGGTGATGGGTCGAATGTATGAGTCAATGATTTAAACTTTTCACTGTTCATATCTGCTTGCCAATACTGAACTACATACATTTTATCCTTCTCCCAGTCTTCTGATGCGAAGCTTGTCTTGGCTCTTTGAAGAAGAAAAAGTGATTGTTGGGTTTGAGTTGCTAGGTTCTTGAAAAACTCTATGCCTTCAGAAAGGTAAGTTTTCTTTATATCTTTATAGGTTATAGAGTAAGTTCCATCAAGTTCGCACAAAACCTTGGATTGCTCTGCATATAAAGATGCTGAAAATAAAAATATTATAAGAAATCTCATAAAAATTATTATAGGTCTTTAAAGCTAGTTCTTAAATAGCCTACCTTCAACTGCCGTGCCCTTTATTTCAATATCTTTTATGAGTAAGGGGTCAATAGTTAGAGGGTTGTGAGATAAAATTGTAAAGTTAGCATACTTTCCGGGGCTTATGCTTCCATAATCATCTTCAAGTCCCATTGTATATGCTGAATTTAAAGTAACGCCTTTTAAAGCAGTTATAGCAGATATTCTTTGATTAGGACCAGCTACTTTATTTGCATAATTAATCCTATTAACTGCCGAATGCATTAAAACAAGAGGCGAAGCTGGTGCCATTGGCATATCAGAATGAAGTGAAATTGGTATATCTGCAGCATCAACATCTCCTAACCTTACCATCTGCTGCGATCTTTCAAATCCCACCCCCTTTCTACTATATAGCTCTGATAAAACATAAACATAGTATGGGTTTGCGCTGACTATTACGCCCAAAGTTTTCATTCTTTCAATTTGATCTTTTGCAGAATATCCAAAATGAACAATTGTTGTTCTATGATCCTTTCTGGGATTTCTTTTGATGTTCTCATCCAGAACATCAAGAATTCTATCTAATCCGCCGTCACCATTTTGATGAACATGAATTTGATAGCCAGCATCCCAATACAATTGGAATGTTTGTTTAAAAACCTCTCCTTCCATCAGCCATATGCCTTGATGCCCATCTAGATAACCATCTCTTAAAACCATGTTTTGCGAATACATAGCCCCATCAGAAAAAAGCTTTATATGTTTTGGCAGGAACTGAACTTTGCCTGCACCCCAGGATAAGTGCTTTATAGTTTCATCTAATAGATCCTCAATTTTCATATTTTCTAACATATATAAAGCGCTTGGAATATAAAAAGATCTAAATGGGGTGTCTATATCACCAAATACATAATTTTTAACCTGTTGAATTTTAGGATCATACATTGATCCAGGATTGCCAATTAAAGTAATTCCATTTTGCTGGATATAATCTTCAGTGGTCTGCAAGCCTTTAATTATTCTTTCAGGTGTTGCAAGATACTCCATTATTTTTGGCATAACAGCAATTAAACCTCTTTCAGAAAAATGTCCTTTTTCAAGATCAGCAAGTTTTCTATCGTATTCATTCAGATGAGCTATATCTTTCTCACTTATATTAAAAAACTCTAGCGCTTTACTATTAAGGATAAACTCATGAAAAGATCTATGGATAATAAGAATTGGTCTTTCTTTAGATATAAGGTCTAAGTCATGTCTATCCAAGTTTCCATGAAAATAATGATGAAACCCCCAACTTATTAAG
>Ga0209223_10004411_pt1 | contig 12867 bp, 11 predicted proteins | sample COG_06_FD_184750 | JGI IMG/M metagenome (GOLD analysis project Ga0209223, IMG submission 184750) | Pelagic Microbial community sample from North Sea - COGITO 998_met_06 (SPAdes) (version 2) | ecosystem: Environmental > Aquatic > Marine > Neritic zone/Coastal water | place: Helgoland, sampling...
TGGAATGGACAACATTGATGTTCAGTACGGAAGAGATAATGGTTTGGTTGTATTTAATACACCAGCTGCTTCATCTTTGGCTGTTGCTGAATTAGTAACAGGGCAATTATTTAGCATTTCTCGCTCTACTTACGATTCTGAAAGAAACATGCCAACCAAAGGTAATTCTGATTTTAAAATACTTAAAAAGAAATACGGGAAAGGTGTTGAATTAAGAGGTAAAACTTTAGGGGTTATTGGATTTGGAAGAATTGGGCAATACACCGCTCAATATGCTTTAGGTTGCGGAATGAAGGTTATTGCTTCTGATCCATTTGTAGAAAATGCTAGCATCACTGTTGAAGTAGGAAATCAAAGTGTTGATGTAAAAATTGACATGGTGTCTAAAGATGATTTATTGGCAAAAGCTGATTACATTTCTTTACACGTTCCTATGCCAAAAGAAGGAGCTGTAATTGCTAAAGCTGAATTCGATAAAATGAAAAATGGTGTACGTATCGTTAATGCAGCCAGAGGTGGAGTAATCAATGAAGACGATTTACTCGAAGCATTAAACAACGGAAAAGTTGCAGCATGTGCATTAGACGTATTCGTAGGAGAACCATCTCCAAGAGCTGATATTTTAGCACACGAACAAATAGCACTTACACCACACGTTGGAGCTGCAACGGGTGAAGCGCAAGATAGAATTGGAACTGAGCTAGCAAGCCAAATAATTGATTTTTACAATAAGTAGACTTTAGAAGATTGATTTTAAGACAAAAGACTTAAAGACTAAGGATGCTTTGAGAAAGAACCTGTTAGTCTTAGTCTTGAAATCTAAGCACTAAAAAAAATGAGTAAAATAATTCCATTTAAAGCGGTACGTCCGACTAGAGACAAAGCATATTTAGTATCTAGCAGACCTTCCTACTCATACAAGAAAAAGCACTTAGAATCAAAACTTGAAGGGAATCCATATACCTTTTTACATGTTATCAACCCCGAGTTTAGAGAGGATGATTCGACTAAACCAAATACGGTTGAGCGTTTCGAAAAAGTGAAAGACAAGTACGATGAGTTTAAGTCACTCGGATATTTTACGCAGGATGAAGTTCCTGCTATATATATTTATAGACAAATAACGCCAGCAAATACTTATATTGGTATTATTGCAGCAGCTTCTGTTGATGATTATTTAAACGGAAAAATTAAAGTTCATGAACATACGCTTTCTCAAAGAGAGGAAATGTTTAAAAAATATTTGAATGTATGTAAATTTAATGCAGAGTCAGTTCTTTTAACTTACAAAGACAATAAGGACGTTGATTCTCTTTTTGAAAAATACATTAACACACGCTCCGAATACGAATTCACCAACACGAGAGAAATAAAACATGACCTTTGGGTTGTTAGCGATCAAAAGGATATTGCGGCACTTCAAGATGCTTTTGCCAATGTAGAGCATTCATACATTGCTGATGGACATCATAGAGTTTCATCCTCTGCATTATATACGCAAAGTCAAAGAGAAAAAGGATACATTGGAGATGAAGACTTTAATTACTTCATGGCTTTTTATATAGCCGAAAGTAAACTGAGAATTTTTAGTTATAACAGAACTGTTAGTAGTTTAAATGACCTTACTTCTGAAGAGTTTTTACTACAAATAGAAAAATCATTTACGCTAAAAAAAAGCACAGAAGCGTATTGTCCCAAATCATTACACAATTTATCCATGTACTTTGGTGAATCATGGTACTCGCTTACAATTAAAGATGAATTTATTGACAATGACAATCCTGTTGGCTGTTTAGATGCACAGCTTTTATCAAACTTGGTCCTCTCTCCTATTCTTGGGATACACGATTTAAAAACAGACAATCGCGTTAATTTTATTGAAGGAACTAAAGGAATGGAGGCTTTACAAGAGGCAGTTGACAGCAATATAGCCAAAGTTGCATTTGGATTCTTTCCTGTCTCAATAGACCAGTTAAAAAGGGTTGCAGATACAAATAATATTATGCCGCCAAAAAGCACTTGGATAGAACCTAAAATAAGAAGTGGTCTGACGGTTTTTGAGTTTTAATTAGCTTGATGCACAAAATTGTTATTGAAAAATTTTAAGCATAAAAAAGGAGAGCAATTGCTCTCCTTTTTGATCTCCATTAATTTAATAACCTAAATAATAACTTCTTTCACCTTATCTGCTGCATCTTGCAATGTAATTGCTGAATGAACATTTAAACCTGAGTTATCAATAATCTCTTTTGCTTCAACAGCGTTTGTTCCTTGCAACCTTACAATAATTGGAACTGGAATATTCCCAATACTTTTATAAGCTTGAACAATACCATTTGCGACTCTATCGCATCTAACAATTCCTCCAAAGATATTTACTAAAATACCTTCAACGTTTTTATCTTTTAAAATAAGGTTAAAAGCTTTTTCAACTCTTTCAGCATCAGCAGTACCACCTACATCTAAAAAATTTGCAGGTTCTCCACCAGACAACTTAATAATATCCATTGTACTCATGGCTAATCCAGCACCATTTACCATACAACCAACATTTCCGTCCAAATTAACATAACTCAAACCAGCTGCATCTGCTTCAACCTCGGTTGGATCTTCTTCACTTACATCTCTCATCGCAGCGTAATCTGGATGACGGTATAAAGCATTATCGTCTAAAGTAACTTTAGAATCGACAGCTATAATTGTATCTGTGCAGGTTTTAAGAACAGGGTTAATTTCAAACATAGAAGCATCGCAACCTTCGTAAGCTGCATATAGTGACTTTACGAATTTTGTCATTTCCTTAAATGCTTTACCACTTAATCCTAAGTTAAAAGCTATTTTTCGACATTGAAAACCTTGTAAACCTACCTTAGGGTCAATTTCTTCTTTAAATATTAAGTGTGGTGTTTTTTCTGCAACTTCTTCAATATTCATTCCACCTTCTGTGGAGTACATGATAATATTTCTACCATTGCCTCTATTCATTAATACAGAGATGTAATACTCTTCACATTTATCAAAATCTGGAGCGTATACATCTTCAGCAACCAGCACTTTACTAACTAATTTTCCAACACCGTTTGTTTGAGCAGTTTCTAAATGTCCACCTAAAATTCCTTTTACAACACCTTCAACTTTATCAATTCCTTTTGCAATTTCAACACCATGAGAACCCGTTTCTTCGATAGTTCCTTTCCCTCTGCCTCCAGCATGGATTTGTGCTTTAACAACATACCATTCGGTACCTGTATCTGCAGTAAGTTGTTTAGCTGCCTCTAATGTTTGAGATGCATCATCAACTACAATTCCTTTTTGTATCGCTACTCCGTAACTTTCTAAAATCGATTTTCCTTGAAATTCGTGTAAATTCATTTTTTGGGTTTTAGTTGTCCAAATGTAAAAATAGTCTTGGGTTAAGCCATAAATAGTTGAATGTTTTTTTAAAAAGATATTCTCTTTCATTTAAATTCAACTATAATAGCTTAAAGTCCTATTGCCGGAAGGGCATTTCATTTTTTGTCTTAACACAAAAAACGAAACAAAAAAGTCAAGGCTTCGCAAATAACCTTCAAAATTCAATTCCTCATCGCTAAAGTAAAAGAACTCACTTCGTTCAAACAGCTTTTCCTTTTTAACGCTCCTTGCGGATGTATTTTAGAAGATTATTTACAAGGCCAATCCACAAAATTTACTTTTAACAATTTTACAATAGTATCTTTACCACCCATGGTATACGAATCATATGATATAAATTTTACTCAAGGGACATCTAAGGTTCACCGCTTTCATACAAAAGATGGCAATACTCCAATTTTCTTAATTCATGGGTATTTTGAAGATGGCAGAATATTTTTTACTAAAAAAGGGAAAGGATTCGCTCCATTTCTTGCAGAAAACGGCTTTGATGTTTTTGTATGTGATTTACTTGGAAAAGGAGAAAGTACTCCAAAAATTAAAAAGGAATTCAACCACAGTCAATTTGAAATAATTACAAGAGATATACCGACCTATCTAGCATTTGTAAGAAAAACAACTGGGATAGACAAAATACACCTGGGAGCACATAGTTGGGGTGGTGTTGTAGCGATAGCTTATTTATCCAGAACGCAAGACCCTAATATTAAATCGATGATTGCATTTAGCACTAAAAGAAGAATTGCGATAAAAGGTTGGAGAAAGTTCATTGGAGTTGATTTGATATGGGATAAATACGGAACCTATTTGACCAAAAAACATGGTTATTTGCCTGCAAAAAAAATGAAGATGGGCACTGAAAATGAACCAGCGGCTTATTATAAAGATGCAAATATTTGGGTAAAAGGGAAAAAGTGGATTTCTCCTGAAGACGGCTATAATTACCAACAAGAATTAGCGAATGTGAAGCTCCCTCCTATTTTATACATAACTGGAAAGGGCGACAAACTTCTAGGCCATCCGAAAGATGTAAAAAGGCTTTTGGAGGAAACCGGGAAACACCAAACCAATACATTACAAATTGTGGGGAAAGAGAATGGTTTTAAAAATGATTATGATCACATCAATCTACTCACTCACAAAGACGCTCCCAAAGATCATTTTTCTTTTGTTTTGGATTACCTAAAACAATTTGAATAACTTAGCAACGTGATTGAATCAAAAGACATAACTAAATCTTACGGCGACTTAAAAGTGCTAAAAGGTGTTAACTTCACTATTAACAAAGGAGAAATTGTATCAGTAGTTGGAGCTTCAGGTGCGGGTAAAACGACTTTACTTCAAATTCTTGGCACACTAGATCGTGCAGACGGAGGCGATATTGTTTTCGAAAACAAATCTACAAGTGCTTTGAGCAAAAAAGACTTGGCGCAATTTAGGAATCAGAACATCGGATTCGTATTCCAGTTTCACCATTTATTGCCTGAATTTACAGCTTTTGAAAACGTTTGCTTACCCGGATATATTGGAAAAAGAAACAAAAAAGAAGTCGAAAAAAGAGCGAAAGAGCTATTGGTTCAATTGGGCTTAGAAGACAGAATAGAGCATAAACCAAACGAACTTTCAGGCGGAGAACAACAAAGAGTAAGTGTTGCTCGAGCATTAATTAATGACCCTGCTCTAATTCTTGCAGATGAACCGAGTGGAAACTTAGATTCTACAACCGCTAAAGAGTTACATCAATTATTCTTTGACCTGCGAGATGAATTCCAACAAACTTTTGTAATCGTAACGCACAATGAAGATTTAGCAAAAATGGCTGATCGAACTCTAGTTATGAAAGATGGAATGATTGTTTGAATAAGTTTCTCTGCATCTTCTTTAGAACATATATATGCGGATAAACATCCTTAATATGAAACCTAAAAATTATAGGTGTATTTTACCTGTAAAAAAGGAGTTAAGTCCTTAAACTTTTGCTTTATTTCTTCACGAACTTTGGAGGTTAAACTAGCCACTAACTCGCTATTTACATCGTCACCTTCACCAACATTAATTTCAGTATTACTTTTTATATTTAAAACAAAACCTCCCAATAGCTTTGATTTCTCAATGTCAAAAACTAATACATCTCCATTTACAAAACCAGAGTCATACTCATCTCCAGAAATGTATAGTGGTTTTCTAAATTCAACTACTCTATTTAAAACAAGGTATTTTGAATTCAAAAAATGAAAAACTGCGTTTTCAGTTGACTTGCCTTCCAGCTTATTAAATGAGTAATTGTCATCCACTCTGTAATCATGCGGTTCTATATAAGAACTTAAATCAATATTAAATAACATAGCCATATCCGCATGTTCTCTTCTTCGCGTTCCATCATAAGGAATATTTAAAGGGACTGATAAGTCCTTAAAACTTTCAAAACCAACTTGATAAACATTGCTCTCTCCGTGCTCCACACTTACATCGTTTGTTTCCCAATTAATTTCATCATCAGTAAGAGGGGCGATTGTTTTTGCTAGTTCGTAGCATTTATACAATTGATTAAATTTTGAAACCGCATCTTCCCTTCTGTTATTCAGAACATCCTCAAGACTATCAGAACAGGAGGTTAAAAGGAACGCAAAAATCAGTACACTTAATAAACTTTTCATATTATTATATTTTTATTTAGTTAAATGTTATTTCAATACCATTTGCTCTGCAACAATTTTTTCATCTAAAAACAAGCTCGCTTTTTCTTCAAATGATCTTGGATTCTCTGTCGTATAGTACATCGTAATTCCATTCATAGAACACTTATCAGCCATATCTAAATGTCTTTTAAGGTATTCCGCTAGTTTCTTTGCTACAATTTCTCCTTGAGCAATTACTTTAACCGAATTGGGTACGAATTTTCTAATTTGCTCTAGCAAAATTGGGTAATGCGTACAACCTAAAATCAGCGTGTCTAACTCAGAATCTTTGGACAATACAGACTCTATGTTTTGTCTAATAAAAAACTCTCCTCCTGGAGTATTGAATTCGTTATCTTCAACCAACGGAACCCACATTGGACAAGCTTCTTGACTCACCGTAATGTGCGGGTGTAGTTTTTCGATTTCTAGCACATATGATTCAGATTTAACCGTACCACTAGTTCCTAAAACGCCAATATGTTTAGTCGTAGAAAACGTGTCTATCATTTCTGCACATGGACGAATAACTCCCAACACTCTTTTTTCTGGAGCTATTTTTGGCAAGTCATTTTGCTGAATTGTTCTCAAAGCTTTAGCCGAGGCCGTATTACAAGCTAATATAATTAAGTGGCATCCTTGGTCAAATAATGATTTTACAGCTTGAAGCGTATATTCATATACCACATCGAAAGAACGCGTGCCATAGGGTGCTCTAGCATTATCTCCCAAATAAATAAAATCATTATCTGGCATAGCCTTTCGCAATTCAGATAACACAGTTAATCCACCGTAACCCGAATCAAAAACTCCTATGGGTGCTTTTTTTATCATTTAGTAAAAAGTAAAAAGCCACTAGTGACGAATCACTAGTGGCTTTAAAATTAGTAAGTTTTGTTCTTATTCAGTAATAATTCCTAATTCTTTTTTCAATAATGGAGTGACATCTTCCCCACCTGCAAAATGAAGACTTGAAGTATCAAATACATAAGTAAAACTATTTTCTTTCGCTACTTTTTGAACAGCTTCTTGAATTTTTTTAAGTACCGTTTGCATTAACATTGCCTCTTTATCTTGCAATTTTTTTTCTGCCTCCGCTTGTTTCCCTTGAAAATTTTGACTCTTCTCCATCAGTTCTTGATAACGAGAAGCTTTTATTTCTTCTGTTAAATTTGGCTCATCTTCAATATACTTAGCTTCATCTTGTTTAATCAGTGTAGCAAACATCTCAAGTTCTCTCATTAATTCGCCTTGATATCTCTCCAACTCTACTTCAGCAGCTTTATATTCTTTCATCTCTACCATCATTTCCTGAGAATTGATGTGACCCAATTTTTGAGCTGATGCAGTGATTGTCGCTAAAGCTAATGCTACTATTGTTATTACTTTTTTCATTTTGTTAATTTTACTGTTATATATTTATTTTTTTATTTTATTCAATACGATATCACTCTTGTCATATTTAGGATTAGCGTATAAGATATTTGAATTTTTTTCTTTCTCCATTACAAAATCATAACCTTTCTCTTTTGCCATTGTTTTTATGGCTTTGTAAATTTCATCTTGTATGGGTTCAATTAATTCTTTCCGTTTTTGAAACATGCTACCATCAACGCCAAAACGTTTTTTTTGTAATTCTTTTGCTGCTGTTTCTGATTCAAAAATTTCCTGTTCCCTTTGACGTTTAGTATCTTCTGGCAACAAAATTTGCTCTTGCTGATACGCTTTGTATTTCGCTTCAATCTCCTTATACTTTGCCTCAATTTCTTTTTGCCATTTTTCGGATAAATCATCCAATTCTTTTTGAGCTTCCTTATAAGCAGGAATCTCACTCAATATATAGTTCATATCTACAAAAGCATATTTTTGAGAAAGTGCTACTGATGATAACATAATAACTGCAAATAGACTTAAAACTATTTTTTTCATACTGCGAATGTGATTTTTATTTGATTTAGCGAAGTTAAAAAATTTGAATTACAGTTCTCCAAGATTCATGCCAATGGTAAAATGAAACTGTCCACGATACCCCTTTAATTGAATTTCAGAATTGTGAATAAATTCTCCTGCTGCTCCAGCATCAACCTCATCTAACCCCCAACCATAATCAAGTCCCATTAATCCAAACATTGGCAAAAATATTCTTACACCTACACCTGCTGATCTCTTCACTTTAAATGGGTTATATTTTTTATAGTCATTCCATGTATTTCCTGCTTCGATAAATCCAAGCATATAAATTGTTGCTGATGGATTTAACGAAAGTGGATAACGTAACTCCATTGTATATTTACTGATTATTCTACCACCATTTACTTGTGGAGATATGTGTCCATCATCATAACCACGTAACGCAATTATTTCACGCCCATCTAGACTAAACCCTGTAAGACCACTACCTCCCATAAAAAATCTTTCAAAAGGTGGAGCTCCCTTATCCGAATTCCAAGCATTCAAAAACCCAAATCCAAGTCTTGCATTAATAACCAATTTTTTGTCTCTAGACAATGGTGTAAACCACGATGAAGTAAATTTAATTTTATTGTACTCTAACCATTTGTATCTTTCTTGGTCAGACAGATCAGAATAATCATCAACTCCATCAAACCAAGAGTACATAGGTGTAATTTTAGCTGATAATGTAAATGAAGACCCTGTTCTTGGATACAACGGTTGATCTATTGAATTTCTAGACAAAGTTGCTTGAAAAGATAAATTGTTAGCATACCCATCAGAGAATGAAAATACATTCCCATAATTATTTAAATCATAATACTGGTAACCAGCCATTAATTGAAGTGTAAAATAATCATCTGGCCATTTTAACCTTTTTCCCAAGCCAATTGATGCTCCAGTAATTTTAATATATCTTCTGTTAGGGTTTTTTACTCTTTTTCCAGCTAAATCAGTAGAATCACGATAATTCACTGGATCAGATGCTTGAACCGAATGAAAAATTGAAACACTTAATGAATTTGGTTTTTTTCCCCCCAACCATGGTTCAGTAAATGAAGCATTGTAAGATTGATAAAAATATCCATTCGATTGAGCTCTTACACTTAAACGTTGGCCGTCACCCGATGGTAATGGTTTCCACTCAGAGGCCCTAAAAAACTTTCTACTAGAAAAATTATTAAACACGACTCCCAATGTACCAACCACTCTTCCAGCTCCCCAACCTCCGGAAAGTTCAATCTGATCACTTGGTTTTTCTTCAACAACATATTCAATATCTACCGTTCCATCTGCCGGATTAGGTTTTGGGTTTACAGCCAACTTTTCAGGATCAAAATACCCGTTTTGTGCTAATTGCCGTTGTGTTCGAATAACAGCATCTCTGCTAAATAAGTCACCTGGCTTAGTATAAATTTCACGTAAAATTACGTGATCACTCGTTTTAGTATTCCCTACAATCGTTATGTTTCTATTTCTTGCTTGTTTCCCTTCATAAATGCGTAATTCCAAATCCACAGAATCACTCGTAACTTGGGTTTCTACGGGTGTTAATTGGAAAAACAAATATCCATCATCCATATATAATGAGGATACATCAGAGCCTCCAGGATTCATAAAAAGTCGGGCTTCTAAAGTTGCCTGATTATAGGCATCTCCAGCCCTAATTCCCAATATAGTATCCAACCTTCCTGAAGAATATTTTAGATTACCAATCCATTCAACATTTCGAATAAAGTATTTATTTCCTTCATCAATCGTCATTTTTATATTGATTGATTTCTCATCAACATCGAACAATGTATCAAATGTTATTTCTGCGTCTCTAAAGGCAAGTTCTTTATACTTCTCAATCACATGTCTTTTGTCATTTGCAAAACTCGATTGCATAAACTTAGAACCAATATTAAAAAAGTACCATCTTTTCTGCTTGGTCTTTTTCATTGCTCTTCTGACTTTATTATCCGAAAGTTGTTGATTTCCATCAATAAGAATTTTACTAATTTTAATCTTCTCTCCTTTTTTTACTTTAATCGTAAGTCGAGCGCTATTATTTATCAATGTATCCGGCTGGGAGACAACATTTACCTTAGTTTTTAGATAACCTTTATCAATGAAATAGTTTCTACTGGTTTGTTTTACTCTCAACAGCAAATCTTCAGTAATAATTTTACCCGTGTATAAGTCTAAAACCTCTCTGATTTTGTTGGCTTCGGATTTGGAAACACCTTTAAAACTGTAACGAGACAGTCTTTCTCTTTCTTGGAGTTTTATCACTAGAAAGATATTATTCCCTTGAATTTTTTCTGCAACTATCTGTACATCCGAAAAAAGTTTCTCCTTCCATAAATTATTTATAGCCTTAGCTATATCGTCACCAGGAATTGTAACCTGCTCCCCTCTTACAAGTCCAGTTTTATTAATAATTTGAGTATGATCAAAATTCCGAACACCGTCCACGACTATTCCTGCAAGCGTATATTTCTTCGGCGATAAATAATCTACACCGTCATTTTGGGCTGACACTTCAGACACTAAAACACTTGAAACAACAAGTAGAAGTGTTAAAATAACTTTATTCATTTTCAGATATTTGTTCACTTGTTTTTCCAAACCTTCTTTCTCTGTTTTGGTAATTCAATATTGCTTCGAAAAAATTTTCCTTCTTAAAATCTGGCCAAAGAGTTTCAGTAAAATATAACTCTGCATAGGCCAATTGCCACAACATAAAATTACTTATCCTTGTCTCTCCACTTGTGCGAATTAACAATTCAGGATCTGGAATATTTCCAGTACTGAGGTATGAACTTATTAATTCCTCATTTATTTCACTTGGTAAAATGTTTTTTCCTTTAACCTGATTTGCAATTTCCTGAATTGCTTTAGTCATTTCCCATTTAGAACTGTAGCTTAACGCTAAGTTTAATGTTACTCGTGTATTGTTCTTTGTATTCTCAATAGCTTCAGCTAAGGCTTCTTGGCAGCTTTCTGGAAGATCATCAATATCACCTATGGCTTGAAGTTTTACACTGTTTTCATTTAATTGATCTACCTCAGCGGCAATCGTTTTAACGAGTAAATCCATTAAAGCAGCAACTTCTTCTTTAGGTCTATTCCAGTTTTCTGTACTAAAAGCATATAACGTCAGGTATTTCACCCCTATTTCACCAGCAGCAGTAAGTGATTCCCTTACAGAATCAACGCCACTAATATGACCAAACACCCTTTCTTCTCCTTTTTGTTGAGCCCAACGCCCATTACCATCCATGATAACGGCCACATGTTGTGGAACTTTGGTTAAATCTATTTGATCTTTGAAACTCATAAAAAATTCCTGCGAATTTGAGGAAATATAAGGACTTTGCGAAATGATTTATGCTTTTTTGTGAATTTAAACCTATGGAAATCTATTTGAATCTTTTACTACACGTTTCGTAGGCATGGATTCTATAGCTAATAATAGCTCCGAAGAACGAATACCAATCTTTATTTTTAGAATTCCCTCGTGACATCCCATAGTTTAAATCAGTATAGCCTTCCTCATTAAGTGTTCTGTCACTCATGTGGGCCGAAAGCTGACCAGCCTCAACAGCCAATAACTGTAAATCAGGATACCGACCACTAACGTCGTCTAAATAATCGGTAAACGTTTTTCGGATGCCATACTCCAGCGAGATAGCGACCCTGCTTGTTAAGTTGAACTTATATCCCAAACCTAGAGGGATACTAATTTGATTTAGTTGATACCTTTTTTGAGAAGCATTCTGTGACGTTTCCTGGCCTTCTGTAGTCAAAGGTTGTAACGCTATGGTTTCACCTTGATAAGGTCCTAAAGGATTCATTTTGAAATAAGTAATACCAGCAAACAAATAAGGAGTTCGAAACTTAAATTTCTTTTTACTCAGACTTCCAACGATATAGTCAATAAAGTTTATTTCAAGCAGCGGACCAATTTCAGATACAGCAGAACTAAAACTCAAGTTTCTATTCAATTGGCTTATATCGTTCGATTTAGCGTCACTTCCTGAAACCTTAGCATATATTGCTTGAACACGCAGAGCTATTCTCTCATTGTCAAAGTTATGACGATAAACCACTCCTACAGCGTAATTAGTTTGATTAAAATGAGCATAAGGGTTTAAATCTCCTATATAATAAGCTCCACCTCCAAACACTCCAATTTCAGGAGTTTGCGCCGTTACATTTATTACAGAAAAAAATGTAATTAATATGATAATAATCTTTCTCATAATAGCTACTAAAAGCCTTTAAAACATTAAAACCAGTGTTTTATTGCTAAACACTGGATTATAATTTGACGACTCTACAAATTTAATGATATTTTAATAAGGTTTGCTCACAATACCAAGAATTACTATAGGATATGTTATTAATTTCTTTTATCCATTCCCCATAATAATTTATTCCTTATGGTATTGTAAAAATTCTGCCCTTCGAATTTAACTAAATTAATGCAGAATTTTGACTTTACTACCTTTAGCTCGGTAGCGTTATTTATCGTTCTAGTACGACTATCTAAGGTAGCTAAAAACTCCTCCTCTCTACCTTCTATTCGCAACTTTATCTCCACATCATCAGAAACAATAATTGGTCTGGCACTAAGATTATGCGGTGCGATTGGGTTTATTACAAAGCTTTTAGATTGCGGGATTAATATTGGACCTCCACAACTTAATGAATACGCAGTTGACCCAGTTGGAGTTGATAATATTAACCCATCAGCCCAATAAGAGTTCAAATACTCATCATTAATATATGTATGTATTGTCATCATTGATGCCGAATCCTTTTTATGAACTGT
>Ga0209223_10004414_pt1 | contig 12859 bp, 15 predicted proteins | sample COG_06_FD_184750 | JGI IMG/M metagenome (GOLD analysis project Ga0209223, IMG submission 184750) | Pelagic Microbial community sample from North Sea - COGITO 998_met_06 (SPAdes) (version 2) | ecosystem: Environmental > Aquatic > Marine > Neritic zone/Coastal water | place: Helgoland, sampling...
CCCTGCGAGTGGATCACAAAGCCCAGTGTTGTGACATAAACCACCGTTGTGATGTCAAAGACTGCCGGGGCATCTTGGCGCCTGCCAATCCGCTCCCCCTCGACACCGGAGACAAGTGAGACTTCACTGCTCTGTTCCCGGACCACCATGTTGAACCACGGGCTTCGAGTAGATTCGCTGACCCCCAGTACGAGGTCAAAGGTTCCTTGTCGAAAAAGCTCGAGCGCACGCCCAATGTCATCACGAGCCCTCAGTGGGGAAGTCGCTGGAAGGGACACCAGCACATCCGACTCTGAGGCACCTTCCTGGATTAAGAAGCGAGCAAGATGCTGCCAGGCAGTCCATTCAGGAGAATCATCTTGCGCCAGTGTTTCAGGCCGGCGAAAGGGAACTTCAGCGCCAAGGCGAATAGCCTCGGTTGCAATCTCATCCGAGTCAGTCGAACAGAACATTCGATCTATCCCCTCTGATCCCAATCCCATCGCTACTGAGAGTTCAAGAAGCGAAGTGCCGGCAATGTGTCGCAGGTTCTTGCCAGGGACTCCCTTTGAGCCGCCTCTCGCAAAGACTGCACCATAAACGGTCATGAAGAAAAGCCCGTGTGCGAAGGGGAAACGCGAATACCCGCGGAATCATGGGAGGAACGAGCTGAATCGATTATCGAAAGAACAGCTGAGCCATCTTCCACAGTGACCTCTGGAGTCCCACCCTTTGTCACTGCGAAGTAGAAACTGTCCCACTGCCGCTCATAAGAGGTGGGGGCTAATGCTTCCTCAGCGTAAGCTACTTCCCATCCTGCGCCCCCTTGAGGCCACTCCTCTACGCGAAGAGCGATGCCATCCCAACGAAGCGTTCCCTCTGCACACACGGCCGTAATGCTTCGCGTGCGATCATGGCGGGTGAAATCAAGGTTCAACTGCCCCACTAGCATCGGCAACGTAGCGTCAGGGGAAATCCCCAGAGTCAAATGGGCTGTGTCTTCGACGTCGATTTCTAAATCAGATTGCTTGCCACACCATGCAGAAACCCATTCGATGTCGCCAAATATCCACCGCAAATAATCGATTTCATGGCTTAGCTCGCGCAGCACTCCACCGCCTGACCCTCCGCGCGCAGAGGCGGTGGTTCGATAATCTCTGCCCGTTCGCCAATCTGGCAAATATTGGCCTGTTTCGGCTCGAACACTGAGCACTCTTCCAAACCTGAGGCTGTCAACTTTCCGTTTGAACTCACGCAGCGAAGAGGAAAACCTCAAGTTGTATCCGACTTGGGTTATTCCCCCTCGCTGCACTAACTCTTTTGTGACATGGATGCCTTCTTCATAATTCACAGCGAGTGGTTTCTCGATCAACACGCCACGCATAGCGTTCGGGAGGGCTTTAACCATGGCGAGCCGATCTGATGCGGCGCCACAAATAATCGCTATCGTCGGCCCAAATTTTCGAACTTCCGAGAGATTTGAAGTGGACTGAAAGCTCTTTCCCTCTAACTGTTGGGAGCTGTAAACCAAGAGTTCGGCTTCAGGTAAACGTTGGCTTACGAGAGTAGCAAAGCGTTGGCCACTGCTCCCGAAGCCCAGCACAGCGATTTTATGCATTGACAAATGCCTTTAGTATTTTGAGCCCAGCGACACCGGATTTTTCGGGGTGGAATTGGCTGCCCCAAATGTTCCCAGAGCCAACAAAAGCGGTCACTCGGTGTTCACCGTAACCAACACTTGCCCATAAGTCGCTTCCCCGATTAGGGGTTGCAGCGAACGAGTGAACAAAGTAGAAAGAATCAGAGGGATCAACTGATTCAGAAACCAGAGGATTCGATGCCAAACTCCAATCCAACTGGCGCCAGCCGATATGAGTCGACCGAAGTGCTCCAGGCCTTGGCGCAATAACGATGGGAGCGACTTCCCCAGGGATAAGCCCCAAGCCTGGTGTGGAACCAAACTCGCTACTCGAGTCAAAAAGCAACTGCATCCCCAAGCAAATCCCCAAAATCGGCACCCCCGCTTGTGCCGAATTTATGAGCGCTGAGGCAATCCCACTCGACTCCAAAGATTTGATCGCAACACCAAAAGCCCCAACTCCTGGCAAAATCAGCCGGTCAGCTTTGAGAATTTCCTCTGGCTCACTAGTCACGACAGGATCCGACCCCACTGCCTCGAGTCCCTGGGCCACACTCATGAGGTTTCCCAACCCGTAATCCACGACGTGGGTCGTCATATTAGACAAGAGATTTCACCTCAAAGCCTTCGACCAATAGTTCTTTTCGGACCCCCCTAAAGTCCAGCCTGTCATAGTGTGCTGCACTCCCTATAGCCACTGCATCTGCTGTTGTGCCAAGCAGTAACTCTCTAGCGTGACCCACCGATCCCATACCGCCGCTGGCAATCAGAGGAACCGTGGATATCGCTCCGACTCTTCGAACGAGCTCTAAGTCAAACCCTTTTTCCGTGCCGTCTCGATCCACGGACGTCAGTAAAATCTCCCCCGCCCCAAGAGAGATCGCTTCTTCGGCCCATTCGAGCACATCTACTCCAGTTTTTTCTCGTCCGCCCTCGATGAGCGCTTCCCACGAGCCGGAAGGCACCTGTTTCGCCTCAATGGAGACCACGACGCATTGGGAACCAAAGCTCTCCGCTATTTCCGTAATGAGGCGAGGAGACCGAATCGCAGCTGTATTGATGGCAACTTTGTCAGCCCCGGCACGCAGTAAAGATCTGACGTCCTTCACTGACCGGATACCACCGGCGACGGTAACGGGGACAAAGACGTCTTTGATGACATCAGTGACGAGTTCGCCTAGATAGTTCCTGTCATACAAACTCGCCACATTGTCGATGTAGAGCAACTCATCAACGCCTTGGGAGTAATACTGCCTCGCACGTTCATTAGGAGAACCGATTACTCGTAGGCCCTCCAAGTGCACGCCTTTGATCAGGTTTTTCCCCTTGACATCCATCCTGGCAACAAGACGGATAGGGCGATTGTCCCCCACGGTCAACTGGAAGCCCAAAGCGGGTGACGAAGCTCCCACTGCCCATTCCATTTCCACAGGTGCGGAGATCGGAACGAATCCACTAGGTCGTCAAAATACTGACGATCCATAAGGGGTTGCTCAAACATGGCACTCGCTTGCGGAAACTCAGTTACTGGCAATGAGAGGTACTCAAGCAGTTCCGGCATAAAACGCTCCGGAAATTCATGGTCAAACTTTTTGACGAGGGCGACACCCTCCTCTCGATCAATATCACCGGACCTAATCTCTTGGGCCGCGTCGTAAGAGGCCCGGCCTAAGCCGAATTTTGCCCCGGTCGTGTAGTAGTGCAGGTCGTCAATTCGATCATCGATGCTGTTGTACTTCGAGTATGTGCCGGGCGTTCGCTCAGGGGATGCCTGAAAACCACCATGCTCCACGGCATAGTAGTAGGCCGATTGGGGATGCCAAGGAAGGTAGTAGCCGAGGTAATGAACTTCGATTTCCTTGGCGTCCAAAGTGCTCTTTTGGGGAGGTAGGTAGGGAACCAAATCGTTGTGCTCAAGTCCAAATTTGTCGACAAGGTCCGTGACTGACACCCCACCCAAATGAACTTGGGACAGATCATCGAACGAGTAGTAACTCGCATCTCTCAGAGAACTTGCCGTGTCTCCGATTGGATTTCCATACTCTGCCTCATTTTCACCATAGAAAACAAGCGGAATATTAAACAGATCCGCCATCTTTGGTGCTAGAAACTTTTGGCCGAACATGAACGCTTGAAAAGGATGAAGCAATAATTCTGTTGAGAGGCGAGTAAGTAAACGGTGAACCCGACCATTGGGCGTCATCAAATAATTGTCATGGCCGGCATGAATCCAAGATTGGAAATTTTTCCAACCCCAATCTGTGTACACGTGGGGGGCCCAGGTAACGGTTAAGGGGTGCATCCCGTACTTCGTCTTAAGGATGTGAGATGCATAAAAACTATCTTTCCCACCCGAACCCGGAACAATGCAATCGTACGATCCGTCATTCTTGCGGTGCGCATCACAAAGATCGCGCAGTCGCGTTTCCCTCTCTTCCCAGTAAATTTCCTGTTTCTTCATCCGAGCAAAAGAGCACGCATCACATGTTCCCCCTCCATCAAAAGCGATTGTGGTCTTGTGAGAGCCCGGGGTATTCCGAAACTCGACAGACGAATTAGGTCTTTGATTGGAAATTACGCAGGTGTTACAAAATTCCACTTGAGGTGGAACGCCATAAAGAGCTTCACCACTGCCTTCGCCTTCGAAGCGCGAATGGTCAACTTTTTTGGGGTACAGGATTGGCAGCTCCATGATGGTCATTCTCCTCCCATGAGGTCTTGGGCCCTGCTCAAATCCAACGGGTGACCTAAATCAGCCCATGTCTCATGCATGGGATAAGCAATGACATTTCCTCCGACAAGATTTTCTAGGATTAGCTCTGGCATGTCGGCGACCTGATTAACAGAGAGCGACTCAAACACCTCCGTGTTCAGAACATAAACACCAGCGTTGACAAGATCCCGATGGGTTGGCTTTTCTTCGATCCCATCAATAACAAGCCCCCGTGTGGACAGGACCCCGAAAGGGATTGTTATCTCAACAACTTTTGCGCCAACCGTAATCGTTGCTTGCTTCTCGACATGGTAGTCGACCATTTTTCCAACGCTGGCGGCCAACACTAAGTCACCGTTCATCACCACAATCGGTGAAGAAATCGGTTCTTGCAAAAGCGACAAGGCGCCCGCCGTTCCAAGCTCTCGATCTTCCTTCACGTATCGAATACGCACGCCAAAATACGACCCATCTTGAAAGTAGCTTTCAATCTGTTCACCTAGATAATTAACAGCGAGGACAATGTCAGAAAAACCTTCATCGCGGAGATTGTCGATGATGTGCTGGAGAATAGGTTTCTTGCCCACGAGCAACAACGGTTTTGGGGTTTCTTCGGTCAGCGGCCGAAGGCGCATCCCTTTCCCGCCGACCATGATGACCACGGTGTTGTCACGCGAAACACTTTCCCCTCTGTGTCCAAGGACCTCAACACACACAAGGTGTCCGTCCGAATCGACGACCGGATACTCGCTGAATCCTCTAAAAGCGCCTTGGGCAGTTGTTTGCTCCCAGTCGCTTCCCTCCTCTAACGCAAGGAATTCGGTATTGAACGCAGTCCTTGCGGGACTATCGAGTCCGTGCCCCGCGAGTAGCGCTCTTCGCACGTCGCCATCGGTAACGGTTGCCTGCAGGGCGCCATTCGCATCGGTCACAAAAACCGCTCCCAGCCCGAACTTGTTAATGACTTCAATGACATCGCGGACTGACTGCGGGTCGTTGATCACCCATCGGGAGAGATCATAATCGCGAATGATGGTCCCCTATTTCTTTTCGGGCGGATCGTAGTATTTCTTCTGCTCAAGGCTATCGAATGCGGTGGACTCAAGCAGGGCCAAAACTCGGTCTGCGGCTCCGGCTTTTCCATAGCGAGTCTCCATCCCGGTAAGGGACTCCAGGAACCCAGTCGACAAAGCCTTGGTGAGGCTTGCCTCGATGTCTGCTCGACTTGTTGAACAGGAAATCACGCTTCGTGCTGTGAGCCGGCCATCCTGGCGTGGACCAATGTTAACCGCTGGAACGCGGAGGTTGGGAGCTTCCATTAGGCCACTAGAAGAATTCCCGACTACAGCAGAAGCTTGGGTCAATAGCGATAGGTAGGTTGTGGCGCCAAGGGAAGAAAAGAGATGCCAATTCTCTTTGCCTTTCACTACTTCTTGTAGAGCTTTGGCAATGACACCATGCTCTGGGTCAGCGTTCGGGAGCGTGAAAACAACTGTTGCTTGAGGAAAAGCACCCAACGCCGAAACAAGTGACTGAATTTCCGCTTCGGTGTCATGCTTCGCTGCCGTTACAGGGTGGTACGTCACGAGTAGAAGAGGACCCTCTAAAACTACTCCCAACGCCGCCTCCAACTCATTCTTCGTGAGCTTGTCGGCGCTGTGAATGGAATCAACCCCTAAGCCCCCCACGACATGGACAGAATCAGGTTGCGCTCCTGCACGAATGAGTCTCTCCGCGTATTCAGGTGCTGCCACAGCGTGCACCCTTGCGAATTGAGACATCGCGTGCCTGATGGCATCGTCGAAAGCCCCCTGGGTCACCTCGCCGCCGTGGAGATGGACAATCGGAATTGCCAAGAAATGGGCGGCTGTTGCCGCTGCTAGGAGCTCGTATCGATCGCCCAACAGGACAATAGCGTCCGGAGCGAGCTCCCCGAACGCGGCGGTAAACGCGATGACCCCTGCCCCTACTTGTTGAGCAACCTCTGCCCCGGAAGAAGCGCTGGAAATTTCAGGGACTGATCTATCTATAACGAATCCTTCTTGGACAATGTCTTCGACCGTCAAACCGAACTCCGCCAAAAGATGTGCTCCGGTGACTATTACTTGGAGCTCCAAGGAGCATGATGCCTTGATTTTATGCATCACCGGCGCAAGGAGACCATATTCTGCCCTCGTGCCCGTGACGACAGCTATTTTTTTCACGGCAGTTCGATCATGTCGTTTGGGCTATAACTCCGGTTGGCCAGCTGACCAATCAGTTTTGGCCAGTGCATCGGGGATAGCCCCGTACCGGGTCTGATCACTCCAAGATTTTCTGCGCTAAAGAGCTCCCCAACATCAATGCGGGCAGTCGCAATTATCGATTTACGAATCACGTCCCGATTGTGTTCTTCCGCGCTGGTGACAGCTTTTGCGGGACCACCGAGAGCTTTTTCCACTCGCCGAATAGCAGTCACCATTTCGAAAAATTCTGAGGGTTCAAGGGAAGCAGCGTGATCTGGCCCCTCCATATCCCGATCAAGAGTGACATGTTTTTCGACGACTGTGGCGCCGAGTGCCACTGCAGCTATCGCTGCTTCGTGACCGGGGGTGTGATCTGAATATCCCACGGATACGCCCCAATCTTTGCCCATTTCCACCATTGCTAAGAGGTTGGCTTCCTCGACGGGAGCAGGGTATTCCGTGGTGCACTGCATCACCGTAATTTCTGAACGAGTTAACCCCCCCGATTCCAGAAGCTCGATTGCCTGAAGAACCTCGTCAGCTCGAGAAGCTCCAGTCGAAAGCAACACAGGAGTGTGCTGTTTGGCGACAAGGCGAAGGAAGGGGTAGTTTGTAACATCGCCAGAGGGGATTTTGATGAAATCTGACTGAAGACCCATCACAAACGCAGCGCTTCCCAAATCATGGGCCGTCGTCAGAAACCCGATTCCTACGGTTGCGCAGTGAGCAACAAGTACTTGAAAATCAGAGTCCGAAAGCTCCAGCGATGACAACAATTCCACTTGGCGCTCGCCCACAAAAGATTTTTTCTGATAGCTGGCTACGGGAGCATTTTCAGAAGCGAGGTTCTTAGCGATGAAAGTCTGAAATTTTGCGTAGTCAGCCCCTGCCTCAACACACAGTGTGACAAGCTCTTTCGCTAACTCGAGCGAACCGTTGTGATTGACGCCAATTTCCGCGATCACAACGACGCCAGCTCTCTGCTGATTCGCAGCCATTCAATCCTCCTCAGGCAAGCCTAATGAAATAGATTACGACACGAGCGAAGCGGAAGAGGGCAAACAAATTACCCTGGAGTAAAGGTCCGCCACAACAGGGGTGGGCGCGCTCGGCGACTGGCTATAGGGGGTCAGGGTGTTCAAGGGTTTCCATAAGGGTCGAACCGGAATGCCAGCGTCAAGGCAGCCATTCAGGATGTCATCCCGCTGGGGTGCAAGTTCACTCTCGAGAAGAAAAGCTTGAAGCCAGTAGTTGCTCGTTGTCCCTGGGCTCTCTGACCGAAGGTTCCCGATGGTGAGATCACCCAGAGCCTCCTCGTACTTGCGATGTAGCGACCTTTGTCGTTCCACCAAATCGGGTAACTGTTCGAGTTGGGCGACCCCCAGGGCAGCGTTGATGTTTGGCATCCGATAGTTGTAACCAACCGCATCGTGATCGAACTCAAAGCGGTGGGGAATTTTTGCTGTGGTCGAGAGGTGTCTCAGACGGGCAGCGAGTTCCGCGTCGTCCGTCACAATGGCGCCGCCCCCGCCCGTTGTGATGGTTTTATTCCCGTTGAAGCTAAAGACCCCAGCGTTCCCAGCAAGCCCGGTGTGCTTCACTCCGGAGAAACTGCCCAAAGATTCAGCGGCGTCTTCCACAAAAGCTAGACCAAATTCTTCCGCAACCGCCTTGATTCCCTCCCCGTCACAGGGATGTCCGAGAGTGTGCATCGGGACAATGGCGGTTAGGGGTCTCCCGGTTTCTTTGTTCATGAACCGCTCACCCTCACGGCGAAATGACGCGATCAAATACGCCCTCAAGTCGGCTGAATCAATCCCCCAGGTTTTGTTGGATACATCAACAAAATGGGGAATGGCGCCGGCGAGCACTACAGCACTAGCTGTCGCAACAAAACTGAGCCCAGGAACAATGACTTCGTTGCCGGGTTTTACCCCTACTGCGACAAGAGCCAAGTGGAGAGCAGACGTCCCGTTTACAATCGCTACCGCATGCGAAGCGCCGACGTAGTGGGCTAGCGCCTTTTCGAAACGGGTAACGAAGGACCCCACCGATGACACGTATCCCGTTTCTATGCACTCTGTGACGTACTTTCTTTCATTCCCCGCGAAGAGGGGTTCGTGGAGGCCACCACCCGAATCACCTGCCCCAGTATGCAACCGAGGAATAAGAATATCTGCGGCAGATCCGCCAACACCGTCAGGCCTTTTCACGGCTAAACCACGTATTGTGAAGCGTCGTAGCCAGGAAGCTTATGATTGTCACTAAGCCAGGCATACGTTGCTTCCAGCCCCCGGTAGAGACCATCTTTACCGGCAAAGTCAGGTTTCCAACCGAAGATGTCGGTCATCTTCGAACTGTCGCTCCACAACCTATCCACTTCGGAAGCAGCAGGCCTAATTCGGGTCTCGTCAACACTCACCGTGGGATTTTGACCACTTATTTCACAAATCATGTCCACGACCTCGGACATGGAAACCTCAAATCCGCTCCCCATGTTGAACGTCTCGCCTATACCTTGGTCGCTTTCCAATGTATCTGCAAACCCCCTAGCGGTGTCTTTTACGAAAGTGAGGTCTCTTGTAGGGGCGAGGGATCCAAGCCTCAGCGCTGGATTACCCGCAAGTAGTTGGACCATCACCGAAGGAATAAAAGCCCTTTGGGACTGACGGGGGCCGTAAGTGTTGAAAGGCCTAATGGTAGTCACTGGCAATCCGAAAGAAGACCAATAGCTATAGGCAACGTGATCCGCCGCAATTTTCGACGCAGAGTAGGGAGATTGCCCCACAAGCGGGTGATTTTCATCAATCGGAACATATTGAGCAGTCCCGTACACCTCCGAGGTAGAAGTGTGTATCACTCGCTCGACCCCATTGACCTTGCAGGCTTCGAGGACGTTTAGTGTCCCCAAAGCATTTGTTGCCAAATACGAAGCCGGAGCGGCGTAAGAATACGGAATCGCAATCAGTGCAGCTAAGTGCAGAACTTTTCGGTGACCCACTAATACGTCCCTCATGAACCCCGGGTCACGAATGTCCCCCGAAAGAACGGTGACGCGCTCCATAGGTTCAGCGGGGAAAAGGTCCAGCCAGCCGTGAGAGTTGAAAGAATTGTACTGAGACAGAGCCGTCACCTCATAGCCTCTCGTCAAGAGCTCCTGGACGACATGGGAACCCACAAAACCTTCCGCACCAGTTACAAAAACCTTCACAAGCGTCTCTTTCTTTTCTCAGAACATCAGCCTAACGAAACCCATAGTGGCTTGGCTCTAATTCAGAGCGCCCAAGTCTGCCCCAAGGCCAAGTGTGGGTAAAAGGTAATCCCTCTCCTGCGACGCACAGCTCGCGGGGTTTCCCATGCCTAAAGGTCGCCAACACGGACGTTTTTTGACCGTAGCACTCTGAATCGCCCTGGGTTTAGTTCCGATATTTATTGGAGGATGGAACTATGCCAAAACAATATCCGAAGGACTTTCGTGACCGCGCTGTGAGGCTGGTCAACGAGTCGAGAGAAAACTATGAAACCGAGTGGGCTGCAATCCAGGTGGTTGCTGGGCGTCTGAATATGGGTGCGGAAACGCTCCGGAAGTGGATGCGCCGCTCAGAAATTGATGCTGGTGTTCACCGGGTGTTCCAGGCTCGGAGAATATCGAAATTCGCCGGTTGAGGAAAGAGAACCAGGAGCTTCGCCGGGCGAATGAAATTTTGCGAACAGCGTCAGCTTTTTTCGCAGCCGAACTCGACCGCCCCGCGACGAAATGATCCAATACGTGGATATGTATCGTGGTCACTTCGGGGTCGAGCAGATCTGTCGAGTGTTAGCTCGAACAGAGGGTGGGTTTATTACCAGTCGTGGTTATCGGGCAGCGAAGGGCCGCCCCATGTCTGACCGGGCACTCCGGGACCAACTATTGGGTGACGAGATTGAACGGTTGCATGCAGAGAACTATGGCGTTTATGGGGTGCGGAAAATGCATCACTTGATGCGACGCCATTGCTGGGTTGTGGGACGTGGCCAGATAGCCCGGTGATGAAAACCCGCGGAATCACGGGGGTTCGCCGGGGCCGGACCACGTTCACGACGAAACCAAAGAAGACTGACTCATATCCGGCCGACAAGGTGAACCGTCAGTTTGTGGCAACACGACCCTCCCAATTGTGGGTGGCGGATATTACGTATGTGGCGACCTGGTCCGGGTTTGCGTATGTGGCGTTTGTCACTGACGTGTTCTCCCGCAAAATTGTGGGCTGGTCGGTGTCGTCAACCCTGAAAACGGACATGTTGCCCCTGCAAGCACTGAACATGGCGGCATGGATGGTGTCTGGTGACCTCACCGGGTTGGTTCATCACTCCGACCGAGGCAGCAACTATGTCTCCCTGGCGTATACGGATCGGATTGTTGAACTTGGTGGAACACCATCAGTGGGGTCCATAGGCGACAGCTACGACAATGCACTCGCTGAGTCCCAGTTCGCCCTGTTCAAGACCGAACTGATCAAGAAACACCGCCCCTGGCGGAGTGTTGAACAAGTCGAGTTGGCGACCCTGGAGTGGGTGTGGTGGTTCAACAACCAACGCCTCCACTCCGAGCTTGACTACCGAACCCCAGCGGAAGTTGAAGCAGAGTACTACGCTGAAAACACCCCCGTGTTAGCGCCCGCTATCCACGGAAAACAATAGGAACAAAACCCAGGGCAATTCATGGATGTTAGCCCATTGCGAGGGTCTCGTTTCTGGCCATTCAAATGTTTCTGAGCATGCGCAGGTGATCAAGGACGAACCGTTTGAGGTAAATTACCAAATCAGACGGCCAAGGGTCGACCTTCTCGGAAGTTCAAAACCCGCAATCAGAATTACCAATTTCTTGAGGGAAATTTCTGTTTCCCGTGTTCCGGGAAGAGACTTTAAGGTGATTGATCGGTCGGGACTTCAGCCGCTTTTGGGGCAGTGGAATTTTCTCGGGAGCCCTGGCGATTACAGGGAGCCCTCAGTGAAAAACTCGCTGTCACCGCTGCGGCTGCAGGGGTTGCACTACTTGGTGGAGGATTTGGGACCTGGTGTCGACAATCCTTCACAGCGCTCCCAACAGCCATTTTCCACCTTGCGGGGAAAGCCGGAGTGGCGGCCAGACCTGAGATCGGCGCCACGATTGAACCCGGGAAAACTCGTTCTTATTAATGCTGATTCCTAACCGGTCGGCCGCAAACAGGGCATGTGCTCAACGAAACGGTGCGACCAGCTGTCTCACCCGTAGTAGCGCAATCTCCTCACGCTCCTCGCAAGACAGGTAACGGCCAGTAGGCGGGGCAAGAGAAATCGGTAGCACACCGCCACAGTGACCAAACCCACGGCAACCGACACACCAACTTTCGCAACCGCTTCCGCAGTCGACACACCCGTCGCGATTAGACGCCAAAACTGCCGCTGCACAACCCGAGCGGTTTCAGGCGAACCGAGAGACCTCAACGCCATATCCGCGCGCCACTGTCGCCACATCCCCTCTGGCGCATCACTTGTCTTTTTATTCCAGTCTGCCGTCGCCGTTGTTAAACTCCTTCATGATCGCGGTGTTCCGACGACCAGTTGAACCCACCATGGGTTGGCTCCTCACCAAAATTTCAATTTCGGCACCACAATGTGCCTCCGGTGAAGGTGCCGACGCAATGGTAAGACCCTTTTCAACAGAGAATGTCGCTCTCGATTGGTGCTTAGCCAGATACATTGGACCCATCGAACACTTGATTGTTCCGCTCATAACTGGGAACATTGAAGTCAAGCGTGACCCAGCATTTTGTCACTGCGCTTGCACTCTCATTCCCCTCGCAGGTGGCATTCCCTGCGAAAACAGTTAGGAAGACCATGGACTGGCGCGACAAAGCAGCTTGCCTCACCGTTGACCCGGAGCTTTTTTTCCCAGTAGGGAACACCGGTCCCGCCGTAGACCAAATAGACCGCGCCAAATCAGTCTGCTCTCACTGCCCGGTGACGGAGTACTGCCTCCAATACGCCCTTGATACCAACCAAGACTCCGGTGTCTGGGGTGGGCTGAGCGAAGATGAGCGCAGGGCACTGAAGCGTCGCGCAGCTCGAGCTCGTAGAGCTTCCTAACATTCACTCATCGCTTACCTCCACCTCCTCAGGCGAAAAAACACCCAAATCAGATGAAGTCACTGGGAAAAATTGTCATCGTGGGAAACGGTGGCCACGCGAGCTCAGTCTCCGAAGCAGCCTCGTCGCAAGGTTTTGAGGTTGATTGCTTGCTGGACACTTCCGAGGACACTTCGGGGGGGGATTTTGCAGCGC
>Ga0209223_10004417_pt1 | contig 12856 bp, 7 predicted proteins | sample COG_06_FD_184750 | JGI IMG/M metagenome (GOLD analysis project Ga0209223, IMG submission 184750) | Pelagic Microbial community sample from North Sea - COGITO 998_met_06 (SPAdes) (version 2) | ecosystem: Environmental > Aquatic > Marine > Neritic zone/Coastal water | place: Helgoland, sampling...
CTTCAAAAAGGAAGCACTTTCAGGCAACCACTTCCAGCCATGCGCAAGGGGGAGATGAAGATGCGCAGTGGCAAGGTCAAGGTCAAGCGCCACTCTCCGTACGAGCGGCCGTCCAATCCACAGCACAAGCCGGTGGTGCATTATATCTGGCCAGAGGGCCTGGACTCTCCCGACTCTGGCCAGCTCGAAGCCCCCCTCGTGAAGTGGTTTGTGCCAAGCTACGACAGCGACCAAGTTTTGGAAGCCTCTCCTCTGGGTTGGGCCGATGCGACCAGGGGAAAACGCGACGTGCTGTCGTGGTTTGGAGTCGGCAATCCGCCCCCCTCACCTGATGATGGTGTAGAAGTCGAAAAGACCGAAGAACGCGACGACGGTGGAGTAGGCGATCCGCCCCCCTCACCCAATGATGGCGCAGAAGTCAAGGAGGCCGAAGAACACGAAGGATCCGATGAAGGTGACACCTCGGTGCTCGACGACGCGAGCGTCATGAGCACTGAGAGTGTTGGCGCGGAGGAAGAACTGGCGGGTGGTGTGGATGATCGTCCTATCGCTCCCGTGGCTGGTAGCGTCCGTTTCTGGAATGCAGTCGTCTTGAATCGTGGTAAATGATAAATTAAACATATATACAATTTGAATACTTTTAACGTGTCACGTGTCAAAGACGAGACCGGTTGCGGAACTCGAATGTTCCTAATTAGGAACACAAAAAGAGGCTAAGTACACACCGACCTCTGAGTGACCCTCTGGGGTCCCCACACTAGATTGTAAAATTATTGTAAAATAATTTGGACCGACGTTCAGCCCACTCAGGACTTGCCGTTGGTGCAGAAGAGATGTGGTTCTGAGGAGGTGGAATCTATCACTCCACTGTGGTCGAGAACAGGGAGTGCTGATGGAGTTGCATCAGTTCAAATCAGTTTGCAATTATTTTACAATTATTTTACAATCTAGTGTGGGGACCCTAGAGGGTCACTCGGAGGTCGGTGTGTACTTAGCCTCTTTTTGCGTTCCTAATTAGGAACAATAAATTCCGCAGCCGGCTAATTTACATATAGATATGGGATTGCGGAATTCGAACGTTCCTAATTAGGAACACGAAAAGAGGCTAAGTACACACCGACCTCCGAGTGACCCTCTAGGGTCCCCACACTAGATTGTAAAATAATTGTAAAATAATTTGGACCGACGTTCACCCCACTCAGGACTTGCCATTGGTGCAGAAGAGAAGTGGTTCTGAAGAGGTGGAACATATCACTCCACTGTGGTCGAGAACAGGGAGTGCTGATGGAGTTGCATCAGTTCAAATCAGTTTGCAATTATTTTACAATTATTTTACAATCTAGTGTGGGGACCCTAGAGGGTCACTCGGAGGTCGGTGTGTACTTAGCCTCTTTTTGCGTTCCTAATTAGGAACAATAAATTCCGCAGCCGGCTAATTTACATATAGATATGGGATTGCGGAATTCGAACGTTCCTAATTAGGAACACGAAAAGAGGCTAAGTACACACCGACCTCCGAGTGACCCTCTAGGGTCCCCACACTAGATTGTAAAATAATTGTAAAATAATTTGGACCGACGTTCACTCCACACAGGCCCTGTCGTTGGTGCAGAAGAGAAGTGGTTCTAAAGAGGTGGAACACACAGCAGCCAAGTGGTTGAGAACAGGGAGTGTGGATGGAGTTGTGCTGACCCAAATCAGTTGACAAGTATTTTACAAGTATTTTACAATCTAGTGTGGGGACCCCAGAGGGTCGCTCAGAGGTCGGTGTGTACTTAGCCTCTTTTCGTGTTCCTAATTAGGAACAATAAATTCCGCAGCCGGCTAATTTACATATGGTCCATGGAAGAATGTATTGAAATTGCACCGAATTTCTCCCCTGGCACAGCTGCGTCGTAACCCACGCTGTCTGAGAATAAAACATACTCACGCACACAACAACAACAAACATTCATAGCCGCAATGGCAGAAAGTTCACAGTTGCCGTCACTAGTGTCACTAATGCCAATGCCATTGCATTTGATGCACAGGCAATTGACGGGTAAGAAGAGAGGGTTAGATTCTCTTATGAATGCTGAACAAGTAACAACCTTATTCGACACATTCATTGAGATCGCAAATGATGCTGATGTGGCGTATGTGCGTGTTAACGGAGACAGCAAATCCATTATGGCACGGGTGATGCGCGTTCGCGGTGGATACCACCATACTCTTTATGTCTACAACAGTGGTACGGATTGGGGTTATTCCCAACCCAAATACTGCGAGACATTCGACGATTTGCGGAAAGCGTTTCAGGAAGCGGCACACCAATATTTACCTATCATACGTTCAGCTGCGGTAAACAACTATATATTGAACAACGGCGAGGAAACTGTAATATATACCACCACCGTGGACGTACAGCACAGAAAATAGTTGTAAAATAATGTGGACCGACATCCGCACCCCTCAGGACCTGCCGTTGGTGTAGTGGAGATATGGTTCTGGAGAGGGGACGCCTGTGCTCTTCACAATGGCCAAGATCAAGGAATGCTGACGGAGTTGTGTTGAGCAGAGTTATTTGTTGTCCTTTCTCGGTGGAAATATAATCAGTTTACGCACATTACATCGTCAACCGCAGCAATGTCGCTACGACCAGTGCTTCCAGCACAGCCGCGCGTGCAGCAAGCACATACCCAAACGAAAAGAGGCTAAGTACACACCGACCTCCGAGTGACCCTCCAGGGTCCCCACACTAGACTGTAAAATATGTGTAAAATAATAGGACCGACAAGACTCAAAATAACACTATCAGCAAATGCGAGTTTTGATCATATTCGCGAAAGGACTCCAGTCATATTCTGCTTCCTGGTCTCGATTGAAGCGTTTGTGCGCCTCCTCTGCCCGGTCGCAAGCTTTCTTGCCGATATACGCTCTCTTCGCCGGTGAGAGTTCGTTCCCGAACTGCGAGTTTTTCCTGAACGGCATTGCGCACAAGTTCCATATACAATTCAGACCACCACCACCAGGTCCGTTTCGCGGAATTATCCTATCTATCGTGACTTCATCACGCTTGAGATCAGCAGCGGCCAAGTACCGATCTGCACCACTTGAAAGCATCCAGTCTCTGATAACGCACTTGATGTGCCCGTTCATTTTTTCTCTGGTTTTCTCCATGGTTTCACGACCCGCTTGTTTCTGGTGCGGATTCGTAATATAATTTCCATCAGGGTGGTTGGCCAGGTATTTCATAAGTGCTGGATTTTCAGAAAGAATTCGATATTGCTGGACTTCTTCGCAAATAACTTCATCTTCACTGGGAGGCTCGTTAGGTTGATTCTGCGTGACCTCAATCAACTTTCGTTTCTTCGTCTTCTTGGTTGGATCCACTTCACTAAGAGGCTCGTTCAGTTGATTCTGAGTGACCTCGATCAACTTTCGTTTCTCTGTCTTCTTGGTTGGATCCATGCCAAGGAAGAATTTGCTAATACAGAACTCTGTTGGCTTTGTGGTGTTTCGCTTCAATGGGTATACACCAGTTAGTGTGAACTCCCTATACTCTTCAACAAGCTTTCCGATACAACTTCGCCAATAGCCGTTGCCTCCGTCATAGTAGACGCGAGTGCCGGGATTCGCAAAAGCGTCTTTCGTCGCCTCCTTGACCGTATACCCTGGCTTCGAAGTTGGCCATGTTTTGTGTATATATTCGATCAGTGGCAACGAAGCTTCGTAGTCGAAAGTTTCCAAATCAATGCCTTGCTTATTCGGAAGGTGCCACTCAATAAATGGTGTCGATTCTTTGCAACTGGAGGTCCGCTTGATGATTTCCTGTGCGGACGAATCGATTTCGACAGAGGCGAGTTGGTGTTGTAAGACACCGTCTTTCCATAGTGGTAGGAATTTCAGTTTGGGTGCATCGACAGTAGCCACATATGTATGAAATGATTCCCAAGAAAACATTCCTGTGGGATGCTGTATCACTACATTGAAAGGCTCCACCTCACAGATAGCGGTCCAACTTATTTTACAATTATTTTACAGTCTAGTGTGGGGACACTGGAGGGTCACTCGGAGGTTGGTGCGTACTTAGCCTCTTTTTATGTTCCTAATTAGGAACGCCGACCAGTCGAAAGGTACATCTCAGAACGAAAGGTCATTTCTGAAATTAGGACGTTCCTAATTAGGAACGCAAAAAGAGGCTAAGTACACACCGACCTCCGAGTGACCCTCCAGGGTCCCCACACTAGACTGTAAAATAAATGTAAAATAATTTGGTCGAGCCGAGCCTCCTTCCACAGCCAGATACTGCACACTAATCGACGTAAATGACGCCATTTTTGAGTGTTGGCGATGCGCGTGGCGATGCGCGCTGTAGTAGCTTGGCCACTTGTTCAAGGTTAGTCATCGAAGTGGTATTGCCAGTGGTATTGCCTTCGCTGAGTATTCGTTTCTTTTCCTCATTAAACTGCTCTCTCATCCTCCACCACCATATAGTATAATAAATATCCACAACAAACGCAACGTGACCAGTCGCATCCGCAGTCGCACGTAAACTGATTCTGAACGGGTGAAATGCGTAAACCGTGTCCAATATCACACTCGCGAAAGAAGTTTCTTCTTCAGTTTCTACCGCGCCTTCAGATAATTTTTTAAGCGTATGTCCAATAAATAACAGGATCTCCGCTTGTCTCTTTTCCCACAAACGCAACTCCTTATCATCCGCGAATACGTTGATTGGATAATTCACCAGCAAATTTCGAATAGATCTACAAATATTTACAACATGGTCCCCGTTTGGGCTTACCGGAACTTGTTTTGTCGATGACCATCCCGTGATGGATTGTACTGTAGCCTGTATTTCAGGGATACTATTCTCGTCAAAACAGAGGAACATGGTGTTCTGATGAAGACTCTCAAGCGGCGGCTTGCCTAGGATATCGTTGATGAACCTGTCGTTCTCAGCGCGGAGTATTGTTTCGGCTGAGACGGTTCCCCTATATTTAGATCCCACACTCAGTACCCATTCAAGCCTAGTGGCTGCATCAGGGACGTTCCGCGAAGGTCTGAATGACATCCCCACGCCTTGTCGTTAAGATGCGCGACAACATTGCTTTATTGATATCTCGAAAGGTCAACACGTTCCAGTTCTCAATAGGCACTCCGCATGCTCAGACAGACCGGTCCGCTTGGTATACCAGCATGCTCTAGCACTCATGCGCGCAACTGATTCGTTATATCATCAATCAGGCCTGAAAGTCTTCTGCCTCATCTCCTGATAAGATGGAATTATGCACACGGTTTTTTAGACGGTCTCGCCCGTTTGCCGGATCTGAGGGCCGCCTCGCGTAGCCGGCTAATCTCCGCTTCCAACTGGTCTACCTTTCGCAAATACTGACTGAAGGGGACATGCTTGTCTTTCTCCGTAAGCAGAGCTTTGTACTTGTCGTTCAACACCGTCTGTGATTCTAGTAATCCCGTGTTGATCATCTTGAGCTGTGCAATCTCCTTCTTCGTCGCAGACCGCTCGGACTCGTCTCTAAGGAGCAAAGACCGTTCGCGGTTCAGCATCTGCGTCGGAATCGTCTCGTCGTTTACCGGCTCTTTCAAGGAAGGGAACCTCTGTACCATCACCGTCGCAAAGCTCGACCACCGCTTGTCCGCGTGCGCGATGATGGAATCGGCCTGCTTTTGCATCTGCTCGGACAGCTCCTTCCGCTGCTGCCTTAGCTGATCGGTCATCGTGTCCAGCTTTTGTTCGAGTACTTCACGCTCCTCGATGCACTTCTCGTGCACCACTAACACACTCGCTTCTTTCTTGTCGCAGGGAGGACACTCGTATCCAGGACACTTTGTGAGGTGCTCCCTGCATTTCTTAGACTTGTGCGACGAAATTCTATTTTCTGGTATTTCAGCACACACCACTTTGCAGTGGGGACACAGCAAACTCACGTAGGCACGCTCCCCACCACCATAGAACGCCTTGCGAACGCGTGGTTCGGATTCCACAAAGTCTTTAAACATAACCTGGGTGTGTGGCATCGGGTGGCACCCGGTTCCACCCCGGTCGGGTGGCACCCGGTGGCACCCGGTGGCACCCGGTTCCACCCCGGTCGGGTGGCACCCGGTGGCACCCGGTGGCACCCGGTGGCACCCGGTTCCACCCCGGTTCCACCCCGGTTCCACCCCGGTCGGGTGGCACCCGGTGCCACCCCGATCGGTGCTCTGTCTCAACGCGGTTGGCCAACGCTAACAAAGTCCAGAGAAGTCTACTCACAAAAACACCAGACACACACCAGGCGTCAATGGTTTTCACGAAAGGAAAATCGACAAGTGCTGGCGGCGCGAAAAAGAAGCCTACCTCAAAGAGGGCTCCAAACTACATTACCGTGTTGGGAAAGATCTGCAAAAATACAAATCCCATGACATCCTTCTCACGGGAAGCCATGCTGGTTTCCACCGGCGTGGTAGAGGATTTTCAAGATCGCCTGATTGAAAAGGCAATCGACCTCTGTCGCATCGACGGAAAAAGCACGATCCAACCAAAACATGCGTTGGCGGCGACACAGAGCCTGTTAACTGGCGAGCTCCGCTTAGAGGCGATTGAAGCTGGTAGCCACGCCGTGTCTCGGTTCAACGAATGCCAGGAGGCAGCGATGGCCGGGAAAGCTGAGAGGAATGCTCAGTTGGTGGATGTCGCAGTGTGAGTTGTCTTCCTGTAAGGGGTTAGTCCGGCCAAATAAAAGATTACAATTCAAGAATACATTGTTACAAACTAAGCTAAATCACCTGTCATAAAGCAAGCAGTGAATATTGAATTCACAAACCAAACACTACCCCACACTTGGGAAATGGAAAGCACCGCTTTTGATGTTGCCCCAGCGGAGGCTGGCAGTCGCAGCCGCAAGCGTGTGTGCCCTACGAAAGAGGACGTCGATCCCTCTGTCTTGCAGGACTACATTCTGGAGCTTAAGTTTTGGTGCCACCAATTTATATGAATCAGACATGTTAGCTACATGTATTGTTCGTGCAAAAGATGTTTTGGACAGTGTAATATACTTGTAAAGTCTCAAACCCCGCCGGGTCAGCCCGAGGAGTGCCAGGCAAAGGTCACGCCTTTGACGCTCAGTACAGTGTGATCAATTGGTGAAGTCAAACTTCTGTTTTGTGTAGACGCTGCGTCAGTTCTGAACAGACCGCTTTCTGCAACAACCTGTTTGCCTGCACCTCTCCCGGGTGCTTGAATTTTCGCTCCGATTCCCATCGTTCCGCGCTGTTGCGATACGAGTCGCAGACCCCGAACTCTCCCGCGTCTAGCCACTCATCACTCATGGGAGGGTCAACTGCCCCAAACAGTGGGGCTTGCAGTAGAGCGTTAGCATCCCACGCCGACATTTGAAGAACCGCGCCATATACCTTAGCTTTCCTGCTTCCATAAGCGGTCTGGTCTGACTCTGTTTGCGTGGGGGCAATACCTTTCACGGATCTCTTTTTTCCGTTCTTGTCGAGAATAGTACTGAGGCTAGACTCTCGAAGCAACAACCCTCCTTCGTTCCTGCAGGCTTGTACTTCCACCTCATCGATGTGGGCACCCATAAGGAGTGCATAGACCTGTCGTAGCTGGAACGGCTTCAAGCCCACCAGACAACCGCGTTGTTGTGCGTGCTGCAGGGAGTTGCCCAACCCCACAAAGACTGGATCTAATGTAGGCCGGCGCACGTCGTTGGGCGTGGTGCATGCGCTCGCCGGGTTTGGCGGAAGTGGTGGTTGTTTCCCGTCTTTCGAGTAGAAGAGCCACGCTCCGCTTGAGCAGACCTTATTCAATGCCACACGGAAAGTGGCGACGTCCTGGAGAGATATTTCATGGGAGCCGCGTTTTCGCAGGATTTGTGCGAGCATGGGAGCTATCGCCACCTTCCACGGGCAGATGGCACTTTCTCTCGTGCAACACCGTGCCCATAAGCCACGTGCTTGTGAGAAGAGTTCCTTGCTAACCAAAGAGAAAAGCGGCTTGTCTCTTGTGTCTGTAGATTTGGTATTGCTTCCCGCACCGCGAGCAGCCCTGGCATTGGCTGCGCATGCTAGAGCGTAGCACTCTGGCACAACATTTTCAGCGATCTTGTGGTTGGCGGGGTAGATAACGCCAAATAACAGCACACACGCATCAGCTGCCCACTGCCATTCCGCGGACGATGTGGTTGATGCCAGCTCGCGCGAGGAGGAAGTGAATCGCCGCAGTGACATATGCCATCGAGAGATAAGTGAATGTAGCTGACCTACTCCTCCGCAACAGTCCGCAATCAACGCGATCGCGTTTAGTGCGTTAAATACGCTATCTACGTGCTCATATGCCGTCGCGAATGGGTTATCGCCGACCGATGCTTGGCATGGTCTGCGAAAGAGCGGTTCGGTCACAATGGCCTCTTCCTCGCAAGTAGAATCTGGCAAATAGGACTTCCCCACGGCACACGAAATTTCAGATGGTTCACGAAAGCAATATCGGAGCGTCGAATCAGTGGTGCTTTCGACGTCAGGGCGGAGTGCTTGCGTGAACGCGCTGAAGGGCAGACTAAACAACCCCCGCGTAGTTTCCGATTTCCACTCCTCGTGGTGTACGGTCGTGCGGTCAACAGCAGAGATGTAGTCTGCGGCCATCGAGTGCACTCCCGGGACGAACCCGTGTGGGATGCCGCGTGTCGGTATCGGTGTTGCGACATACTTCGACTCGCCAACACGCACAAAGTGCCTCTTGCTTAGGCGCGCGCTTATTGCATCAGCGACCGCTGTGCTCAGCGTCATACTGCCATGAGATCGCTTATCAGAGCGGTGGTTGTGCATCATGAGAGCAGGGGGTACAATGCCGGTGTCAATTTGTGGCCCATAGCTACCACTGTAAGGCGTGTTCACAAACGAGCGCTTGACGTTAGTCAGCCCTCCACCGTAGACGTCCCATATGCTTAACAGGCAGAGCGTGTTCACGTCCGCACACGATATTTTCTTACTGGAATTGATCGCCGCGTTAGCTGCTCCAGCACTCAGACTGGGACCGATGTCCCCTATGTAGGACGCCTGCGAAGATCCCGCATACAAGAGTGCGCGCTGCTGCCAGACGTTACCAGAGCACGCCGCGATCATCTCCGGAGCCCGCACCGCTCCATCTAGGCAAACATGAAGGGCAAGAGTTCCTCTCACAAGAGCGACAGGCGAGCCGCTCACTTGCTGTACCTCTTTGTGGGAGAATCGGAACTTTAAGTTCGTGATTGTGGCGAGTGGTAGAGGCTCTGTATCCAAAATAGGAGGGAGGTCTCTCGTAGATTCTCCCACGGTGTGAAATCCCAACGGTACTCGACAAGGCTCGTTCTTGCGCGTCCGGCCTGCCATCGCACGCCGCAGCAGCTCGTTCAATCGCAACCCGACAGCAACCTTGGGCGCAGGTGTGCAGTATGGCTCCTCTCTGCCACCCTCAGTGCGAAACGAACCAAGCAGTCGTGTGCCAGTCACGCTGTTTTCTTGTTGCGTGAGCTCTGCGCCAGAGAGCGAGTTCGCAAGGTGTGAACCTTCAGAAGCAAATTCTGCGGCGCAGTGAAATGTATGTTGCTTCACACTGAGCGTTGTGTGTAGTGCGATAAAGGATCGCGTCACTCCAGATGGGACACTGGGCAGTGCGCGTCGGGTGTCGCATTTGATTTGCGCTTCGAGTAGCGACATCACCGTGATAGTCTTTGCAGCCGACGCGCGAGCGGTAGCACCGGCCCGCAATCTCCCAACCATTTCGTGGCGTTCAGCCACTCCTGGCACAAGGCTAGTTTCCCCACCCACTCCAACGTTCCTAACAGATAGTTCCTGTGCAGCAAGACTCCACGCGATACCAATTCCCGAAGCAGCACAGGGGCGGAGAGTTGTCGGTGGTAACCTGCAGGCGTGAAGAACAGCTGTACGAGCCGCACGGGGCATGGCGCAAACACCGAGGGTCGGGTAGTTGCGAGAGAACCCTCCTTCTTTCGTGCTTGTGGCTACCCACACTGGAGTCTCGCCCACTGCACGTTGAACGAACGGCACCAGAGCTTGTGCTGACCGAGTCGCGTTCTCTTGAGCAAGGCCTCTTATCGCAGGGTTGTTTGACACACCAGCGGCTTGTGTGTCCAATGTCGCGCACGCCGCTGATCTGGCAGTACTCTTTGACGAAGTGATTAGTGTTTCCAGAACAGACCTGTCTCTGCTTCTTAATGCTCTGAACCACCACTGTAGCATACCAAACGCGTCTGCAGATGACGCATTCGCACTCCCCTTGCAAGCTCGCTTTCGTTTTGTGGCGAGTATTTGCTCATCCGACGAGCACTCCGCGCCCTCTAGATCCTCGTCACTCGAGTCATCTTCGTTCGAGTCGTGCACGATGCTTGCACTGTCGTCTTCCACAGCCTCATCGTCGCCAGGGAAGCTCGGTTTCCTGCGCTTCACCGAGGTTGGTGGCTCTTGCTGTGCTCGAAGCCTGGCTCTTCTCGTAATCTCACCTCTCCCGTACAGCTCGAAAGCACATGCTGTCTGTATATCTAGATCTGTAAGACCTGTTTCTCGCAACAGCGGCCGGCCTCTGGGGTCGCAAGAGAGGTACACAACCAACACAAAACTGGCCCAGTTCGAGTCGATCTCGTATCCACCACTGACTGACCTGCAGATTGCGGTGAGCATGTAATTCGAAGATGCAACGCGCTCGCTGATGTGTTGACATGAAAGTTCTTTCTCTGCAAGTATCTTGGCAGCTGAACTGATTGAGACCGCGCCCAGTTTGGTGGGTGACGAATTGTACGTGAGTTGAGATGTAGAAACAACGCAGACCAGTTCGTCGTCATCGTAGGTTCCGCTTTCGCCGCACTGCGACGGCGCCAACAAGCATACATCAACTGCGTTCGTAGCGCTTGGTTCCTTGACACGCCAACCATCCCCACGAAGCTTGGCCTCCGCCATTGCGATTGCAATCGCAACATTAACGCACTGCGAACTCGCAGCTTGTCCCAGCCCCCTACAATTGATGCGAGTCGTTTGTAAAGAAGCACCTTGTGTCACTCGTCTTTTCGTCACGGAGGAATTCACTGCGTTTGATCGAAGAGCTGATTCAGCGAGTCTGTCATAACACTGCGTGGACGAGAGACCGTGAAGAAGCCAAGACGGCTCTGAGTTTGAAGAATCAATCGTACGACCATGGAGCTGGACCAGGTGGTTCAGAGCAGACTGCTCTGATAGGCTGCTAGCTCGAACCGACGGCCCTTTGACTGCGGAGTGAGCGTTTAATTCGTTCAGTTTCTTTGCAGAAATATCCCCTCCTCTGGGCAAAAGAAGCGTGAGCCCAAGTGATTTCAATTCAGATTCAGTGTGAGAAACAACGGCCCTCGATTCAGCGCGACTTCTTATAGTTTGGTCGCCCGGCCGAGCAGCCCGGCTGGCCCTGATACAATCAGCGCGTTTGAAAACAGCGATCTTGTCGAGTATCCGAACACGTCGAATTGGGGTGGGGTCGGGTTTCTCTTCCATCTGGTGTTGGTCTTGGCAAATTCCCGGTGTAAGGTCCATTCGATTCTCTTATGAATTTAAAGTACCTTTCAGAGTTAATAACTGGCCTTTCGTTCGGAGAAGTACCGCTCGACTGATCGACGTTCCTAATTAGGAACACAAAAAGAGGCTAAGTACACACCGACCTCTGAGTGACCCTCTAGGGTCCCCACACTATATTGTAAAATAATTGTAAAATAATTGCAAACTGACGCAGCTCCATCAGCACTCTCTGTTCTCGACCACTGGGGAGTACTACGTTCCACCTCTTCAGAACCACATCTCTTCAGCACCAACGGCAAGTCCTGAGTGGGGTGAACGTCGCCCCAATTTATTTTACTATTATTTTACAGTCTAGTGTGGGGACCCTAGAGGGTCACTCAGAGGTCGGTGTGTACTTAGCCTCTTTTTGCGTTCCTAATTAGGAACGTCCACATTTCAGAACTGACCTTTCATTCTGATAAGTACCTTTCGACTGATCGACGTTCCTAATTAGGAACACAAAAAGAGGCTAAGTACACACCGACCTCTGAGTGACCCTCTAGGGTCCCCACACTAGACTGTAAAATAATTGTAAAATAATTTTGGGCCGACCCGAGCCTCACTCAGCATGCCCAGACAGACTGGTCCCCTTGGTATAGCAGCATACTCTAGCACAGACATGCTGTTCCTGGCATGAAGCTCCCACACCAACACCCTTCCTAGTTCGCTTTCGAGCCCATGGAAGAATGTGTTGAACCTGCCATGAAGCGAGCTTCCCCACACCCGTTCCAGTTCGTGTCTGAGCCGATTGGAGTGTGTGTTGAAATTGCAAAGAAGCGAAAATTTGTCCTGAAACCGTGTCCTCATGGAAAACAAAAGTATTATTGCAAGGAGTGTGGAGGTGCCGGCATCTGTTCCCATGGGCGGGCGCGCAAAACGTGCAAGGAGTGTGGAGGTGCCTGCGTCTGCCCCCATGGGCGGGCGCGCAGTAGGTGCAAGGAGTGTGGAGGTGCCAGCATCTGCAAGCATGGGCGGATTCGCAGTAGGTGCAAGGAGTGTGGAGGTGCCAGCATCTGTGACCACGGGCGGCAGCGCAGCCAGTGCAAGGAGCCTGGCTGTGGAGGTGCCAGCATCTGTCCTCACGGGCGGAGTCGCAGTGCGTGCTATCACTGCAATCCCAAATTCGCGCAGAGTACGGCAGGGTGCAGCAACCAATGCGGGAACCAACTCTCCCCCAAGCGGAGGGTTAAGAACGGAGGAAACGGCTTCTGCGTAGGATGCGAAGTACGGCTGAAGAAAGAGGCGGCTGATGCCGGAAGCGAGGCACCACCACCCAACAAGCGGTGGG
>Ga0209223_10004418_pt1 | contig 12854 bp, 8 predicted proteins | sample COG_06_FD_184750 | JGI IMG/M metagenome (GOLD analysis project Ga0209223, IMG submission 184750) | Pelagic Microbial community sample from North Sea - COGITO 998_met_06 (SPAdes) (version 2) | ecosystem: Environmental > Aquatic > Marine > Neritic zone/Coastal water | place: Helgoland, sampling...
TTTGGACACTCCCCAACGATAATATTAAGATTCTTTTCTTAAGCGTAATTTCTGATAAGAATATCAGTGTTTTGAGTTTAAAATGTTATAAAAAGCTGCCTTAAGTCATTATAAATTATGTTTTATTGTTTAAAATTGTCTAAATTCAAGACAATTTTATCAAATATAGTATTGGGGGTGGAGTGTTGTACTGTTGGATAAAAACAGCAATAAAATTACTAATATCATGCTAAATCATATCTTTTTTATTACATATCTAAAGGCAGGATTTGGTATTAGATGATTTGTGAGGTTTTTTAATAAAATTAATTTTGAAATATTTTGATAAATATATCAGGATGCTCTAATTACAGTTTTGATACCATCATAATTGGTGCAGGAGGTTCTGGATTGATGGCATCTCTTAATTTGTATGACAATGATATCAGCAATATTGCCGTGATTAGCAAGGTTATGCCAAACTATAGTCACACTGTGGCAGCTAAGGGCGGAATTAACGCTTCATTGTCTAATGTTGAAAATGACAATTGGTTATTTCATGCCTATGACACGATTAAAGGCTCTGATTATTTGGCAGATGTTGATTCAGTTGAAATTCTTTGTAGTCAAGCCAAGCAAGCAATTCTAGATCTTGAAATGATGGGAGTTGCATTTTCTCGAGATGATTTTGGCAAGATATCTCAAAGAGCCTATGGAGGACAAACCAAGGATTTTGGAGCTACTAGATTAGTGCATCGTGCTTGTTATGCAAAAGATAATACTGGAAATTCCATTCATAGATCTCTTTTTCAACAATGCTTAAAGAGGGATATTAAGTTCTTTAATGAATTTTTTGTAATAGATATCATCATCAATGATAACGGCAAATGCTTAGGCTGCGTTGCCATAGATTTAAACAATGGATCTATCGTTTGCTTTCAAAGTAAAGTGGTGATAGTTGCTGGTGGCGGCTATAGTCAAATATATAATAATACGACCTCTTCTACCATATGCACCGGCGATGGCTTGTCGGCTATTTTAAGATGCGGGCTGCCCTTGCATGATATGGAATTTTTGCAATTTCATCCGACAGGAATTCATAATTATGGTTTCTTGATAACTGAGGCAGCAAGAGGAGAGGGCGGTTATTTGCTTAATAGCAAAAATGAGAGATTTTTAAGTAAATATGAGCCAAATATGATGGAGTTGGCTTCACGCGATGTAGTCGCTCGGGCTATGGCAACTGAAGTTAGCAATGGTTTTGGTTGCGGCGCTAACAAGGATCATTTATATTTAGATTTACGTCATTTGGGGCGTGATAAATTAACAAAAAAGTTGCCTGGTGTTATTGAATTGGTTAATAAATTTTGTCATCTTGATCCTGAAATCGACCTAATACCAGTTTCCCCATCATCACATTATACCATGGGAGGCATTGCCACAAGCAATAATTGTTTTGTTTTAAATGATAAAAATGAAGAAGTTGATGGTTTGATGGCTATTGGTGAGGCTGCTTGTGTATCTATTCATGGCGCCAATAGGCTGGGATGCAATTCCTTATTAGATTTAATAGTCTTTGGCAAGATTGCTGGCGAAGAGGCTGCTAAATATATTAAAAATAGTAGTCAATTTGTGGAGGATAAAAAGTTTTTTTCCAATAAGACTTCTCAAATAATAGCAAATTTATTTAATCAAAATTCTAATAAACAAGTTGCTCTGGATATTGAGTCTGCTAAAAGTAGTTTTCAAAAATTTAATGATATCAATCTTGGGGTTTTTCGTAACTATGAATTGCTAAATAGCGGTTATGAATATTGTCAAAAATTGTTGATTGATTTAGATTGTTATGCCTTTAAGAATAAATCATTATTGTGGAATGAAGAGTTGATTTTGTTCCTTGAGTTCAAGAATTTAGTTTTATGTGCCTACGCTTCTTACTTTAGTGCTCTTAATAGAGAAGAAAGTAGGGGCTCTCACTATCGCTCTGATTTTAAAGAAAAAGATGATAAGAAATTTTTGGCACATAGTGTGGTCTTAATGGGTAAGAAATATAATCTTAGCTATTCGCTAAAAAAAGTAAGAAAATATTCAAAATATAAGGAGCTATATGCGCTACAGTAATAATTTAAATATAATGCTAAAAGCTTGTGAAAAAGCCGGAAATTATATTTTGCGTGATTTTGTGGAATTAGAAAATCTGCAATCCAACTCAAAAACTGCGCATAAATTTACCAATTCATGCTATCATAGAGTTAAGAAGATTATAATTGATGATTTAATGAAGTTTAAACCAAAATATAATTTTCATTTTAGCGATGGTGAAAAGATAATTAATGATAATGACTCTGAGTATCATTTTACAATATTTCCAATTAACGGAATAACGAATCTATGTCGTGCTAATTCTGATTTTGTTATAGCCATAGCCCTAAGCTTTGGCGGTAACTTTCAAGACAGTCAGCCAATTGCTGTAGCAATTAATAAAATTATCCCAAATGAAATATTTTATTGTGAAAAAGATTTCGGCGCTTTTAAAAATAATCGTCGCATCAAAGTTGCTGCAAGGCAAAAAGAAGAAAATATTTTGGTAACTAATATATCAGATTTTAAAGAGTTTAATGCTAAAAATAACTCAATATCCACCAGAAATTGTGGCTCAAAACTTCTAGAGCTGGCTTATTTAGCTTGCAATAGACTAGATTTTGTTTCGCTAAAAGGTATAAGTAATTATGATTTAATCTTGCCGTTTACCCTTATTGCCACCGAGGCAGGAGCAAAAAATCTAAGCAAAGACAATAAGATCATAGCTTGCGGCAATGAATTTATTTTTTAGAAATACCTTCCCAAGTAGATATTATTGATTAAGCTCATCTATGAATTTATTGTTATAGTAGCATTAAAATAAGCCTTGGCATAGCTATATAGATCTCTGTTTTTCAGTTATTTCATAACACTCAATGCTATCACCTTGCTTTATATCTTCATAATTTTCAAAAGACAGGCCACACTCAAAATTGCTTTTAACTTCTTTCACATCTTCTTTGAACCTTTTTACAGTTTTTAGAATTCCATCAAATATAACAACATTATCCCTTAGTAATCTTGCTTTAGCATTTCTTTTAATAACTCCATCAATAACAAAGCATCCTGCAATTTTACCGGATCCCGATACCTTAAACACCTCTCTAATCTCTGCTTGGCCAAGATACTTTTCAGACTTAACTGGATCTAGCATTCCTGATAAAATACCCTTTAAATCATCGACTAAATCATAAATTATAGAGTAATATCGAATCTCGATATTTTTGCTAGCCGCCAATTCTCTGGTTGCAAGATTTGCTCTTGTATTGAAGCCAAGTATTATTGCACTTGAAGCTGAGGCTAAACTCACATCACTATCTGTTATACCGCCAGTTGCAAGATGTATTGGTTTAACAGCAACTTCTTCGGTATTAAGCTTTATGATTGATCCATTAATTGCCTCCATGGAGCCATGTACATCAGCCTTAATGATAACATTGAGGTTTTTAATCTTACTAGCGCCAGATTCCTTAAAAATATCACCAATTGACTTTGCTGAAGCCTTAAGATCTTTGCGCTCCTTCTCTTTTCTTTGGCGGTAGCTTATAATTTCACGAGCTTGTCTTTCTTCGTCAACTTCAATAAATTTATCGCCAGAGCTTGGAGCTTGATCAAGTCCTAATATTTCAACTGGCATTGATGGCGTGGCGATTTTTATGTTTTTGTTGTTGTCATCAGTCATTTTTCTGACCTTACCGAATGAGGTTCCAACAATTATAAGGTCTGATAAATCAAGAGATCCTTTTTCAACTAATAGTGATGCAACAACTCCTCTCGAAGGATCAATTCGTGATTCAATAACTGTTCCAGAAGACTTTCCTTCATAGGCAGCTTTAAGCTCTAGCATTTCAGCTTGAAGCAATATCGCTTCCTCTAATTTATCTAGATTGAGCTTTTCTTTGGCAGAAACTTCAACAAACATTGATTCACCACCCATATCTTCTGATATTATATCGTGAGATAGAAGTTCGTTAGTAACTCGTGATGGGTCCGCTCCAGGTTTGTCAATTTTATTTACCGCAACAATAATTGGTACTTTTGCAGCTTTAGCGTGATTAATGGCTTCAATCGTCTGCTCTTTAACTCCATCATCTGCTGCAACAACTAGCACTACAATATCTGTGATATTTGCTCCTCTCGATCTCATTTCGGTAAAAGCTTGGTGACCCGGCGTATCAAGAAAAGTTATATATTTGCCATTTTTTGTTTTTATTCTTGATGCACCAATGTGCTGAGTTATTCCGCCATGCTCACCCGATACTATATCGGTTTTTCTCATCGAGTCAAGAAGTGATGTTTTGCCATGATCAACATGGCCCATAATTGTTACAACGGGAGCTCTTGGCTTTAGTTCAAAATTACTGACATCTTCTTGTAATACATTTTCTACATCAGAGTAAGATACTCTTTTTGAGTTATGCCCAAACTCTTCAACTATAATTTCTGCAGTTTCAGCGTCTATAGCTTGATTACTTGTGACAACCATACCCATGCTGAATAGTTTTTTAACAACATCTCCAGCTTTTTCCGACATACGATCTGCCAAATCAGATACAGTTATTAAGTCTGGTAAATCAACATCTTTAGTAATTTTTTTATAATCTTTTGCAAAATCTTCGGTCTTAATTTTATTTTTTTTGCGTCTTCTAAAATTATCATCATCAGAATCTATGATGTAGGTCAATTTTCTTTTACTTAACCTTTCATTTTTGAATGATGATTTTTTGTTGTTTTTCGTATCGTTTTCATCTGAGTAATTGTTGCCATATTTATCATTTTTTTGCTTCTTAAAGGATTTTTCTTTTTCTATCTTTTCCTCTTCAGTTTTTTTTATCTCCTCTTTTCTTGCTTCTAATATTTTATTTTTTTCTTCCTCCTCTTTTTTCGACTCGTCTAAGCTTTGTTTTATTTTTTTCCTAATATCAAAGCTGTCCACTGTATATTCTGATTTTGTATCATTGTTTACAGTGCTCTGTGTTATTTGATCTTTGCCTTCACTTTGACCCTCATCTTTGCCCTTGTTTTCAGCGCTATATTTTGCTTTATAATCCTCGTCTTTTTGAATCTCTTCCCTTTTTAACTCTTCTTGAATCTTTTGCTTTAGGTTAAATTGCTTATTGTTAAGTGAATGATCTGTTGATTCAGATATAGCATTAAATCTTTTTTTTATTTCATCATTTTGCGTATATTCGGTCTTAGAATCTTCTTTTTTTCTGCCCTTTATCGTAACTTCTATTCCTCTATTATCTAGTCTTGAGCTGTTTTTTCTGTTAAGAGTTAATGTAGATTTAGCAGAGGTTGGTAATTTTAGAGTTAATTTAGAGCGATTAGTTGTTTTGTTGTCTGACATAATATTTTCTCTGCTTCTTAAAATAACCAAAGTCTTTTAAAGATAATCTGAGATAAAAAATAAATATAAATTCAGGTAAAGTCTGACATATTTTTTATTTACGAATTCCTACTTATAAAGCTCTGATTGTTAATTTTTATTTAGTTTTAGCCTAATTATTTATAAACTTACCTTTAAAGCTATAAATACTATTTAATATATCTTCGATTACTGTAAGTAAAATCTTTTTTCTTAAAGGAGAATTGATTTAGTATAAAATATTAAATTTTATTTTCTAATTTTCTATTTCAGACTCCTGTTGTAATTCTTTATTATCGAGATCCTCAGTTTCACTTGGTTTGGATTTTTTGCTCTCATTAAACTCTTCAGCTCGCTTCTTAATTTCTTGAGCAATATCATCGTCGAATCCTTCAATAGAAGATATTTCCTTCAAATCAGCTTTAGCAAGCTCTTCAGTTGAATTAAATCCTTCAGACGCCAGAAGATTGGCAATCATTTCTTCAACATCTAAGCTATCTATAAATAGTTGCGACGCTTCTTTAAACTCCGTCGATCTTCTTGTTGACTCTTGCTCATCGGTCATGATATCAATTTTGTGCTCAACTAGCTTTGAGGCTAGTTTAACATTTTGTCCAGATCTTCCAATTGCAAGACTTAGTTGATCTTCTGCTACAATGATTTCTATTAGCTTGTTTTCCTCATCAACAACAACTTTGCTAATTTTGGCCGGAGTCATAGCGTTAACCACTAATTCTGCGATATTAGATGACCATCTAATAATATCTATTTTTTCGCCACGAAGCTCATTACTCACCGCCTGAACTCTACTACCTCTTATACCGATAAAAGAGCCTATCATATCAATATCGTCGCGCTTAGAATATATTGCTATCTTGGATCTAGAACCAGCCTCACGAGCTACAGCCTTAACCTCGATATTTCCTTCATATAATTCTGGAACCTCTTGTTCAAAAAGTTTAATTAGGAAGTTAGGATGAGTCCTTGATAAGAATATCTGCGCGCCATTTTCTTCTTGACGAACATCTTCAACATAACATCTAACTCGGTCTCCAACTCTAAAGCTTTCTTTTGAAATTAAAGCATTTTCGTGTATTATTGCTTCAAAACCCTCAATTTCCATAACAATATTTTTGAGGCCAATTTTTCTAACTGAGGCGCTTACGATATCGCCAACTCTATCTTTAAAGGCATTGTATTCTTTTGTTTTTTCAGCTTCTTTAACTTTTTTAATAATCTCGTTACGAGCAACTTGTGCTACAACCCTAGTTAAGTCAATTGGAGGTAGTTCCTGAATGATAGAGTCGCCAACCTCAACTAAGTTATCTTCTTTTTTGGCGTATTTTAGCGATATATGTGTTCTAAAATCAAAATCTTCTTTTTCGTCTTCAACAACTTCAAGCTTATTAAATAAGCTTATTTTGCCAGATTTTTTATCTATCCTACAATCAATATCAAGATGACTGCCATATTTTTTTTTCGCAGCAGCTTTTATACCTTCTTGCATTGCTGATACGACATCTTGAGCGGGAATGCCTTTTTCATGGGCAATATTTTCTGCAACCAGCAAAATTTCCTTATTTCCAATAATAGTTGAATTACCTGACATTTCTTAGTGTTGATTTGTAAAAAATTTTAAAAAAGCAAAGAGCAAAGATACTTATTATCGAGCTACCCTAATTATAATAAAGTTTTAAATCAAGTGTAAAATCTTTATAAAATTTTACATATTTTACTGAAATCAATTACGATTAAAAAACCAATTATTGGTACGAAGCTATTTTTTTACAATTTTTAAACAATATTGTCAAATTGCTAATCATAGATGTACAATACTTTGCAATACCATGTTACGATCTATAACTGAATATAATATAATTATCTGGTAATTTTATTATCATTATTATTGAGGCACGGGAAGTTTTTTTGCTTACCCTAGCAACAATGTTTTGTTGGTAGCGCAATAATTTAGATCTTGAGTAGAAAATAAATGATTTTTATTCTCAGCTGCTTTTGGCAAGTTTTTTATGCGCTTCTTAATATTTTCTATCTTGCCAAACAAACATAATATCATAATTTTATTATAAGGGTTGCTATCTTTTGAAACTATTTCTTCAGATTTCTATTCTGCCTAGGGCTCTTTATTATATCGTCAAACTCGATTTTTGTTAGCAAATTTATATGAATCTAGGTTTTAGGGGTTTTTTTTAAGAAAAAAGAGTCGTAGTATAAATTTTTAAGAAAGGTAGAGCGCTTTATTAACTCGCACATAAAATATTTAATTATTATCTAACAATGCAATTTATCGATGAAGTAAAAATACATGTTGCAGCTGGAAATGGCGGCAGTGGATCTGTGAGTTTTAGGCGTGAAAAATCTATTCCTAGAGGAGGGCCAGATGGTGGAGATGGAGGTAGTGGTGGAGATATAATTTTAAAATGCACAAAAGATTTAAATACATTAATTGATTATCGCTTTCAGCAGCACTTCAAGGCAAAAAGTGGTTGCCAGGGAATGGGGAAAAGAAGAAGTGGTGCTAGTGGCGATAAGTTGATATTAAAAGTGCCCTTGGGAACTCAAATATTTGATGAAAACAATGAAATGATTATGGATCTAGCAATTCATGATCAGGAGTTTTTAGTGGCCAAAGGTGGTAGGGGAGGTTTGGGTAATAATAATTTTAAAAGCTCAGTTAACCGAGCGCCAAGATATGCGCAAAGTGGCGAAGAGGGTGAACAAATGTGGTTAGTTTTTAAATTAAAATTACTTTCCGATGTTGGTCTATTAGGATTGCCAAATGCTGGAAAGTCGACTTTTCTATCATCAACAACCAGAGCTAAGCCAAAAATTGCTGATTATCCATTCACAACCTTAAAGCCGCAGCTTGGAGTGGTTTATATTGATGATAAAGAGTTTGTAGCAGCTGATATTCCCGGCTTAATTAAAGGTGCGTCAAATGGTAAGGGTTTGGGTGATAGATTTTTGAAGCATATTGAAAGATGCGGCTTGTTGCTTCACTTAATTGACTCTACCAACGAAGATATTACTGAAAACTACAAGGTGATAAGGGGAGAGTTAAAGAATTATAGCGAAGAATTATCAACAAAACCAGAAATTATCGCCCTAAGCAAGAGCGATACACTATCAGATAAGGAAATAAAAAGTAAGATATCTAAATTAAAACAATTTTTTAAAAAAAATAAAATTAATGATATCAAGATATTTGCGATTTCTGCCGTGACTAAAGATGGAATTAATGATGTTTTAAGGGAAATTATAAAATTAATGAATATGCATAAGAAAAAAGATGAGTAAAAATTTTTATGAAGTTGTGGTAATCGGAGCAGGTCATGCTGGGGTTGAGGCTGCTTGTGCTGCTGCTAGATGCGGCGCCAAAGTTTTGCTTGCGACAAAAAAGCCTGATAATTTAGGCGAAATGTCTTGCAACCCTGCAATTGGTGGCGTGGCTAAAGGTACTATTGTTCGTGAAATTGATGCGCTAGACGGTATCATGGGCCGCGCTATTGATATGGCAGGAATTCATTTTCGTATCTTAAATTTATCTAAAGGCGCCGCCGTACATTCACCAAGGGCGCAAGCCGATCGTAAATTGTATAAAAAAGCTGTTAATGAAATATTAAAAGATTATAAAAATATCGATACCATATTTGCTTCGGTTGAAGATATTGCCATTGAAGATGGTGAAGCGAAAGCAGTGATTCTAGATAGTGGCTCTTACATTGAAGCAAAATCAGTGATTCTAACTACTGGTACTTTTCTATCTGGTGTAATTCACATTGGAAATACGCAAACTCCAGCTGGTCGTTTTGATGAAAAACCATCTCATGGACTATCCAAGACCCTAAAAAAACATAATTTTAATATAGCGCGCTTAAAAACTGGCACGCCGCCACGAATTCTGAAATCATCAATTGATTTTTCTAATCTAGAAGAGCAGGCCGGTGATAATCCGCCACAGCCATTTTCCTATCTTAATAAAGAAATAAAAACTGAACAAATTAAATGTTATATAACCTATACCAATAGCAAGACTCACCAAATTATTAAAAACAATCTTGAAAAATCAGCCATGTATGGTGGTGCAATTTCTGGAAATGGTCCACGCTATTGCCCGTCAATTGAAGATAAAATTAACCGCTTCTTTGACAAGGATAGACATCAAATATTTCTTGAGCCAGAAGGGCTGGATTCTGATTTAATATATCCTAATGGCATTTCAACATCTCTTCCCATTGAAGTTCAGGAGGAGTTTATAAAAACAATTAAAGGTCTTGAAAATTGCAAAATAGTACAAACAGGATATGCTATCGAATATGATTTTGTTGATCCTCGCGAACTATTACCGACCTTGGAAACTAAAAAAATTAAAAATCTATTTTTTGCAGGGCAGATAAATGGTACAACGGGATATGAAGAAGCTGCAGGTCAAGGCTTAGTTGCTGGAGTCAATGCTGCTTTAAGAGTTAATAAAAAGAACAGAGAATTTATAATTTCAAGATCTGATGGTTATATTGGGGTAATGATCGATGATTTAACTTCTCTTGGAACTTCCGAACCTTATCGCATGTTAACTTCTCGTTCCGAATATCGCTTATCGCTTCGTTGCGATAATGCTGATCAAAGACTAACCCAAAAGGCTATTGATTATGGATTTTGCAGCAAGGAAAGAGAGTTTTTGTATAAGCAAAAAATAAATAACATAAAAAAAGCTCAGGATATCTTATGTAACCTAAAAATATCTCCTAGCAAAATAGAGAGAGATCATAAATTACAAATTAAGCAAAATGGAATTATCCGAAATGCAACACAGCTTCTATCTCTGCAAAATTTTGACTTTATTGACTTGCAAAAAATATGGCCTCAAGAGATAAGTCAAATTGATGATGGAATTAGACGTCAATTAAAAATTGATGCAACATATCAATCCTATGTCAAAAGACAGGAAAAAGACTTAGAATTATTAAGAGGCAATGAAAACATTAAAATTCCACTTGATATTGATTATGATGCTATTCAAAGTCTATCGCTTGAGGTGCGTGAAAAACTTGGTGAGTATCGACCACCTTCTATTGCTAGCGCTTTAAAAATTGGCGGAATCACTCCAGCCTCTGTTATGGCAATATTGATTTACCTCAAAAAATCATCAATAATAAAATAAATGATCTTAGTAACCGATTTGTATGAGCCAATAAAATGATTAAAAAATATTTTTTTCTAACAACACTCTTGCTAGTTCAGGTAATCTTGGCCAGTAATGCTCTATCTAAGGATTTGACCAATAGTACGATTCTGGAAAATATTGAACAAAGCTTGTTATTTGACAAGGATGATATGAAGGAAATTAATTTTTATAGAAAAAATGTCAATTCAAGCGATAAGATAGCAATTGATCGTGTTGCTGATTCTGCTGCAGGGAGTGAGCTTGATATTATTGTTGTTGATGTGAGTCGTGACAATAATACAATAAGAGAAAAACTTAAATTGGCCTACAATGCTACTTTGATAGATCAAAATGAGGTGGCAATAGAAATATACAAGGGGCTATTAAAAACAAATCCTGATAGTCATTATATGCAATTCTCTCTAGCTACAATCTATCAAAAAATGAATCAAAGCATGAAGGCAAAAAAGATTTATCACAAAATATTAGAGGATAATCCTGATAATAAACATGAAGTAATTAGCAATTTATTATCTATTCTTATTGAGGAATCTCCACAAGAGGCAATCTATTTTTTATCACGACTTGCTAAACAGAACCCTGACTCATCATACATAACAGCCCAATTAGCACTGGCCTATGAAAAAACTCAGAAATATGATTTGGCTCTGCAATACCTCAGAAGATCTCTTGCTAAAGACCCCGATAATATAGAATATATATATAATATTGCAGTTATTTACGATAAAATGAATAATAGCAGCAATGCGATTGCTAACTATTCTGCCGTTGTTAAAAACTATTCCAGTAAATATGATTCCATTTCTTTAAACTCAGTAAAGGGCAGAATAGCATCTCTTAAGGCACAAAAAAATGATAATAATTAAAGATATATTAAATTATTGCAAAAAAAATAATTGCTCTGACATACACATTTCTTCTTTTTCTCAAATTACCCTGCGATTAGATGGATCAATTGTTAACCTTCCTGGATTACACAATCCGACAAGCGAAGAAGTTTATAGCTGCCTAAGGTCTATAACAAGTGAAAAGCAAATGAAAAATTACCTTGATAATCAAGAAATTGATTTTGCTATTCAAATTGAGGATGACTTAAGATTTCGTGTTAATGCTTTTCATACTATTAAGGGTCCGGCAATTGTGTTTCGTCAAATTACGACTAAAATCAAAACTCTGGATGAGTTAAATCTTCCCAAGATTGTTGGTAGTTTTGCCAATTTCCAAAATGGCCTGGTTTTAATTTCTGGACCAACTGGACATGGTAAATCTACTACAATTTCGGCACTAATTGACTTAATAAATCAATCTAAGAGCAAGCATATTATCACAATTGAAGATCCTGTTGAATTTATTCATTTTAACAAAAAATCTATCATCAATCAAAGAGAAGTTGGTTCAAATACTAAGTCATTCCCTGGGGCATTAAAAAGCTCTTTAAGAGAGGATCCTGATATAATATTGGTTGGTGAAATGCGTGACCTTGAAACGATACAGCTAGCATTAACAGCCGCAGAGACGGGTCATTTGGTCTTTGCTACATTACATACCAATTCAACAGTTCATGCGATTAGTAGGATATTAGATGTATTTCCTTCTGACAGCAAGCCTTCAGTAAGAAGCATGCTATCCTCGTCCTTAAAAGCTATTTTATCACAACATCTTTTACCTGGTATAAATGGAGGCAGATATCCAGCTTGCGAAGTTATGATAACTAATAATTCAACTCGCAATCTCATCAGGGAGAATAATTTACATCAAATAAACTCTATTATTGAGATGAATAAAAAAAACGGCATGATAACAATAAGAGATTCTGTCAATGAAATGTATGAAAAAGGCCTAATATCCAAAGATACTTTTGAGGACGCCCTATTATATTGTTAAGGCCCAAATCTATAAAACTACGGTAGTTAAACAAAAGGAAAACCGCAGCCTTCTTTATTGCTGTTTTTATAATTTACAATCCTAAATACCTAGTCTATATATTGTTTGACAAATCATATTCCCAATTTAACCCTGAGATATGATTTACGCCCCATGTAGCTGGTATAGCTATAGAGAATATTACGCCAATACTAGAAATAAAGCCAATAAAATAATACTAAATAATGAATCAAATATCTTTGAAAAAAGCTTTTTCTCTAATTGAGTTGGCGATTGCTATTCTAATAATTGGCATTTTGATTGCTGGTATTGTCAAAGGTGGTGATGTATATAATAAAG
>Ga0209223_10004424_pt1 | contig 12840 bp, 14 predicted proteins | sample COG_06_FD_184750 | JGI IMG/M metagenome (GOLD analysis project Ga0209223, IMG submission 184750) | Pelagic Microbial community sample from North Sea - COGITO 998_met_06 (SPAdes) (version 2) | ecosystem: Environmental > Aquatic > Marine > Neritic zone/Coastal water | place: Helgoland, sampling...
TCATGCTCCCATGGTTTAAAACCGAGAAAAGCAGTTACACGAGAATAAATCTTTCCTAATGATGCAGCCCTATCAGTAAAAGCTATTCTCTTTAAAATATTATCCTTACAAACATATACACTTCCAGACAAATTATCACCTGAACCATCTGAGGATATAGCTAGAATTTTTTTATTTTTTGGAAATTCAGAGCAATAATAGCTAGCAGCAACATGACACAAGTGATGGTCCAAAAAACTTATATTAATTTTTGATATACCAATAAGCTTTTCAATTTTATTAATTCTTTCTTTTTTTCTTTGATTGAAAATAAATTTTTCATATAACTTTGGTTTTTTAAGATCTTCTAACTGTTCTTTAATGCCTACTCGATACCATGCCAAAGGATTTTTTAAATATTTTGAGTCATGCATGAAATTAGATGCATAAACAACTTTATCAATACTATGTTTCTTAATTTTACATATATTTAAACATGAAATTATAGATTTTTTTGGAAAACCAGATTCATTTTTTTTTCTAGTTAATCTTTCTTCAAGAACTGAAGCTAATATTTCACCATCTTTTATAATTGTAGCTCCACAATTGTGACCGTCATGTATTCCTAGAATGTACATTTTATTTATGAAATTATTTCAATACTTAGCAAAATATAAAGATAATAAAACAAAAAAATTTTTTTATGTATAAAATTTATAAAATACTTTTATTAATTTCTGATTTTTCTAAATATTTTACACTATTTGTTTTTCCACAATTAAATAAAATATCTAAAAAAGACAAGTTTGGTAAAAAATCTCCAGGGTGAATTTGTTTATATTTTGGGTGATTATATTTTTGAAATAAATAATGTACCTTGTCTTTTTTAAAAAAATTTTTTTCCTGATCTAAAAAATATTTATTTGCATTTGATCCAAATAAAAAACAATCACAATCAAGATATTTTGTGATATCTAATAGTAATAAGGATTTTTTATTAGAACGACTAAGCCCTTGTTCATGTAAAGTTGACTGAAAAAAAATTTCAGTGTCAATTTTAAAAGTTTTTAGACCATATTGTATAAATGTATAAATAAATTTTGATAAATTTATTTCTTCAGATTTATAAATATTTTCTATATCTGTAAAAACTTCATCAAAATATTTTGTTTTACTGTAAGACTGATGTATTGTTTTTAGGTGTTTTGATCTCCAATTTTTGTTTTTTTCATCAATTAAAACGTCTGAAAAAAGATTTCCAGTGCTTTTTTTATTAATTGGAATTATTAACCAAGTCCAATTATCCAAAGAAATATTTTTTATTTTATTCCTAGTTTGAAAACTAAGATTTGAATATTTTAAATCATCTAAAATAACATATTTTTTTGAAGTTTTTATTTTTGAAAAAAATCCTAACCATGGGATAAATTGTAATTGGTGTGCAGATAAAATTTTCATTGTTACTTATCTATTAATCAATTTTTAGAAAATATTTTTTTTATAGATAATTGATTAAACGTATTACTTCAAAACATTCGGCATATTTTTTTTCTATTTGTAAACCACGATGCCCCATTATCTGAAGTATTCTCTCTTTTTGTAAGTAAGGTCTATGTGATCTAGATTTATAACTACTTAGTGCTTTTGCCTTTTTATCTGCTGACTGTTTAGAAATCTCTACATAAAAAGTTGAGTCAAATTGAAACAAGTTCCAAGGTAGTTCATATCCAAGGATTGTGCATGATTTAAACGCTCTGATAGCTTCAGATGTGATTGTTGCGTGATCTTGATGATTGTCATGAGTTGAATGACAAAAAACTATATCTGGTTTTATTTTTTTTTTTAATGATATCATATAATCTAGAATTTCCTGTCTATGATCAGAAAAAGTCCTTACTGGCCAGTTTTTTTCTAGAATTTTAGATTTTTCAAATCCAATTATCGAAGTCGATTTTAACATTTCTTTCACTTGCTCGTCTGATTTATAAGGCGGCTTGGTAGATTTTTCTGCTTTTGTGAAAACCGCATACCAACATTTTGATTTATTTTCTAAAAATTTTTGAATAGTTGCTCCACATCCTATTTCTCCATCTTCTGGATGGGGGGAGAGAACTAGAACTTTTTTATTTTTAAAATTAATCATTTTTAATACTAACTGTTTCTAACATTATAAAATAAGATAAAACTTTTGATAGTAAAGTACCTATTAAAGGAATTTTACATACTATGGAAGATAATTTTCGTAAATAAAGGCCTAAACCAAAAAATTCCATATTTTCATTTTGAAATAATTTTATTCTATCTACAGATAAATTTTTGGTTTCACCTATGTGTAATCTAAGGAAATTTAAGTAAACCCAAGGGTACTTGAGCCATAAATGATCATGTGCAAATTTATAATTTTTACCTAAAATTCTACAAGATAAAACAAATAATTGCTTTGGCAACCAATGCAAAAACCAAATTTTAATATGAGATTCGTAAGGTGTTAGTTTGTGAGGTATTTGATGGTATGCTACACCTCCAGATTTAAGAACTCGTTTTTCTTCTTTTATAAAATTTTCTTGTAAATTAAACGGCACATGCTCAAGTACCTGTTGTGAAAAAATAAAATCAAAACAAGAATTTTCAAATGGTAATTTTTTTCCTTCATATAATATTTTTCTTTTTTGGTATTTTCCAGACATCAAAGAAAAAAAATTGTTAATTTCTTTGTAGGATCCTCCAATATCAACCCCAAATACATTTTCATAACCTAGTGCATATAGATATATAATGGTATAACAACCTCCTGAGCCATGATCTAGAATTCTAATATTTTTTTTATCCAAATAGTTTTTATTTAATATATTTAAAATCCTTTTAAATTTTTCTGGATGAAGATTTAATTCATTAATTTCTTTTTTTAATAAGTTCCATTTACTAATTTTATCTTCATCAGAATAAGAATTATTGTATATGATGTTATCAACATTACTATAGAATGACTTTGGATTCATAAAATTTTATTTCTATCAAAACTAATATTATATATAAATATACAACTATCATAATTAATAAATAAATCTTATGAAAAAAATTAATGTTTTATGCCTAGATATAGAAGGAGGCCATGGTGGTTCGTCAAGAAGCTTATTTTACTTGCTCAAAAAAATAGATAAAAAAAAATTTAAGATTGAAGTTATTTGTAAAAAAAATAGTTGGATAAAAAAAGAATATAAAAAATACAAAATACAATGCACTACAGACAAAACTATGCCCTGTTATGTTCCATTAGAAATATTAAATAGAAATTTTTTTTCGTTTTTATTTTTTTTGATATTTACTTGGCCAAGGTCAAAAGAATTTAGAGCAAAATTAATTCATAAACTTAAAAAAATTGATATATTGCATTGTAATCAAATTAGTCTTTTTTTTGTAGCTTTGTGGATAAAAAAAAAAATTCCAAATATTAAGATAACATTTCATATCAGAACTATGTTTTGGCCTTATAAAAAAAACAGATGGCACTTTATTTACAGGTGGGTAACTAAATCAGCCTTTAAAGTATGTGACAGTTTTTTATTTATTACAGAAAATGAGGAAAAAAATGTAAATGAAATTCTAAACTTAAAAACTAATGGGCATGTAATCCATAATCCTCTATCGGACTACAGTATAAAAAAAATAAATTTAAATAAGAAAAATAAGGTTATTAAGATTATATCAATGTCACATCATGACTTCGAACGAGGTACAGATAGAATAATTGAATTAGCGGCTCGTATACCCAAACAATTTCATCATAAATTTCAATTCATAATGCTTGGCGACTATATCCATTCTTCAAATTTTTTTGAAAAACTCTTTAAAAATATCGTAATGAAAAAAAATTTAAAAAAATATGCTGAAAATCTAAAAGTTAAAAATATGTTTAAATTTTATGGTTATGTAAAAACTCCAGAATTATTTTTAAGACAATCAGATCTCTTGATAAAACTAACTAGACGACCAAATCCTTGGGGAAGAGATATTATTGAAGCGATGGGTTTAGGTAAGGCAATCATTTCTTGTGGGACTTATGATAAATTTGTAAAGACAAATATAAATGGTATTTTATTAGATAAATATAAACCAAAAAAAATTGTTAATTGGCTATTAAAAATTGAAAAGAAAAGAAACTTTTTAGATAAAATGAAAACAAGCTCTTTAAAACAAATCAATAAATTATGCTCACAAAAACAACAAGCTAAAAAAATTGAAAAGATATGGGGCGATCTAGCTTAATTTAAGTTCTTTTCAAATTTTTTTGAAATAAATATATCTGAACCCCATCCAGTCTTAAAAAAAGAAATATTTATTTCTTTATCAGTGAATTTTTCTAATTTTTCATATTTTGAAATTATCTCTCCAAGAATGAAATATTTAATTTTTTTTTCCTTCAAATACTCAATGCTTTTTTTTAGTAAAAAATGATTAGGATAAATTTTTCTATTTATTAGTTTTTTATTTACAGATGATTGATAAAAAGCATTTTTATTAAAATAATTTATTACAACAGAACCAATTATTTGACTCTCGTATTCACACAAAAAAATTGCCTGTGTATTAGCTAATATTAAAGACTTGTTTGCTAAAAATACTTTTTCTGATCTTTTATTTATTTTATTTTCATTATGAAATTTTGAGTAGTTCTCAAAGTTTTCTTTTTGAAAATTCTCATTATCTATTACGATTAATTTAAGTTTTTTTTCACTTTGATTTATGTAGCTTCTGTAGCTTCTTCTAAATTTTAAGTCTTTTTTAAATAAATCTATTACTGCAAATGTACTAGATTTTAAGGTCATCCAGTTAAGATTAGTTTTTAATAATTTAAATGAATTATACTTCAAAAATTCCTCATAATAATTGTAATCAAAATTTTCTTTTATGAGGGGAGTTCTGATTTTAATATTTTTAACGTTTTGTAACTTTATAATATTTTCAATATGTTCAAAAACATAATCTAAAATATTTTTTTTTTCATTTTCATCTAGTTTGTTAGAAATTAAAGGAAAGGGAATTGTTTCTCCACCTCTTGATATTTGAGTTTGAGAGTCAAAATTTTCTATAAATAAAACAGATAAACAAAGTGGATTATCTAATTCATCCGAGACAATAAAGCTTAAATTTTTTATTGAATTGTTTGTTAAAAGAATAATTTGATAATTTAGAAAATACGATGTGTAATTAAAATCTCCTTCAAGCTTTAAAACGATTTTATTCCACTCATAATCTTTAAATTCTTGAAATAATTTAATTTTATACATTTAATATTTTACACAAAATTGCAAATGCAGTTTTAGAGGAGTTATCAATATTTTTAATATATTTTTCTCCTGAGTTTACAGTTGAGAGATCGTCATATGATTGACTATATTCTACAACCTCAAAAGAAGATTTATAAATTGAATTAATTAAGATATTTTTTGAATATTGAAATTTTTTTTTATTTATTTTATTATTAACTAAATAGTCAATATTTTTTTTTGTTGAAAAATAATTACTACAATATTTAACTGTTGGTAAATAATTAACTATTTGATGAACGCCATATGACAAAACAGGCTTATTCATATTAACAGCCTCAATAGCTGTAGAACCTGTTATTGTTGCAACACAAAAACATTTTTTAATCAATAACCATGGATTTATTTTAGGTTCAGCAAGAACAACGTTTGGCATTTGCATTAATGATTTATAATACCAAGAAGATCTAGAACCATAAGCATAAGGCTGCTCCTTTACTACAATTAAAAAGTCTGCAGGAACTGACTTTGACAACCAAGTAATCATTTCAATTGAATTAGTGAACTCTGGTGAAAGACCAATCAGTGCAATTTCTGGTTCCAGATGTAAAGGAACATATATAAATTTTTTTTTTTTAATTTCTATAAATTTTGTCGATTTTTTTGTGACAAATTTATACATAAAATATCTATTAATTGAAAACTTAGCCCAGCCCATAAAAACATAGGAGAATTTTTTTCTAGAGCCCAAAATTGTTAATTTTAATTCTCGAATTAATTGGAGGAATACTGACTTTAAAGTGCTAGATAAATCATATTTAATTCTAGCATGTGCATCGACTGATTCTTTTATTTTCTCAAACTTTATTTTGCTATCTATGTTTGAATTAAATTTTTTTTTAACTTTTGATATTATATCTTGATTAGTGTTAAAAGAGTTGTCAGACCAATAATATCTTGCACCAATTCTTGCTGACGCCATTGTGAGATACTTAATATTTTTTTTTTCTGCTATAATTGAGATATTTGTGCTTCGAGATACTGATACAATAGCTTTCGGGTTAGATTTTAAAATAATTTTTTCAACATCATCAAAAATATGAAAAAAATACTTCAATTTTTTAGTCTGTTTCCAGTTTGCCCTTTCTATTTCCACATATTTATCAACATTAACAAGATAACCCCTGCCTAAAGCACGATCTTTACTCATTACAAAGCTAATATTTTGTTTATATTTGTATTCAAAATTTATTGCTTTTTTTATAATTTGATTTGCATTTTTAACATTTGGATCAAATATATCAGAAGAAGTATCCTCTATAAAAATATTATTTACTTTCCTTTTTTTTAAGTAGGGTTTTAAAAATCTTAAAATAAACTTATCTCTAACAAGCAAATCAACTTCAAAGCCTTTTCTAGAAAATTTATCAATTAAACTAATAAAAAATAATTTCTGCTGTGAAGAAATATGTATTAAAACTTTCATTTTATAATTAAGATTTTAACCTTTTATTTATTATTTCTTTAGCTTTTTTAATATTATCAAAGTGATTTATAGCGACTTCTAAAACAAAATTAGATTTCATATATATTGACGACCTCATTCATCATATCTCTCTCCAGTTTAATAATCTCTTTAGATCTTTAACAGAATGAATTTGTATTAAGTTCATTCTATTACCTGAGGTAGGGTAAGCTACGGCTGTGACTAAGATTTTGTCCTTTATTACAATATGTTTTTGATCATACAAAAATTCCAGAACTTTTTTAAAAAAATCTAAATTAGTTTTTTTAAATTTTTTAGTATAAAAAATACCATTTACCCCTGGTAAAATATTGAAACTTTTAGAGTTTCTTTTATCATCACTAACGGCAATTATTGGGACATTAAGATTTCTAAGACTCAATGCGCGAGCAGCAAAACCTGATCTAGTAATAGCTATAACTTTCGATACTCCAGTGTTTTTACATAATAAATCAATTGCTTCTGCACTTGGACTGGATAACTCATTATTCTTTAAATTAAAGTTTTTAATTTCTATTGCTTTTTCAGTATCTTCAATAATTGTCTTCATAGTTTTTACTGACTCTAATGGAAATAAACCTGTGGCAGTTTCCCCAGAAAGCATTAATGCTGATGCTCCATCAATTACCGAGTTACCAATATCTGAAACTTCAGATCTTGTGGGAAATCTATTTAAAATCATATTATTCAATAATTCAGTGGCAATTATAACTGGTTTACAAAATTTGTTTGAAGTATTAATTATTTTTTTTTGACTAAGTGCTATGGAATTATCAAGTGTCTCAATTGATAAATCTCCCCTGTCTATCATTAGACAATCAGAATTATCAGTAATTTCAATTAAGTTTTTAATACCTAACATACTTTCAATTTTACTTACTATTTTTGGGTTATTTCCAATATATTTCTTTATAGTATTAATATGCTTAGCGCTTTCAACAAAACTAATACCAATGAAATCTACGCCACTTTTTTTAGCAAAACTTAAATATTCATAATCTCTTTTATTAAGTTTTGATCCCTTATAATCACTTCCAGGAATATTTATCCCTTTAGAATTTTTTAAGTACCCATCATTAAGCGCTTTAATTGATGAAAATTTTTTTTTTAAATTTATTGAAATAACTTTAAAAGATAATGTTCCATCATCAGCATAAATAATTTGATTTTTTTTTATTAGGTTAAAAAAAATTTGATTTGTTATATTAATATCACCTGGAAAATTTGAAATGTTATATATTTTATTTTTTATAATTTTAATATCTGAATTAATATTTTTAGTTCTTACTTTTCTTCCTGGAACGTCGAATAAAATAGGCTTATTTACAAAACACTTTTTAATTCTTTTAATGATATCTAAATGCCAATTTAAAGTATTGTGTGATCCATTTAATCTAAAAATATCAACACCTGCGTTACCTAATTTTTTAATAAAATTTACACTTGAAGTTTTGGGTCCAATAGTCGCAACAATTTTAATTTTTTTCATATAAATATTTTTTTAAAATTTTTTTTTACAGATAAAACTATTTTTTTACTAATATATTTTTCATTAGGTTCAATTCCTTTTTTGAATAAACTTCTTATATAAGTACCACTTATTTCAGTTTTTTCAGATTTACCAACATGTTTACAAATTTTATTTGTACTGATCATTTTACATATTTCGCAGTAAAATGGACCTGTTGAGTCAATAATTTTTATTTTTATCTTATCTTCATATTTTTTAACCAGTTTAAGGGCATCTAGTTTTTTATAAAATTCTCCAACACCAGCATGATCTCTTCCGACTATAAAATGGGTGCAACCATAATTTCTTCTTATTATTGCATGAAATAAAGCTTCTCTTGGACCTGCATATCTCATGAATGTAGATAAAGAGCCTAAAATTATTTTTCTTTTAATCAGAAAGTTATTAACAAGGAAGTTAAACGCATTCATTATTACTGAAGGTAAATAATCACCAGATTTTTTTTTACCTATTAGTGGCTGTATAAAAACTCCATCATAGTTTTCTAAGGCATTTCTAATTAAAAATTCATGAGCTTTATGAGGTACATTTCTTGTTTGAAAGCCTACTAAGGTTTTGAATTTTTTTTCAATTTTAATTTTTTTTACTTTTGCAGGTGAAATTTCAAATTTTTTAAATTCATGTTTAATTTTTTTTTTTAAAATAGTCTCACCACCAACAAAAAAACCACTTTTTTGTTTATAAAAATCTACACCTGGGTGATTAATATTTTTTGTACCAAATATTTTTAGACACATTTTATCTAAATTTATTTCAAAAACTTCGGGTTTTTTAATTTCACCAACAAAATTTTTGTTATAAAAAAGACTTACTTTTTTGTTATTTTTAGTTAATTCTTTTTTTTTTTTAAAATCAATTGGAAGTAATATAGGTAATGGGAAAATAGAATTTTTATATTTCATATTATCAATCACACTATATGCTTCTTCTTTATTCATAAAGTTTTTGACTGGCAAAAAAGAATTATCATCTAGTCTTTCTAATTCTAAATATTCTTGAAAATTTAACTCAATTTTATGCATTTATAATTTTTCTAGTCTCTAGTTTTCTTTCAATTAAAGATGTCATGTCACTTAGACTCAATTTATTTTTTTGTTCAAATATTAAATTTGGTTTTTTTGGAGCATGCCATTTAATGTCAATTCCAACTACATTTTTAATTTTTTTTTGTAAAGCTTTTTTATAAATTTTTTTCGTTTCTCTCTCTACCAAAAAATTAATATTGGCTTTTAAATATATCTCAAAGTAATTTTTAAAGATTTTTCTATTTCTATTTAAAAGTTTTGGATGTGAATAAAGTGCTGCAACTATAACATTGCATTTTTGGTCATCTAGTAATTTAGCAATGTCTTGCATTCTTGTTATTTGTTTAAATCTAGACTCCTTATCAAAGTCAAGATCATTTAAAAAAATATCACGCACATTATCGCCATCAACTAATGCATAGTGACGTTTTTTTTTATTCATGTGCTCTATAAAATACTTCGCTAAAGTTGTCTTTCCACTTGCAGATAGGCCTGTTACCCAAATAACCATAATTATTTCCTAATTAGCTAAAATTTTATTTATTCTATTTTTATGTTCCTTAATTATTAAATCGTTTTGATTGTCAAATTCTATCCAAGGAGAATAAAAATTAAGAGCAGTAATTTTATAGCCTTTTTTAATTAAAATTTGTAGAAAATCTGTCATATACATTTTTTTTAAACTATTTTTATCTCTCTTTTTTAAATCCGAATAAACTTTACGAAAAATTTTTGATCCCTTAGAACTTAATTTAATTAACCCAATATATTGTCCATCAATACCCTTAAATGTATTAACTTTGTTCCCAAGATTTAAAATTTGGTTATTTTTAATTTTACAACTTTCAACATCATTAAGTGGATTTTTAAATCTTTTTATCCAATATTTTTTAAAATTCTTATCTATTGCAACTACTATATCACCTTTTTTTTTAATTAAATTTTGAAGAATATCTCTAGAATAAACAATATCTGAATACGAGATTATTAGATCTTTATTATTAATATATTTTTTTGCTTTAAAGAGCGAATGAACCATATTTGTTGAACTGTATTCTTTGTTTATAATTTTTGGAAATTTATATCTTTTAAACAAAAAATACTTGTAACCTAAAACTAATATGGGTTTAATAATTCTTAATTTTGATATTATTGAGAATTGGTAATCTAAAATGCTTTTTCCTAAAAACTTCACTAAAGGCTTAGGAACTAAACTTGTTTTAGATTTTAAACGCCTACCTCTTCCTGCTGCTAATATAATTAAATTCATTATTTTTTAAAAAGAAAATTTTTTATAAATCTCTCTTGATCTTTTCTTCTTTTTTTAAACCTTTCTGGATGCCACATTATTCCAAGAATTTTTTTTTGTTTATGAACAAATGCCTCAATTGATTGATCTTTATTGCATTCTGCTATTATTTCAAAATCTTTTTTTAATTTTTTAATTCCATAATTATGAAAACTATTTACTAATTTATTATTTAAAAAATTCTTAAATGTTCTAACCCTGTGAAAACCAACGTGATTTTCAACTTTAACAATTTTATTTTTGAAAAATTTACCTATAATTTGAGCTCCCCTACAAATACCTAATATTGGAATAGATTTTTTTATGCAATATTGAATTAAATATTTTTCCAGATCATCTCTTTCTTTATATTCACCTAAGTCATTGCCTCCTGACAAAACTAAAGCATCAATATTGATATTTGATAACCACGAATTTAACTTTATACGGTTTTTTATATAAGAATTTGGCACTAGATAAGAAATACAATTTAAATTTAATAAAAAATTAATGAGATCTTTTTCGGAAGCATCTCTAAAACTTTTTCGTTCTTTTACAATTCGCTGTGTAAGTAAAATTTTTTTCATTTTTTCATTATTGATAAATTTTTAAGTATAGGATGAATTATATAGTAATCATGTCCTTTTTTTGAGTTATTTTTTATTGATTCTATAGATTTATTTTTAAGAATCTTTTTAATGGCCATACAAAGAGCGTAAACTCTCAAAAAAGAGTCTAAACAAGTATCGTACTTTTTTAATGATTTAAAAAATTTTGTTTTAAATCTATAAATAATTTTTCCTCTATCAATAAATTGATTTAAAATAATTACACTTGATCCCAATTCTTTGTTATCTAAATAACTATAATAATTCGCAGTACTTCCCCTATAATCTGGTAAAAAACCAGCATGGGCATGAATAAAAATTTTTTTTAATTCAAATAATTTTTTTTTCAAAATATCACCTGGAAATAAAGAAACTATAAAATATTTTTGTTTTTTCATTGATTTTAATAATGAATATACTTTTTTATTATTTATAGTTTTGCATTTAATTATTTCATAATTTATTTTTTTTTGTTTTAAATATTCTATGAATTTAAAGTTTTTTTTTCTCAAAATTTTGAAATTTTTATATTCAACATTTAATTTTTTCTTTTGTGATATTCTTTTTTTATTATCAAGAATTATAACTTTTGTTATAAAAAAATTACTTTGTAATAATCCTAATAAATAAAAATCAGAACGTGTTGATAAATTACAAATAAGATTTATTTCAAATTTCTTCATAAATTTTCTCAATAAATTTTAATTCACTTATTATCAAAAATTCAAAATCACTAAATTTAATTGACTCACTAAAAAAACTTTTAGACAATAATAAATCATTAAGTTTTAAAAGTGCATTAAGATAATTTTTTTTTTTTCTAATGGAGTAGTATTTTATTAATATCAACCCAAATTCTAAATAATTTTCTAATCTTGAATAATTATTACTTTTCTTCACAAATCTTATTGAGTAATTATCGTAAATTTTTTTTGTAACCTCAAATCTTTTCAATAAAATATCAAATGCTGGTTGATATTTTTTTGATTTAAGAATTTTATTTAGAATAATAATAGTAGGACTACTAATATTTTTTATTTTTTTCTTTTTAATATCTCTTATCAACTTTAAAGATTTGTTTCTACTTTTGAGGTAAGAATATATAAATTTCTTTCCAACATATTTTGAGAAAGAATAATTATAGGGCATATTAAGTAAATCATTATTTGGAATATTATAAATATTCATTTTAATTTATTTACCAAATCATCAAGTTTTTTATGAAGTTCTTTTTTTGAACTATCGTTATCTATTAAGTAATCATAAGTTTTAGGTTCAATGTATTTCAGGTGTTTACCTACAACATTAGTTTTTTTTTTATATATTTTTCTCTTATCTCTTTTAATTATCTGTTCTAAATCACAACGAATATATATTTCTTTATATTTATCAAAAAATTTTTTATTTCTTTTACGATGATCTGAAAAAATTGATAAAATTGAACAAATAACAATATATCCTTGGTTTTCTAGATATTTACAAAAATTTTGTATCCTTAGTGAATTAATTTTTCTACTATTTAAATCATAACCAAGATCATTATTCGTAAGTTTTCTAAATTGGTCACCATCGATATGAATTGTTTTTGTCTTATATTTGATTTGTACTTTTTTTTTT
>Ga0209223_10004427_pt1 | contig 12837 bp, 9 predicted proteins | sample COG_06_FD_184750 | JGI IMG/M metagenome (GOLD analysis project Ga0209223, IMG submission 184750) | Pelagic Microbial community sample from North Sea - COGITO 998_met_06 (SPAdes) (version 2) | ecosystem: Environmental > Aquatic > Marine > Neritic zone/Coastal water | place: Helgoland, sampling...
CGCATGGCATACAACGGTCTCGGCTATGCGTAGTGCGGGATTTCAAGGCACTTCACTTTCCGTTTATTAGTTAGTTTATTTAATGTAATTGCTTTCATATCAACACTTTCGCCCGCATTACGTATAGCCATTGTTAGCGGTTCGGGCTTTATTTTTTCTTTCAGCAACATTTCTTGTCTTGTTGAATTGGCGGACATTTCTGACTGCCATAACTGCAATAAACACAGCAGTCGCCTTGTTGTGGTTTCAATATGGTCTTGCAATTTTCACACTCGTAAAAATATTGGCAAGCGTCTGTCGGCATTGTTTCTTCTTTCTGGTGTCCGCAGTTGGGGCAAGTGATTGTTGATTGCAATGTTATTTCCATTTTATTTTTCCTTTTTGTCTGTTACTGAATATCCTGTTCCGTTAATTGCTGTTTCGATTTCGGCTATGTTCGTTTTTGAGTTGTCAAATTCTACGATTGCATTTCCATTTTCGTATGAAGCAGTTGATTTTATTATTCCTGAAAGTTTGTTCACTTCGTGGTTTACGTGTTCTTCACATCCTGCACAAGTCATTCCTTTGATAGAAAACTCAACGGTCTGAATATTTGATTTGTCAACTACAATTACTTGTTTTTCTGTGCTGGGATAGAAAATATGAGCATAGTAAGGAAAGGCAAGCATTACTATGGCAAATGCTGTTACAATTCCTAAAAACTTTTTACTCTGAATGAATTTTGGCTTTTCATCAGTTTCACAATCACAGTCTATTTCCTTTTTCGGTTTTAGTTTTTGATACCAAGCAAAACCAAGAACCAAAATTGTCAAACCAATTAAATACGGTCGGAAAGGTTCAAGCCACGAAAAAGAGGCAGCAAGTCCGCTTGTTCCTGCAATTAGTGCCAAAACTGGTGTAATACAGCATAGAGAAGCAGCGAATGCCGTTAAAATTCCTGCTCCGATTAGTTTATTGTCCTTTTTCATATTGTCTCCAAAATTTTGTTTTCGTCAAGTATTATGAAAAACGGTTCAAGCAAGTTTTTGTATTCGTTTGTCAGCGAATAGAAAATGGTCTGTGCTTGCCTTTCTGTTTCAATGAGTTTTCGGTCTTTGAGTTTTCGCAGGTGTTGAGAAACTGCCGAAATGGTCATTCCAAGAACATCACTCAGGTCGCAAACGCAAAGTTGTTTCTCTTCATAAAGCAGGAACAGGATTTTCAGTCTGACGTTGTTACCCGCCAATTCAAGTCCGTTCGATAAGTAGTCAAACGAGCCGTTGAGTTCTGCAACTCGGTCTTTACAACGGTTGATTTGTTTAATGTCCGCTTGTTGTCTTATGCAAGAATTGTTTTCCATAAACACAAAGATAGTCAACTTGTTTATTTAAGCAAATGCTAAAATACAATATTTTAAAAATAACCCGATTTGTTTCTCGGGTCGTTTTATTGCCTGACCGCTAACTCCTTATATGTGGAATAAATCTCCTGTTTATAGGTCTCTGGTTCCGGATAACAGGAACTTTTGTTCTCGTTTATCATTTTAATTCAAATATAATGAAATATACTATAAAGATGCATTAGACTTTTTTCAATACTATTTTGGACTGGTATTATAATCACTGGGAGATCTTCTCTTAATCTTTGAGGATGTTTGACCGAAGTCTTTTAATTAAAAAACGGTTACACTATAAAAGTATAACCGTTTTATCATTATAAGTTGCTCCCCCTATTATTCAAAGTTGCAGCATAATTTCATCTTTAGACGATCCACTCATCTTAAAACTTGAGTAATATGGTTTAAATATGTTATTATTCCTCGTCAAGATAGTTATTAAAGAATCTTTCTAAACTTTTAATTTTTATTTCATCATCCTTAGAAATTACTTTTTTAGATTTTAATTTTTTTAATGTCTCAGACATTTGTTTTAACTGTTGATTAAGCATAAATTTTTAAAATTTTAATTCTATTTTTTAACCTCTAATTCTTTTCTCCAATAATTCTATCAATTTCTTTTCAGACATTCTATAGTTTGACCAGCCGCAATCAACTATGTCCATTTCTCCTTCATTAAGAACATTCAGGTAACGTTTGTAAACTTCCTTTAATTGTGAAGGAAGTGACTCAATAATCCCTTCTTTCTGATTTTTGTATTCAAATTCTTGACGTTCACCATACCATTCTTCAAAAAACCACTTACCATTTTTAAAATTGAATGTATATCCATCATCTTCTTCTAAATTCAACTCTAATTGATCATTTTCAGATGGTGCATATTCAAAGTCAAAGACATTGACTGTATTAAGTCTCCTTAGAATTTTTAGTCTTTCAATCTTGTTGATTAAATTTAGTGGTATCATGATCCCGATAGTGACCATTGTCTCCACATCATCATTAATACTATTCATTCGTAGTATCCAATGAGGTTTTGTGTAGTCTATATCAGAACTACAGGTACATAATCGGAATGGTCCATTGAAATCACACATAAATCATATTCTAATTGGTCATAAAGATAATAATTTATATCTTTCGGAAGTAAAACTTTAATTTTTATTAAAAGTATAATGCTAAAAGAAGTATTCAAATCTAAAGGAATTAAACAGAAATTTTTAGCTTCAAAAATGGGAGTTTCTGAGGTTACGCTTTCAAATTGGGTAACCGGAAAAACTTCACCCTCTAAAAAAAATCTCGAAAAATTGAGTGATATTTTAGATGTTTCAATTAATGAATTCACTCAATGATAGAATCTAATTTAAAATATGAGTTTTCCTTTACCGCATCGTCTTTGAGGGTTAACGATATGGTTCTATTTGCCACAAAGTATCTGAATGAGGGGGTTATGGAATTTAACTCAGATAAGGGAACTACAAATAAAAGGATGGTTTCAGAATTCAAAAAAAGAATTGATAACCTAACTGCTAATCAACAAGAATTATTTGTAAACTCTAATTTTTCAACTCAGAGATCCCTTGCATTTCTATCCGCCTGTAAAACTTACAGTCTTCTTCGAGATTTTGTCATAGAAGTAGTGCGTGAGAAATATCTAATAATGGATTTTAGTCTTATTGACACCGACTATCTTTCATTTATTAGAAGAAAGGAAATCGATCATGATGAATTAGCCAATCTTTCAGAACAAACTCAAGGAAAAGTAAAACAAGTGATTTTTAAAATCTTAGAGCAGGCTGGGATACTAAATAATATAAAAGATCGAGAAATTCAATTACAAATTTTAGATCAACCTGTTATGGAAGTTATTATTGAAGACAGCCCTGAGTGGTTAATGATCTTTATGATGTCTGATTACGACATTCAAAAAATTAGTATTTGATATGGAGAATTTAAATAAAAAATTTGAGCACCTTTTCAAGGTTGTTTCCAAAAAAGGATTTCTAAATAAGGAGTCACTTGGGGGTGAAATACCCTTTTTTATATCAGCATATAACGCAAAACAAGAACTCCAAGTCAGAGAATCAATTGCGCTAATTAAGAACAAGCTAAGTAACCACGGAATTGAAGTACTGGAAATTAATTTGTTTGAATTATGCGTTCAGTTATTGGAAGAAAACGGTGGATTGGAGAGAATGTTTGATGTTGAGAGAGCTAAAGGATCTAAAAAGTTTTTAAGAGCCCTCCAATCTTCTCTTAATATACACGAGGTATTATTACCAAAAATTCGTGAGATTATAGAATCTTCCAATTCACAAGTCTACTTTCTTACAGGTATTGGTTTGGTTTTTCCATTTATACGATCTCATAACATATTAAACAACTTGCAATCCGTAGCAAAGGATTCACCAACAGTAGCATTTTTCCCTGGAGACTATAATGGACACACTTTAAATCTTTTTAGTTTACTCAAGGACGACAATTATTATAGAGCATTTAACATCGAAAAAATCGAAGCATGAAAATAAATTCCATCTTTCTAAAAAACATCAATAGAAATATTGAAACGGTTATTAAAGCCGACGACCGTGATCATATTTCTGACGAAGTAGCAGAATACGTAATTACAAGTGAAATCTCTAAAAAAATTAGAGACCTTTTTGGTGCCTATAATTCATATAGCGGCGCCAATGGTGTTTGGATATCAGGATTCTTTGGAAGTGGTAAGTCTCACCTTCTTAAAATACTTTCTTATGTTCTTGAAAATAAAGAATTCGACGGGTATTCAAGTGGTGATTTGTTTGCTGAGAAAATCGAGGATGATCAAATGCTCAAGGGAGATGTTCTTGCAGCCTCTAAGATTCCATCAGAATCAATTTTATTTAATATCGATCAACAGGCGCAAATAACAAGTAAGGAGGATGCCAATGCAATCCTTGAGGTGTTCTACAAAGTATTTTACGATCACTTAGGGTACTATGGTTTTATCCCACATGTTGCTGAATTTGAAATGTGGTTAGATGACGAAGGTATTTTAGCTGAATTCAAAGAGAAATTCAAAATCAAAAGTGGTAATGAATGGGAGGGTGTACGAAAGAACTATTTTGATATTACACTTCAAAAAAACTTAAGTGCTGTATTAGGAGATATAAAAAATGTTGGGTCAGAAGATTATATAGACATTTTAGATAAACTTGAAGAAAACCATAAACAGTCAATTGAAGATTTCTGCAACAGGGTTCAACAATACATCTCAAAACAAGAAAGAGGTTTCAGACTTAATTTTTTCGTGGATGAAGTTGGTCAATACATCAGCGACAACACCAAGTTGATGTTAAACCTTCAAACCATTGCAGAATCATTAGCCACAAAAACTAAAGGTAGTTCTTGGATATTAGTAACCTCACAAGAGGATATGGAAGCTATTGTTGGAGATATGAATAAATCTCAACAGAATGACTTTTCAAGGATTCAAGCAAGGTTTAAAATCAAAATACCACTTACATCTGCAAACGTAGATGAAGTTGTAGAAAAGCGTCTTTTAAAGAAGAATGACTCTGCAAATTCAGAACTTAAAAAAGTATACTCTAAAGAGAGCGAACACCTAAGAACGATTTATTCTTTTTCTGATGCTGGAGTTCAATTTAAAGGGTTCAAAGATGACAAAGATTTTATAAATAAGTTTCCATTTTTACCTTATCAATTTGAATTATTCCAACAATGTAGAAGAGCACTCTCTACTCACAATGCATTTCAAGGAAAACACTCTTCTGTTGGAGAAAGATCAATGTTAGGTGTTTTTCAACAAGTAACACAGAAGTTAGGGGATTCTGAACTAAGTGGATTGGTTAGTTTCGATAGAATGTTTGAAGGAATTAGAAATGAACTAAAAGGAGAAATCCAATCTTCTATTCTTGTAGCTGAAAACAATTTAGGGAGTCCCTTTGCCATTCGTGTATTGAAAACGCTGTTTATGGTAAAGTACTATAATAGTTTCAAAACCACGAAACGTAATGTGTCAGTTTTACTAATAGACACTTATAGTTTAGACCTCAAGCAGCACGATAAAGATATTGATCAGGCTCTAAATCTTCTTGAAAACCAAAGTTATATCCAAAGGAATGGAGAGTTATATGAATTCTTAACGGATGATGAGAAAGATGTAGAACAAGAAATTAAAGAAGTAGATGCAGATGATCAAGCCGTGAATCAACTTCTGAAAGAAATTCTTTTCGATGAGATTATTCGAGATAATAAAATCAAGTTCGAGGAGAACAAACAGGACTATAAGTTTACCAGTAAAATAGACGGTGCAGTTCTTGGTCGTGAAGAAGAATTGGGTGTAGAAATAATCACACCAAACTATCACTATTATGGTGAGGTTGATGAGATTGCAAGACAAACCATGGGGTTGTCAACAATGCGTCTTTTAATGCCTGAGGATGGTGTTTTTATTAAAGACGCCAAGATGTATATACGAACAAACAAATACATAAAACAAAATCAGTCTACCTCATTAAAATCTGAAAGAAAGAGGATTTTACACGATAAAGCGGTTCAAAACAATGAAAGAAAATCAAATCTTGTAATACTTGCCAATCAATTATTAGGACGGTCTGATATCTACATAAACGGATCCTTGCAAGAAATCAGTGCTACTACTGATGGGAAATCTAAAGTAATTAAGGGTTTTCAAATTCTTGTTAAAACGGTATACCCTAATTTAAGAATGTTGGGGAATCATCTTTATTCTGAGGAAACAATAAGAAATATTATTCTTTCAACGCAAGACGATTTATTTGGCACTGATGACAACACTATTTCGGAAGCAGAAAATGAATTAATCAATATCATTAATCGTCGCAAAGGACAATCAGATAGAACATCATTGAACGATCTTAAAACCCATTTCGGATTAAAACCATATGGTTGGTATCCCAATGCGGTATGGTCTATGGTAGCTCGTTTATATAAACGAGGGAAGATTGAAATAAAACAAGACTCCAACCTTTTAGAAGACAGTCAGGTAGTAAATGCACTATTAGTGAGTTCAAATTACGGGAACACACTGGTAGTAGTTCAAGAAGATGTAGATCCAAAACTTATTAGAGAATTAAAAACTTTATTTACGGACGCATTTGATGAAAACTGTCCTTACCAAGATGCAAAGGATATTGCCTTAGGGTTTAAAGAAAAATTAGGTCTCTTGCTTCAAGAAGTAAATGGAATGGTTCAGAGCAGCAACACCTATCCTTTCTTAAAATTATTAGAACCTATACGAGATAAACTTCGCGTTTGGTCTGGAAAAGAGTATAGTTTCTTCTTAACCAATAGAGGAGAATTTGAGGATATTCTTTTGGATACTAAAGAGGACCTTTTAGATCCTATTCGAAGATTTATGAATAGTGATCAAAAGAAAATCTATGACGAAATACATCTGATAGTAACCCGTGATACTACGAATTTATCCTTTATTGATGGTGATGAAATAGACCAACTAAAACAGGTGCTATCCAATGATAAACCCTTTTTGGGAACTACCATTAGAGATGCTAAGTCGGTAATGGATACTCTAAAAGAGAAAGTATTAACTCGGATTAAAACTGAAAAGGAAACGGCAGTTTCTAATGTTGAATCTATTGTAGAACACTTTAAAAATAAGAGTGAATTTTCAAAGTTAAATGATTCTCAAAAAGAGGATATTCTGTCCCCATTTATTCAATCACTTAAAGAGATTAAAGAAGAAAGGTTCATATCAAATATTCGAAACTTGGTCTCTAACGTTCAAAATCGATTGGAAACACAGCAGCTTACAAAACTGCAACGATTAACATCAGAAGGTCAAGATCAGTTTGAATACATCAAGGCAAATAACATAAAAGTGTCTTATGATAAAAGAGAATTGAAAACCAATGAAGATGTGGACCAATATATTGAGACACTTAGAGAGAAGTACAAAGAGCAAATTAGTAAAAACCGTAGAATATCACTTTAATCTATGAATACCAACCAACTTAAAAAGTTTGCTCAAGAAGCAAGAAGAAAACTGATTGATCAAGTAGCATCAAGACTCAATTATGTTTTAAATACAGATTCTGCAGAACTTAGGGAGAAAAGTGCTGCCATCTCAAATTTAAGAGAGGCACTTAAAAATGTCACCAAAGAACAGTTGATTGACAAGGTAGCCTATACTTGGTTCAACAGGTTTGTTGCGCTTCGATTTATGGATGTTAACGACTATCAACCTATTGGTGTTCGAGTAGTATCTACCTTAGAAGGGTTTACTACCCCTGAGATTTTGGATGAGGCTAAAAGAGGTCATATTCATGATGAAATCCAAGTGGATAGAAGAAAAATCGGAGATTTATTGGATGGACGTATACCCAGTTCTAATGCGCAAAATGAGGTATACAAACTTCTTTTAACAGGTGTTTGTAATCACCTGCATAAGACCTTTCCGTTTCTTTTTGAGCGTATTGATGATTTTACAGAACTATTACTACCAGATGATCTAACCTCTGAATTCTCAATCATTCAAGATATCCAAAATGGAATGTCTAAAGGGGACTGTGAAGAGGTTGAGATTATAGGGTGGTTGTATCAGTTTTATATTTCTGAGAAAAAAGACGAAGTATTTGCTTCTAATGAAAAGGTCAAAAAAGAAGATATTCCAGCAGCTACACAACTTTTTACCCCGCGTTGGATTGTGGAATACATGGTTCAGAATACGGTAGGGAAGTTATGGTTACTTAATAACCCAACCTCAAGGTTAAAGGACCAGATGCCCTATTATATTGAGTCTGCTGAGAAGGATGATGACTTTTTAAAGATAGATTCTGTTGAGGAAATCACTTTATTAGATCAAGCCTGTGGTAGTGGACACATCTTAGTCTATGGGTTTGATTTATTGACTAAGATTTACGAGGAACAAGGTTATAACACCTCAGAAATACCACAACTAATTATCAATAAAAACTTATTTGGTTTTGAGATTGACGAACGTGCTGCTCAACTATCGGGATTTGCATTACTAATGAAGGCTCGAGAATATAATAGACGTGTTTTTAGAAAAGAATTAAAACCTAATATTCTTTGTTACAAAGATCTTAAACTTACTGAGGAAGAGATCAAAGAGACATTTACACAACTTAAGGTTGAACTGACAGATGAGTTATTATTTGACCTTAAGAACATTCAACAAGCAACCAATTTAGGGTCACTTATAAGTCCTCACTCAGACGCTACATCTATAAAAGAAGTAATTGATAAAGTAGTTTCTTCTAAATCTTCTTCTGATGTTTTTTTAAGGTACCGATTAGAGGAGTTAGAGGTATCATTAAAACACCTTCTCTTATTATCTAATAAATACCATTGTGTAGTAGACAATCCTCCTTATATGGGTGGTAGTAAGATGAATAAGGAACTTTATGCTTGGGTCAAAACAAATTATCCAAGAAGTAAATCTGACCTAATGGCCTGCTTTATGGAAATTGGATTGACAACCCTTCTTCCGAATGGAATTTTAGGCATGATAAATCAACACAGTTGGATGTTTCTAAGTAGTTATGAAAGTCTGAGAGAAGAAATTTTAAAGAGTTCTCACATAGCTACATTACTCCATTTAGGACCACGTACCTTTCCTGAAATTGGTGGTGAGGTGGTTCAAAATTCTGCTTTTACCTTAATAAATGAAGAATCAAATAAAAAAGGAAACTATCTAAGATTGGTTGATTTTAATAATTCCACATTAAAAAGAGAAAAAACGCTTGAATTAATCAAAAACCCTAACTGTAATTGGTTCTACAATTCAAACCAAAAAGACTTTTTGAAAATTCCTGGTAATCCTATTGGATATTGGTTAGGAGAAAAATGGTTGAATGTGTTTTCATTAACAACAAGTATAAGTGATATAGCTGAAGTACGTGGTGGTATGACGAGTGGAAATAATAATTACTTTATTAGGTTTTGGAGTGAAATTTCAATAAATAAATTTTCATTTAACAATAATTCTAAAGACAAATGGTTTCCTTACAACAAAGGTGGTGAAAAAAGACGTTGGTGGGGTAATATGGATTTAGTTATTGATTGGTATAATAATGGTCATAATATCAAAGAATATAAGCGAAAAAAGAAAGAAATAGACCCGTCATATAATTCAGCACTAGCTGCATTAGGATTTATTCTTAAACCTCATATATCTTGGTCATTTATATCTTCAGGATCATTTAGATATTACCCAAGTGGATTTGTTTTTGATGTACAAGGGTCATCTGTATTTCTTCATAATCAAAATCAAAAGTCATATGTTCATGCTTTTTTAAATTCTAAAATCACAAATAATATTCTTAGTTTTTTAAACCCAACCTTAAGTCTTCAGCCGGGTAATGTAAAGTCTCTTCCTTTTATTGAATCATCCAATACTAAAGAAATAGAAAAAATTGAAGAAATTTGTGTGTCTATTTCAAAATCTGATTGGAAATCAAGAGAGAACTCATGGAGTTTTGAATGTAATGAACTCATCAAACAGTATTCTAATAACCTCGAAGAGTTGTATGACATATATAGACAATATTGGAAAAAAAAATTCTTTACATTACACAAGAACGAAGTAGAATTAAATCGTCAGTTCATTAAAATTTTCGGTCTTCAAGAGGAACTGACACCAGATGTCCCGTTAGAAGATATCACTATTCTAAAAGAAGAAACTTCAATAGTAAACGGCCAATTAGTTTTTAATCAAGAAGAAGTTTTCTCACAATTTATCAGTTATGCAGTTGGATGTATGTTTGGCAGATATTCTTTGGATAAAGAGGGCCTTATTCTTGCTAACCAAGGAGAAACACTTCAAGATTATCTATTAAAAGTTGAGAAACAAGAATCAGAATTATCCTTTGTTCCTGATGATGATAATATCATTCCAATATTAGATGATGAATGGTTTGAAGATGATATAGTTGGAAGGTTCTATGCATTTTTGAAAGCAAGTTTTGGAGAACAAAATTTTGAAAAGAACCTTTCTTTCGTTGAAGAATCAATCGGGAAAGACATACGTAAATATTTTGTAAAAGATTTTTATAAAGACCATATAAAGAAATACAAAAAGAGACCAATCTATTGGATGTTTTCTTCTCCAAAAGGGTCCTTTAACGTATTGGTGTATATGCACCGTTATACCCCTGATACATTAAATCAAGTCCTAAATGGTTACCTAAACGAGTACAGAGAAAAATTAAAAACAAGAATTGAAACCTTAGATCATTTAATGGTTTCAGGGAGTCCTTCAGAACAGAACAAAGCGTCCAAAGAAAAGGATAAAATTCAGTTGGTTCTTTTAGAACTGCAGGAGTATGAAAGAGAAACCTTATATCCGTTAGCCACAGAACGTATCTCTATTGATTTAGATGATGGTGTATTGGTGAACTATAACAAGTTTGGTGATGCAATTGCAGCTGTTGCAGGACTTAATGATAAGAAGACTAAGAAAAAAGTGAGAGAGTTTGATTGGATTGATACCACAATGATACGATGAGTAAGATAGCAGAAAGTTTAATAAAATTATTTAATCAACACAAAGTTGTTTTTTGGTACGATGCCAAAGAAGAGTTTCGTGAGGAGTTTGATATGCTCTCTATAGATGGAATCTTAAAGTTAGAAGGGAAAAAGAATCCTTTTGAGTTGAAGGTTACTATTAATAAAGATCCTAACCAACAATATCTTCTCTACTTACCCTATGAAAAACCAGCGAATGAATCTAATTGGTTGTTGGATATGGAATTGGCATATCATGTATTCCAAACAGATCAGGAGGCATTATACCTTCAAGAATTAGAATTGGATTACGCATATAAATCACTGGTTTCAGATCATATCCACTTTTTTTCCGCAAAAGATAGAAGAGACAAACTAAAAGAGATATTGGGTAAAGGTGATGAGCATTTAGAGATTCGATATAAAATGTTATCGGTTGTTTTTGCGACAGATCAATTAAGTCTCTATGCATTCTTACTCGCACACCTAAATGCACTATCTAATGACAATCAGAAATTTGATCGTGATTTAGAACGGTATAATCTTTCTGATTTTTACTGGTCTCAGGTAAAGAAATATTTCCATTTTGAAAGTGAACAACCCGATATATTTGAATTCATTATTGAGATTTTTGACGCTACTTCTTCAATTGGAAAATCGTCTATATTAACCAAAGAGGGTAAGGTTCTATTATCTCAATGGAAGGACTCTATAAGTTACAAGGATGCCTATAAATCAATATCCGAAAAAGTATCAGAAGCATTAGATGTAGCTGAAAAACTTGGAGCTATCCCTTATGATAAAGTTCTTCAAGAAGACCATTATGAACTGATTGATAAAAAAATAATTTCAAGTATTAACGAGCAAATTGTAAATAGATCCCTTAAGATTGAGACCATACAATTGCAAATTAAACAAAGAGAAAATACATTTTGGTTTTATGAGTACAAGTCTTACTATGATACTTTAGTATACGGTGCTCAGCTAATGGATTTAGTTCCAAAATATGCAGATAAAAAATACAGCACTATAGAATTAGGAATTAAAGACTATCAAACTACGCTTTACAAGGTGGACCAATTGTACCGAAAATTTATTTGGTCCTACCGAGAAACAAATCAAAATAGGGTTCTTAATGATCTTTACCGAAAGATTGAGAAGGTATATTCTAATGACTGGTTGCTTACTATCAATAATCAATGGCAAGAAACTATTGATAAAACCAATGACTGGCCTTTTAACATTAAAAATTCGCAGCAGTCCTTTTTTAAGACACATATACAACCCATTATAAATAAGAATCAAAAGGTTTTTGTTATTATTTCTGATGCACTTCGATATGAGTGTGCAGAGGAATTAAATACGATGATTCAGAATGAAAATCGATACCAAGCTCAAATTGAATCGATGATTGGATCCCTACCCTCCTATACTCAATTAGGAATGGCATCACTGCTTCCAAGAAAAGAAAAAATATCTTTTAAAGAAGGGTCTGATTTAATATTGGTTGACAACATCCCTGCTTCAGGAGTAGACGGAAGATCAAAGATTCTTGAAGCGAACTCAGGTTGCAGAGCTACAGCAATACAAGCTGAGAAATTCATGAAAATGAATTCGATCTCAGATGGTAGATCATTTGCAAAATCCTATGATGTTATTTATCTCTACTCTAATCTTATTGATAAAACAGGAGACGATAAGACCTCTGAAGACAGAGTCTTTGAAGCCGTGAATCAGGAGCTCGAAAATCTTATTGATTTGATTAAAAAGATTGCTGCAGTTAATGGAAATAATATTTTAATCACATCGGATCATGGTTTCATTTATCAGCATCATAATATAGACGAAAGTGATTTTAGCGAGTCAAACTTTACGGGGAATCTATGGAAATCCAATAGAAGATTTGTAATTGGTACTTCCATTCAGAGTGATGAAAC
>Ga0209223_10004428_pt1 | contig 12834 bp, 10 predicted proteins | sample COG_06_FD_184750 | JGI IMG/M metagenome (GOLD analysis project Ga0209223, IMG submission 184750) | Pelagic Microbial community sample from North Sea - COGITO 998_met_06 (SPAdes) (version 2) | ecosystem: Environmental > Aquatic > Marine > Neritic zone/Coastal water | place: Helgoland, sampling...
TCAGTCACGCGAAACGTTAAGGATCTAAAAGGCTTTGAGCGTGTAAGTTTAGCGCCAGGCGAAACAAAAACTGTTACCTTCCCTATCAGGAAAGAGTCACTTTGGTTCTATAATCTTGATATGGAACGTGTAGTGGAGCCAGGAGAGTTTGATATTATGGTTGGTAATAGTTCACAGAATGTGAAATCTGTGACACTAACAGTTCAATAATGTATCTTGGTCTTGATATTGGCACATCCGTTGTGAAGGCCGTTCTGGTTGATGACTCACAGACTGTTATTGATAAAGCAACTGCGACCCTTTCGGTCTCACGTCCTAAGCCGCTATGGTCGGAGCAAGACCCCCAAGACTGGTGGCGTGCTACAAACCAAGCTGTCCTAAAATTAGATAGACGCTGCCGCAGTTCTGTTAAGGCTATAGGTTTATCAGGACAAATGCATGGAGCGACTTGTTTAGATTTTAACGACCAAGTTATCAGACCTGCTATTTTATGGAATGATGGCCGCAGCTTTAGTAATTGTCAGGCTATGATGGCTCAAATGCCACGATTGAAAAATATTACAGGAAACTTGGCAATGCCAGGTTTTACGGCTCCGAAACTTCACTGGATGAGTGAAAATGAACCAGAACACTTTGACCGTATATCTAAAGTTCTTTTGCCAAAAGACTATGTAAGATTTTTGATGAGCGGAGATTATGCCTCCGATAAATCGGACAGTTCCGGTACGCTCTGGCTGAATGTCTCTAAGCGCGATTGGAGTGATGAAATTTTAGAGCTTACAGGTTTATCACGTTCTCATATGCCTAACTTGTTTGAAGGTTCTGATGCGACTGGAGTTTTAACATCAAAAGTTGCTAATAATTGGGGTATGTCCCAAGTGCCTATTGCCGCCGGCGGAGGTGATAACGCTGCAGGCGCTGTGGGAGTAGGCGTTATTAATTCTGGTGATGGATTTCTTTCTTTGGGAACTTCGGGGGTAATTTTTTTAGCGGATAACCAATATCGACCAAATACAGAAGGTGCAGTACATACTTTCTGTCACGCACTGCCTAACATGTGGCATCAGATGAGTGTAATGCTATCAGCCGCGAGTGCTGTAGATTTTGTTGCACGCATCACAGGATTTGAGAACGAAACTGCGCTTTACAAACAAACAGCTGAAGCAAAAATACCAAGCAGTGGGGCGTTATTTTTGCCCTATCTATCAGGTGAGCGCACCCCTCATAATAATCCAAATGCTAAAGGAGCTTTTTTTGGTTTGACTCATGAAGACACGCCGCTTTCAATGGCTCAAGCTGCATTAGAAGGCGTTGCTTTTGCTCTTTCTGAAGGCGTTGACGCCTTAAAGGCAACAGGGGCTGAAATTAAAAGTTTATCTGTTATTGGAGGCGGTTCCCGTTCCCATTGGTGGGGTGAAGTGATAGCGAGTATTATGAGTTTGCCCTTAACCTACCGTATGGCATCCGAAGTTGGACCAGCTTTTGGGGCAGCACGGCTAGCGCGCCTTTGTGAAAGTGGGGAAGATTATAAAAACATTTGTACGCAACCACCTGTTAGTCATATCATTGAGCCTAACCAGGATTTACAATCACTTTATTCAGAGCGCCGCGAGCTTTTTTCTAAACTTTATAATGTTACAAAAGAATTGAATTAGGACCTATAAAAATGAGTAAATATTTTGATGAAATAGACCCTATTAAGTTTGAAGGAAGGGACAGTGAAAATCCATTAGCTTTTAAATATTACGATTCAAGTAAAATTCTTATGGGTAAATCCATGGAGGAACATTTAAGGTTTGCTGTCTGTTATTGGCATAACTTCTGTTGGGATGGGTTTGATATTTTTGGAAGTAGCACATTTAACAGGCCTTGGCATGGTGTTACAAATGATCAAGCTGCAGCTGAAGCTAAATTAGAGGCTGCATTTTCTTTCTTTAATAAACTGGGTAACCCTTACTTTTGCTTTCATGATACAGATATTATGGCCGCTGCTGAAACGCCTAAAGAACATGTCGAAAATTTTGCAGCTATTGTTGGTAAAATAGAAGAGAAAATGGCGGTATCAAAGACAAAGCTTCTTTGGGGTACAGCGAATATGTTTTCACACCCGCGTTATATGGCAGGTGCTTCAACTAACCCTAATCCGGATGTTGCTGCTTTTGCTGCTTTGCAAGTCAAGCATTGTCTCGAAGCGACACATCGATTGGGTGGTAGCGGATATGTTTTATGGGGCGGAAGAGAAGGTTATGATACAATTTTAAATACAAATGTTGGACAAGAAATGAATCAACTTGGCCGGTTCCTGACTATGGTTGTGGAGCATAAGCATAAAATTGGTTTCAAAGGGGATATTTGGGTTGAACCCAAACCACATGAGCCAACTAAACACCAATATGACCGTGATGTTGGAACGGTTTATGGTTTTTTAAAAGAATTTGGTCTTGAAAAAGAAGTGGGTGTTAACATCGAACCAAATCATGCGACGATGGCAGGAAATAATTTTGAACATGAAATCGAAATGGCTAATGCTTTTGGTATATTTGGTTCGATAGATTTTAATCGCGGTGACCCCCAAAATGGTTGGGATACTGATCAATTCCCAAATGATCTTCGTGAAACTACTATGGCTTTATATTATATTTTGAAAGGCGGTGGTTTTAAAAATGGCGGAGCTAACTTTGATGCAAAAGTTCGTCGCCAGTCTATTGATGCAAAAGACCTTTTCTATGGCCATATAGGAGGGATGGACTTGTTGGCCCGTGCTTTGGAAAATGCTGCAAAGATGATTGAAAATGATAAGCTGCAAGACTTTAAGGATAGTCGATATAAAAATTGGTCATCAGGCCATGGAGCTAAAATGTTAGATGGAAAAATGTCACTTGATGAGATGGCAGCGATTTCACTTACGAAAAATAGTTCACCTGACCCTATCTCTGGATGCCAAGAGGGATTAGAAAATATAGTAACTCAATTTGTAAAATAGAATGTTATTTGCCAAGGACCTGATCTATAGGGAAGCCCTCCCGCTCGGTGTGTCAATGGGTTTTTTATTTCACTTTCTCAAAGGGCCATGGATTGATTAACGTTGCCACATAGCTTGCTTAAATTGACCAAAAGAATTCACCAATTCAATTTACAGCTATGCTAAAATAGTTCCAATATTCTAGGGAGGATACCGCATGAGCCAAATAGAAAACCGTCTTAAAACCCTCGGGTTTACACTTCCGCCACCATTCCCTGTTCCTAAAACCATGCAAAGCTATATGTCTATGGCCCATATCATAGGTCATAGATGTATTATATCCGGCCACGCGGCTCTCAATCCTGACGGTTCTATCGCCCAGCCTTTGGGGCAAGTGGGAGGCAAGGTAACCCAAGAAGAAGCCAAACATGCTGCTCACCTTACGGCGCTGGCTATGCTCGGAACCCTTAAGGCTACTTTGGGGGATTTGGACAGAATAACAGCTTGGGTGAAGGTTTTAGGCATGGTCAATGCTGTGCCCGGCTTTAAGGACCATACACCGGTCATAAACGGATTTTCCGAAACCATTACGCAAGTCTTTGGCCCCGAAATAGGTCAGCACGCGCGCAGTGCTGTTGGCATGGCGAGCTTGCCATTTGATCTACCCGTCGAAATAGAAGCTGAGGTCACGTTCAAATGAGCGAAAGTATAAGAAATAAAGTCATCATTATTACGGGTGGCGGAACAGGTTTGGGGCGCGATACAGCGCTGCTTCTTAGTCAAACAGGTCTTTAATATGAGCATCGATCCAGTCTAGCTCCTCGCGCAGCTTTTCCGGAGTATAAGTTCCCGCGCCGTGCACACCAATACCACCGGCTTTGCTGACCGCCACCACAACATCCCGGCAATGGCTAAAAGCGAATATGGGTACGTCTATGCCAAGCTTATCACAGATGTCGGTTTTCATAAATTACGTCCTTGTGTAATGGTCCTCGAAGCGGGCGCGCAAAACTTTTTTGTCCAGTTTACCGGTACCGGTCAGGGGCATGTTTTCAATGACAACAATATCATTAGGCAGTTGCCAGCGGGCAAAATCATTTGCGATCACATCTAATATTGCCGGTTTGTCAAGTTCATTTTCAGGGTGAAGCATGACGACCAGCAATGGCCGTTCCTCCCATTTCGGGTGATAAATTCCGATACAGGCCGCCAGATTAACAGACGGATGAGAGATGGCCGCATTTTCCATATCAACGGAGCTAATCCACTCTCCGCCCGATTTTATCACGTCTTTTGAACGGTCCGTAATTCCCATCGAACCCTTTGCATTGATTGTCGCGATATCTCCTGTGTCGAACCACCCATCTTCTAGTGCGGATGAGTCCTTGTTGTGATAGCGGTCAACAACCACCGGACCTTTGACCATGAGGCGTCCGAAAACTTTGCCGTCTCGCTCAAGTTCATCGCCCGTATCATTGACGATTTTCATATCGACACCGAAAAATACGCGCCCCTGTCGGCACTTATCAGTGATGGTTTCTTCGCCGTCTATGGCCCGTCCGCGCGACAAGGTTCCGAGGGGACTCATTTCGGTCATGCCCCAAGCTTGAATAATGTTCACGTCATATTTCGACTTGAAGGTTTCGATCATGGATTTTGGAACGGCTGAACCCCCAACAATGACATCTTTCATTGTCGGAATGGTTTCACCTGTATCTGAAAGGTGATTGAGCAGCATCGTCCAAACTGTTGGAACTGCCGCAGACGTATTGACCGCTTCGTCCTGAATTAATTTACAGACGTCCGCGCCGCCTAGATGAGGCCCCGGAAGTACCATTTTCGCGCCCACCATCGGCAGGGCATATGCAAGTCCCCAAGAGTTTGCATGAAACATCGGCACAATCATCAATACATTATCACCAGAGCCTAGATTGAAGGCGTCTTTTTGCACCGACATAAAAGTGTGAATGAGATTTGAATAATGTGAATACACCACTCCTTTGGGGTCACCGGTTGTTCCTGATGTGTAGCAAATGGACGATGGCGTGTGGATATCGACACTCACCCATTCATATTGATTGCTCTGCCCGTCTAAGAAGTCTTCATAGCAAATCCAGTCAGAATTAAGCCCGGCCATATGCTCATTGTCAGTCATCACGACGACTTGCTTTACCGTTTTTAATTCGGGCAAAATGCGCTCGACAATGTCGACAAAACTCAAATCCACGAACAGGATTTTATCGGCTGCGTCATTTATAATGAAAACAAGCTGCGCATCGGGTAATCTCGGATTAATTGTATGACAAATTACACCGAGCCCCGCGGTCGCGTACCATGTCTCGACATGCCTATCTGTGTTCCAGGCAAGAGTACCCAGGCATTCGCCGGCCTTAAGCCCAACATCCGTCAAAGCATGGGCCAGTTGAGCGGTACGCTCATGCAGTTTGGAATAATTACTGCGGCGAATGTCACCTTCAACAGAATACGTGACGATTTCCTGCTCACCATGCCATCTCGCCGCGTGATTCAGAATGTCGATAAGATTGGTTGGTGATTGTTGCATAGTGCCAATCATAGGAACCTCTTGGAATGCTTAACTGAAAAGCTGAAAAGCTGAAAATCGACGGCGGCCTTGATATGTAGCGCGGTTGAGTCGAGCATGGGCAGGTTGTGATGGGATTGATCTAGCAACATGCAGTGTTCCGTGCAGCCAAGGATGACACTGTCCGCGCCCCGCTTCTCTGCCTTGTCGATGACATCGATATAGAACCGCCGTGAAGTGTCTTTGACATTGCCGTAAGCTAGCTCTGTGAACAGAATTTTATCGAGCGTTTTGACGTCTTCCGGGCTTGGGACAATCGGATCGACGGGCACGCGAGATTTTAGCCCTGGTAAGTAGTAATCTCCCTCCATGACAAAATCCGTACCGATAACGAGTGGCCGTTTCAGATTGCGCATTTTTATCTCAGCGGCAATAGCATCGAGAATATGGATGACTGGCAGGCCGGTGACATCGGCCAAATTCTTCGCCCCCATATGCGCAGAATTGGATAAAATCATCAATCCGTCTGCGCCCGCACTTCTGAGCCTCAATCCCGCATCCGCCACCGCTTTAATGTAACCGGGCTTATCATGCAGGTAGAGAGGTAGGACATCCTCGTAATTAAAAGACCACATAAGCAATTCAGAGGTTTTATCATCACCGGTTTTTGCACGCATGGCATCATGTAGCCTTTGGTAATAGACGGCTGTGCTTTGAACCGTCAAACCGCCAATAAGACCTAGAGTCTTCACGCTTTGAGCCCCAGTTCCTCGACCATTGCATCGCGCATGACAAATTTCTGCATTTTCCCCGTTACGGTCATCGGAAACTCTTGGACAATTCTAATATGTTTTGGAATTTTGAAATGTGTAATTTGCCCTTGGCAATAGGCGTGAATATCACACGCACTTAAGCTTGAGCCGGGACGGAGTTGTATCCAAGCACAGACCTGTTCACCATATTTTGCGTCCGGAATACCAAAGACTTGCGCTTCCGCGATTTCCGAATGGGTATAGAGGTATTCCTCGACTTCGCGGGGATAGATATTCTCCCCGCCGCGAATAATCATATCTTTGATCCGGCCTGTAATTTTAACATAACCGTGAGCGTCCATTTCCCCCAGATCACCAGAATGAAGATAACCATCTTTATCTATTGTCTGTGCCGTACGTTCAGCTTCGTCCCAATATCCGGCCATGACGCCATAACCTCTTGAACAAACTTCACCTTGTTCTCCAATATCTGCCGTACTGCCGTCTTCGCGAATGATTTTTTGCTCCCAGTTATAATGGGCTCGGCCAACGGTTGAGACGCGTTGATCAAATGTATCGTCAATCGCCGTCATCGTATTAATGGGGCTGCATTCCGTCTGGCCATAACCAATGACGATTTCTGTCAACTCCATATCCTTGATGAGGCGGTTCATCAAATCAACGGGGCAAGTAGACCCTGCTATTATACCTGTGCGCAGTGGCCCTACATCAAAGTCTTTAAAATGGGGCAAATCTAGCTGAGCGATAAACATAGTTGGAACGCCGTGCAATGCTGTACAGCATTCTTCAGAAGCCGTCAGAAGTGTTTGTTCAGGGTCAAAGACTTCGCCGGGGAAGACCATGGTGGCGCCAACACTCACACAAAGCAAAGATCCCAAGACCATGCCAAAACAATGATATAAGGGAACCGGAATGCAGAGTTTGTCTTTAGCCGTAACGCGCATACTTCTCGCCGATAAATAGGCGTTATTGAGAATGTTCCGATGACTTAATGTTGCGCCCTTTGGTGTTCCTGTCGTACCGCTGGTAAATTGAATATTGATATTTTCATTCGGCATTAATGACGCCGCTCGCGTTTTCGCCTCACTTCTATCTTCTTCGCCGCCCATATCCATGACAGTGTTGAAATTATACATACCAGGTGATGACGTATCTCCCATAAGTATGATCGTCTTTAAATGTGGTAATTTTTCTGACTTAAGAGCTCCGGGCTCACACTGCGCAAGCTCGGGCGCTAATGTTGTCAGCATATCCAAATAAAAGCTGGTTTTGAAAACTTCAGCTGTCACCAGCGCCGTACATTTAACCTTGTTGAGCACATATTCCAGCTCATAAAGACGATAGGCTGGGTTTACGCAGACCATAATCGCTCCAATTTTGGCCGTAGCGAATTGAGTTAAAACCCACTCCACTCTGTTAGGTGACCAAATGCCTACACGATCACCTTTTTTGATCCCTAAATGAACGAGCCCTGCGGCGAACCGATCAACCTCTTGATTGAATTCCTTATAAGTCCAGCGGATGTTTTGATGCGGCATAATGAGAGCCGGATGGTCAGGATTGATGGTGACAATCTCCTCAAGCTTGTCACCAATTGTCATATTAATCAGAGGTGCTTTTTCTCCGACATATTCCGCTTTAACTTGTGAACCCATAACTATCTCCCTGGCCCAATTTGAACACTTCATACCAAAGGCTAAGTTGTTTTTATGCAACAGTTGGAAAGAAATAAAAACTCTTGAGTATGTTTTTACCAAGGATTTGCACAAATCGCCTAACTCACTATGATGAAATGACTGATGTTGCTTTTGTAACTTTCCTTACCGCCCAAAAATGTAAGGATGCTAAAAAGGGGAATAATTATGGCTACTAAATTACGCCAATCACTTAAATCCGTCTTACTGGCTGGAGCCGGAATTTCTATGCTCGCACCAGGCGCATTTGCTCAAACAGCAAGTCTTGATGAAATTGTTGTTACAGCAACGAAAAGAGCTCAGACCGTTCAAGATGTACCATTGGCAATCAGTGCAATTAGTGGCGAAAACATTGAAGCATACAATGTTGAGGATTTAAACGACCTTGCCCAAACAATTCCAAATTTAAACATATCTGACGGTATCACAACTCAAACCATCACTATGCGCGGTTTGGGAACAGGGCCAGAAAGAACTTTTGAGCAAGCAGTAGGCATGTTCATTGACGGGCAATATATGCCGCGTTCCCGGCAGTACAGGTCACCTTTCTTCGATGTAGAGCGCGTAGAAGTGGTCAAGGGACCGCAAGCGGTTCTTTTCGGTCTGAATTCGACTGCTGGTGCAGTCAGCATTACATCGAGAAAAACAATGCCGGGTGATGAATTTTCTGGAACTATTTCTGGTGAAACAGAGTTGGAATTTGGCGGAGGGAAGATGTCCGCCGCGATTGGCGGTTCACCGAGCGACAATATTGGATTGCGCGTCGCAGCCTCTTATCGAGATACTGACGGTTATTTTGAGAATACGACCACGGGAGAAGACGAGGGAGATACCGAACAATTTCTCGTTCGAGGCACTATGACGGCAGACGTTGGAAGCAATAGTCTGATCACGTTAAAGGCCGAGTACGCTGATTATAAAGTTCAAGGAAATGTTGGTGAGATTTTCGGCGGATCATCGCCACTTCTTGAGCCAACAGATGGTGTATTGGACTGGCGCAGATCATCGGAATTGTCCTTAGCGCCGGTAGCCGCCCAACTTGGCTTTTTCAAAAATGGCGCGCCGGGAACAGAGGCTAAAAACCTCAACTTGGTTGCTAGTTTAGAAACCCAGTTTGGGTCCCATGATTTGTTAGTAATGGCTACGCATTCTGAATTCGAATATGATCTGACGACTGACCTAGACACATGGGGCACCAATGGTCTCGACGCAGCAATTGATGAAGATTACAACCAGCAAAGTATTGAAGCGAGGATAACCTCGCCTGATGATGATCAATTCAATTACTTTATTGGTGCCTATTACCACAAGACGGACCTTAGCAACGAGCAGCCTAACATTTTTGGCCCAGCCTTCTTCGGACCAGGAACTGGTTTCATTCAAGGAACAAATTTTGAACTCGATTCAGATTTATTCTCTGTCTATGGCTCAGGTACTTATAATTTTACCGAGGCTGCTAGAGTTATTTTTGGAGCCCGGTACTCTAATGAGAAGAAAAATGTTCTGCGCCCAGATGATCCATGTGAACTCCTTATTTTTCCAAACACAGTCTTAACGCCTCCTGCGGGCTTGGCAGCATCTCAATGTACAAATCCTGCATTAATTGGGTTTTCGGATAGTCGTTCATCTGACAACTTTATGCCAGAGGCGACCCTGCAATTCGATGCAAGCGATGACACCATGCTTTATGCTAGAATTGGCAAAAGTGCGAAAGCTGGCGGCTTCTCTACATCAAGAGTCGCTGACCCAGAGGACCTCGAGTATAATGATGAGAAAGCCCTTGGTTATGAAATCGGATTAAAGTCAAAACTATTTGATGGGCGTGCTGAATTCAATGCCACAGCTTTTGTGAATGAATTTGATGATCTTCAAGTCAATTCATTTATTGTTGATAGCTCAAGCGGCACCCCAATCGTTACCCCTAACATTCAAAATGCAGCCAAAGCGACCTCGAAGGGCGTTGAGATCGACGGGCGTATCGCGCTAAATGAACATTTCACCCTCGGCGGTGCTTTTGCCCTACTTGATGCAGAATATGATAGTTTTGAAGCTGGACCATGCAACAACATAAACAACTCACCAAATGCTTTAGGGTTTTGTGATTTATCCGGCGAGAAACTGCCATTTGCAGCAGATTGGTCGGGCAACGTCTATGCGGACTTTAACTACCCACTTTCCGATACTCTTAATGGGTTCGCCGGAGCTAGTGTTTCCTTCAGCGATGAATACAGAACCGATGGCACTTTAACCCCAGTAGGTTTGCAAGATAATTGGGGGCGCTGGTCTGCACGTATTGGAGTGCAATATGATGACCGTTGGACCTTGGAGCTCATAGGTAATAATTTATCAAATGAAGCTGTAAATGGCAGCACTCAGCCATTTGGGTCGTGGAATATCGGATATCTAGATCCGCCTCGTACAGTGACGCTTCGGGTCACAGCGAATTTTGGTGGTTAATGAATGCACCTTAATTGTAAAGCGGCATCTACGGGTGCCGCTTTTTTTTTGGACTCAAGATGAAAATTCTTAGTTTTATATATTTGACAGCAATTTTTCTTACTAGTTGTTCTTATCAGAAAGACTTTGATGGATGGCAAAGACAGTCACAATATGTAGAGATGCGGGATAGAACTCGTTTAGCTATAGATATCTATCGACCAACATTAAATGGTAAGCTACATGCAAAGCCATTGCCAGTAATATGGATGCATACCCCTTATCATCGGCAGAAACTTGATGAAAACGGGCAAATACTATCGGATGATTTTCTTCCTCCATTGCATGAAGGCGCCGACACACTTTTGAAAAATGGCTATGCATTCGCCGCTGTTGATGTGCGCGGATATGGAGCCTCTTTCGGATATGTCGAAAATTGGATTGGGCCACAACAAACCGATGATGCTTATGACATAATAGAATGGTTATCAACGCAAGAATGGAGCGACGGAAACATCGGAATGACAGGTAGGTCATACCTTGGAACCGCCCAATATTTCGCAGCGGCAAGTAACCATCCAGCCTTAAAGGCAATCTTTCCAGAAATGGGCGGTTTCGACAATTATAATATTTTTTACAGCAATGGCATTTATCGAAGTGACCTAGCCGAAAGCTGGGAAAATCTGACAAGAGCTCTCAATGAAAGCCCTCCTTTTTCTCCTAACGGTGTGGCTCCGATAGATAATGACAATACTGGGCGCCTCTTGGAAAAAGCAATCGGCGAACATAGCCAAAACAAGTCTTTAGTAGAAACAGTACAACACTTACCTTTTCGTGATAGCGTGCTTAACGATAGCGAAAATCGACCTCACCGACTATCCAGTCCGGCTTATTATCTTGAAGAGATTTCCAGATCTCAGGTCGCTATATATCATCGTACAGGGTGGTTTGATTTATATGCCAAGGACGCTCTTTTGTATTATGGTAATCTGGACAATCCTCAAAAGCTGGTGATTGGACCCTGGTATCATCGCGAACATTTCGGTTTTGATAGAGACCAAGAAAAGCTACGCTGGTTTGATTATTGGCTAAAGAATGAACGAAATGGCGCCGATGAAGATTTAAACATTACCTATTATGTAAACGGGCTGGGATGGAAAAAATCAAGTAATTGGCCTCCCACTAGTCTTGCAAACAAGTATTTTTTGAACTTGTCGCCAGTAGAATTCGGTTCTTTATCTACCGAGCCGCTTGATACAGAAAAATCAATTACTCGGCCAGTTGATTACACGGCGACCCTAGGTTCAACGCTTGAAAGGAATAACGGTCTTTGGCCGGAGCGCACAAAATCATGTTCAAATTCAACAGTTGATAAATGGTGTTACTCAGACTCTGGCTATCAATTAAAAAATGGCGAAAACAGCTTCCAATTTACAACGCCGCCATTGGAAAACAATTTGGCCATTATTGGTCATCCATTGGCAGAGTTGTGGGTAGATTCTAATCAAAGTGATTTTGACATATTCGTAATTTTAGAAGAAATAAATGCTAACGGAAATATTCATTTCGTTTCTGAAGGGGCCATACGCGCCTCGCACCGCAAGACGCAGCCAGCTCCTTATAATAATTTTAATCTCCCCTGGATCAGTAGTTTGTCTGAAGATTATCAACCTCGATTCAATGGACCAGAAAAACTGACTTTAGAACTGTTCCCAGTCGCAAATCTTTTTGAAAAAGGGCATCAAATTCGGATCAGTATTATAGGTGCTAACGCTGGATCTCATCAACCGTCCAATCAGGAATCTGGTGCCGAACTTACCCTTTTGCAAAGCAAAGAATTTTCTTCGAATATTGTTTTCCCTGAGGTCAACTTCGATGAAGCCGAATAAGCTAAATAAAATTACGGATTTCCTGTAAACTTATGGCCGGCTTTAGTCGGCCTTTTTTATATTCCAAATAAACTGATATTTTTAATGGCCGCTTTATCTCTCAGTGCTATGACTTTGTGATCAGAGCTGAGCTTTAAACTATACGCTTTCAATCACGGCCGCGATACCCTGCCCGCCGCCGATACATAGCGTTACAAGGCCATACCGGCCATTGATGCGCTTCAGTTCATAAACCAACTTAGTCATAAGAATTGCACCGGTCGCCCCAATTGGATGGCCTAGTCCTACGGCTCCGCCGTTGGGATTAGTTTTCTCGGCGGGAAACCCCAGTTCTTTTGCCACTGCGCAGGCTTGGGCCGCAAAAGCTTCATTGCTCTCAATCACGTCAATGTCTTCTATTGAAAGCTCCGCTTTATCCAGGGCTTGACGTACAGCGGGGATCGGCCCGGTTCCCATGATGGAAGGATCGACACCTGCCCTGGCATAGGCAATAACTTTTGCCAGAGGCGCTTTTCCGTTTTCTTTTGCCCAGATCTCA
>Ga0209223_10004431_pt1 | contig 12828 bp, 15 predicted proteins | sample COG_06_FD_184750 | JGI IMG/M metagenome (GOLD analysis project Ga0209223, IMG submission 184750) | Pelagic Microbial community sample from North Sea - COGITO 998_met_06 (SPAdes) (version 2) | ecosystem: Environmental > Aquatic > Marine > Neritic zone/Coastal water | place: Helgoland, sampling...
ATATCAATCATATCAGCTAAAGCACAAACACTACAGTACAATGCTTTAGTTTCACCAGCGTAATTGAAATTAGGACTTTTTTCTTTACAAGTTATACATTTAGGACTTTTAATATCAATCATATCAGCTTTTGAATGTTTTAGACAAAAGATACCTTCTTCTTGTCCTTTATAATTATATCTAGCTCTAATACCACAAGTTTGGCATTTATTTTTAGTTGTCATTTATCATATAAAATGACTGTATTTTTTAAATCAAATTTATTGTTGCGCGCATTGTTGAGTATGACTGTGATGACCGTTATTACCGTGATGACCGTTATTACCGTGATGACCGTGTTGATTAATATCTTCAATATTTGAATCTATTAAATCACATATTTCTAAATTTTTATAATCAATTTCTTTAATATCAAATAATTCTTTCATTGATTTTCGTTGGATGTCTGTGATACTCGGTGGGTATTCTAACACATACTTTATATATAAATTACCAAACGTTTTTAAATTATTTGGTTTTGGCATGCCAAAACCAATGACTTTTTTAAACATATCTTGTTTTATAATATCTGTAGTTTGTATTATTATTTCAGTTCCGTTTAATAATTTGATTTTGTCTGTATACCCAGTTAAAGCTTCAATGATATTGATATTTTTAAACATTATTAAATCATTACCTTTTCTTGTAAAAATATCATGTTTAACTTCTGAAAAAACTATTACTAAATCACCATATTCTTGGTTATTTAAATTAAAATTACCTTTATGTTTCAATAATATTTGTTGATTGTTTGGACTACCAGCTTTTAACTCTATGGTTATATTTTCTTTTTTTTGTTTCATATAGTAACCGTTCTTAAGTTTAAAACCTTTACCATCACATTTGTCACAATCAATTTGTATTTGTTGAAAAAATGATGGTCCTATTTGTTTTTGAATATTTTTCTTACCAATACCAGAACAAGAGCCGCATTTTTCCACACCTGACTTATCAATTTTTCCTTGTTTATTAAATAATTTATTTCTACATATAGTTTTATTAATAGTTTTACCCATATAAAATTCTTCTAATGTTAAAAATATTGTTTCTATTAATGGTTTATTTTGTTTAGGGGCTTGTCTATTCATACCAAATAAATTCTCAAATATATCATGAGGATTTATACCTCCATTAGAATTATTAACAGCGTCTTCCCCAAAATTATCATAAGATGTACGTTTTTCTTTATCAGATAAAACAGAATAAGCCTGTGAAATATCTTTAAATTTTTTTTCTGATTCTGGATCATCAGGGTTTTTATCAGGATGCAATTTCATAGCCAACTTATGATAAGCTTTTTTGATAGTATTATCATCTGCGCTCTTATCAACTCCTAATATATTATAATATTTAGTATTATTAACTTGTTGATTTTTTTCAAAAAACATATTTAATATTAAATATGTTTTTTTTTAAATTCGTATAAATCATCTTACTATTCTAAAAGTAAACATCCCATCCCGTTCTATTTGTATCACATCTCCTTTTTGATAATCATAAAATCTACTTATTGGTTTATCATGTCTCAAACTAGGAAATTTTATTCCAAATTGTTCTTTAAAATGAATGGTATCGTCTTTGTTTAGCCTAACAAATTTAGGCTGTAAACAATGTTTTGTAATGTTAATTTGTAAATCTTCTTCAGCAAATAACTCTATTTTTAAATCAATAGTTTGTGAAAGAATATTAGACGTCGCTGCTGTAATATTATCCTTATACACTACAATAGAATGATCTATACCTTCTTGTTCCATTAAAAATATTATTTCTTTCATACTTTTTGTATCAAATTTAGGAGACATATTAAAGTAGACAGAAACTTGTTCACCATTAGGTTTTAAAGCTGATATAATCAAATCCTCTTTATCTAATTGAAGTATTTCATAGTTTCTCTGTTTTAGCATTTCCAAACAAATATTAAAAGCGTTTTCTACTGACATTTTAATTAAAAAAATATAAATTTAAATCATTTTTCAATTTTTATTTTATTATAATAAATGAATATTTTTATTAAAATATTAGTAATATACATTTCATTATGTATATTATTCTCATTAATATTATCACTATTTGATTATACTCATTTTAATGGTATTAAAAAAGAACAAGATAAAGGTATTAATAGATTTTACAATAGATTATATTTTACATTTACAACTATTTCCACCGTTGGTTATGGTGATATAACTCCTAAATCACCACAAACAAGATTAATTATTAGTTTAATAATGATTAGTATTTCTTTTACTGTTTTTCAAGCTTTATTTGAATACTTCGAGAATAAACTTAAAGAATCAAAAACAGTTTGAGAATATTTTTGTTATTTTTATATATAAAAATAACAAAAAAATGTTTACATAGAATCAATAAACTCGTGTATATAATCTTGTGCTTTTAATATTTTATCAATCTCAGAGTTAATCTTATTTCTTTCTAAAATATAATTACTTTGATTTTGATATATTTTTATATACTTATTAAAATAAACATAACAAATATAGGTAACAGAAGACCAACATGTTATAAATAACATACTAACATAATTCATGTAAAATATATTCATAATAATGTTTAAAACACTATACATATAGAAAAAATATTCTATTTTTTTGAAATGATAATTATTGTGTTTATATATAATATTTTGTTCCCGAATTACATTATTATCTAATTTGATATACTCTTTCCTTAATTTATCTATTTCATGTAAATTTTTCAACACACCTTTAATATTACTTGATCTTTTTGTATTAAAATCATCTTGTTCTTCTAATTCATCGATTTTATTATTAGACTCAACCACTTCTTTTCTTAAACGTAAGTTTTCATTATGTAAAACATTGTTTTGTTCAATTACATATGATTTATAGGCTTGGTCTTCTGTATTTTCTTGAGTTTCATTTCTATTAATATAGAATCTATATTCTTCTTTTTCTTGATTTGACGACATTTATATCTTTAAAAATGATTTTAATTTAAAATCATTTTTAAAATTAAAGTTTTTTAAATAATACTTAAAAAAATACAAAAGATAAAAAATGGGTATTTTATTATGCAAGGATGATTATAAAGTTAAATATGATAATCTAAAAAAAGTTACTAAAAAAAAAGAGGGTATTTTACAAAATACAATAAATAAACAAATAAATAAGATGTCTAATTTACACTTAAAAAATTCTGAATTAATTATAGAATATGAAAAAATAATAAAAAATAATATTATTGACATTCAAACATTAAAACAAGAAAAACTAAATATTATTGACATTCAAACATTAAAACAAGAAAAACTAAATATTATTAATACACTTCAACAAGAATTAATAAGTAAGACTAAAGAAATAATAAATTTAAAAAAACAAGTTCGTTCACAAAATTAAATTTTAAATAAGAATTCCTAAAAAAATATTGTTTAAAATGAGTCATATTCATCTGATTCTTCAGTCTCTATTAAAGAACTGTTTATATACGGTGTTATTAAATAATCATCAATGTTTAATAAAATAGCTTCAGCTGTTTCAATAAGACTAGTTAAAACCATGGGTTTAATGGTTGGATAGATTTTAAAAAAATCTACTGCAGGTACACCGTTTAGTTGTTCTAATAATAGTTCATCTAATATGTCAGGTAAAACTTTTTTAAAAATATCAATATTTTCTAGATTTAGTTTATTTTTTATAGATTGGTATGTTTCATTTATCAACATTTCTTGTACAAATGGTGGTTTTTTCATAATTTCATTTATCAAAATATCTGTACATGTATTAGAAAGATTCATTTATATAAATCTATATGTAAATATTTAAATTAATAAATTATGAATAAATATAAAAATTTTTTTAAGTATTAATACTTAAAAAATTACTGTTTAAAATGAGTATAGTTGATTTTGATATATAATTTATAAAGAAATAATTTATAAATTATAAATGTTTGAAATTTTTAAAAAAACATACATGTGTAGTATTTTACCAAATGAATGTGTAAATATAATTAAAAAATTTTTTATAATAAAAAATATTAATATTGTGTGTATTATTTGTAAAAATAAAGTATTTGTTTCTGATTATATTGATGGATTAGGTTATTTATGTATAAGTTGTGATAATTATTAAACAGTTTAAAATCCAATACCTATTAAGGTATTATTGGATAAATTTATATATTTAATAAAATACTTTTAAAAAGTATTTTATTAAATATATATTTTTTATATAATAAATGAATATAAAAAATATATTTGGTAATTGGATAAATGAAATTGAAGATTTATCTAAAAAATATAATAATGAAGAATTCCCACATATAATTATTGAAAATTTTTTGAATAATGATTTAGTTGAAGAGGTCTATAAAAAATACCCCACTCTTGATAATAACTGGTATGTATATAATAATCCAATTGAGGTAAAATTTTCTAATAATAAATTAGAAATATTTGATCCTGTAATACAAGATATTTTTAAAGCTTTGTCTACGGATGAAATGATAGAAAAAATTAGTAAAATAACAAATATTGATAATTTAGAATCAGATCCGATTTTACATGGTGCAGGATTACATATGCATCCTAAAAATGGTAGATTAATGATGCACTTAGATTATGAAAAACATCCTATTATAGAAAATAAGCAAAGGTGTGTAAATATAATACTTTATTTATCTAAAAATTGGAATCCAAAATGGAAAGGTTCTACTGAATTGTGGAATAAAGATTTAACTGTAAAACTTAAAGAATCTGATGTTATATTCAATAATGCTTTAATTTTTCAAACAAATGAAAATTCTTGGCATGGTATTCCAGATAAAATAGATTGCCCATCAGATGTTTTAAGAAAGACTTTAGCTTTTTATTACATATCTCCCTTAACGAATAAAGCATCTTTAAATAAAAAAGGATCAAATTCTTCAGGTTTTAGAGAAAAAGCAATATTTTCTTTAAGACCGAATGAGTACCGAGATAAAAAAATTTTAAAATTATTAGATATTAGACCTTATAGAAGAATAACAGAAAAAGATATGGAAGAAATATATCCTGAATGGAATAATTATGTATAATTTTTAATAATTATTAAACAGTTTAAACAAATTACACCATTAAAAAAAATGGATTTGAAAAGAAATCAATTATTAGGTAGCATAAAATTTCCTAATAATATTAACAATAATTCTCCTTTAATGATAGTTATGTGTGGTTTACCTGGTACTGGTAAAACTACATTAGTAAAATCTATTACCAGAATTTTAAATTGGAAAAACCAAAACATCGAAATATTTAATCTTGAAAAATATAAGAGAAAACAGAATGAGTTAATGGAAGTTCACACTGATTTTACGAATCCAAAATATTTAGATGATATATCTACAGAACAGTTAAATGAATCTATATTTTTTTTAAAAAATTCCACTAAAGGAAACACAAAGAATATTGCATTTTTTGATGAAAATAATTCTACAACAAAAATAAGAAAAAAAATATTAGATACATGTCATTTAAATGTTATTCAGGTAATGTTCATTGAAAGCCAGTTAGATGTTATTAATATTGAAGAATTTGAGAAAACAAAATGGGTTCAATATAAAAATACAGATTTTAAGTATTTTGATAATGTAGAAGAAGCATATCAAGATTTTAATAAAAAAGTTTTGATTTATAAACAGAGATATGTACCTTTATCTGTAGATCCAAATAATCAATATTATTCATATATTAGCATAGATAAAAACGGTGTTTATAGTCATCTTATTGATAGCTACGTGCCATTATTAGTTTCTTCATTTATTTCTAGTAAATTTAAATACAATGTTGGTAATAATATTTATTTATGTAGACATGGTGAATCCATAGCTAATACAAAAGGTATAATTGGTGGTAATTATGATATAACTGAAAGTGGTAGACATTTTGGTAAACTTTTAGGAAAATATATGGTTGAAAATAAACCAAATGGTTTGCCTATATGGACTTCTACTCTTATAAGAACGATTAATACTGCTTTAGAATGTCAATCTGTTGCTGGTGGAAACAATAAATTATTACAATGGCCTGCTTTAGATGAAATACATGGTGGGATGTTTGAAGAATGTACATTTGACTATGTAAAGAAAAATTATCCTAAAGTTTACCAAGATCGTAAAAATGATAAATTTAATTTTGTTTATCCTAACAGAGGAGAATCTTATGAAATCTTATCTAAACGTATAGAACCTGTAATTTTATGTATGGAAAGACAAACAAGTGACATATTGATTATATGTCACACAGCTGTATTAAGAATGCTTTTATGTTATTTATTAGATAAAAATAAAGAAGATTGTACAACGCTTGATATACCTCTTAATAGATTATATAAAATTACGAAAGGTTATTGTAGTAATAGTTGTGAAGAAATAGATTTACTTTAGAATTAAATTATTGAGATCATTCCAAAGCGGTCTAACCCACATATCATAGTCTTCGAAATTTTTAATCTCAAAATATGTTTTTGGTTTTATAGTTAATTTTTAATATAATTTATACCAATTAAACCAATTGTTTAAAAATATATAAATATATTTTTAAACAATAAAGAATATGAAAAAAAGAATTGGTTTAATAATAATTATATTTAGTATTATATCACTGATACTTTGTACACATTTAAATAAAATTACAAAGAAACAATGTGATTCAATAATATCTTCTCAGCTTTCGAAAGATTTAAAGAAAAACAAATTTTTAAACGCAGGAGAAGAATGTTGTTTTTATAATAAAATTTTTTACAGAAAAGGTAAAATACAAATAAAAAATAACATTCCTACTTGTGTGTCTAAAAGTAATATATTAAAGGTAATAATAGGTATATGTGGTATTATTATAGGTTTTATAATAATGTTAATTGGGTATGGTTTTTAAATTTTATTTTAATTTATATATTATTTTGTAAAGATGCTATTATTATTAAAATAAAATAACTTCTGGTACTTTTATTACACTAGTCATCTAATCAATTTACCAACATCAAGAGCATATGGACCTGTTGTAGCTTTATAACTCTTTTTTTTGATTCAAATATGTTTTCTAAAGTTTTGTCAATTAATTGGTCTCATATTTTAAAAATTAAAAATAATGTTATCTACAAATTAAAAATAATGTTATCTACAAATTATAAATATGAATACAGATTTAATAACATTATCTAAAAATTCTAAAACAAAAGATAGTAGTAATTTTTTTAAATACAATCAACTAAATAGTTTTGATAATTGGAAAAAAACATTGTTAAATGATTGGGAATGTAAATTTAATATAAATGATACTATTTATACCAGTATAGATCAATTTTATTACTATGTTCTAAATTTATATCCAGAATTTAAAATCACAGATATATTTGACGTATCAAAACATTCACAAATACCTTATAAATTAATGGCTTTAGCATTATATTCAAAATTTACTCAAAATCCTGAAATTGGTCTATTTTTGGTTTTAACAAAAGATTCAAAATTATATTATGAAATAAATAAAGATATTTTTCAGTTTAAATTGTTAGAATATATTAGAACTTGTATAATAAAATGTAAAAATGTAATTTTTGACAGTGAGTTTATAAATAAACTCATGAATAATGGAAAAGATAATACAGTTTTTGGTTTTAAAAAAAATAATAAACTCATTGAATATTTAAATAGTATAAATTGTGAAAAAGAGTCTATTTCACCAGAATATTTTTCATATATAAATAATCAGCTTATTAACTTCAAAATTTTATTTAGTAACGATAGTATTATATCTATCGTGGATAACTATACTAATAAAAACTATATATTTGATATAGGAAAAAAACTAGGTAATGAAGGTTACGAAGGTGTCACCTTTTCTGTAGTTTTAAGAGAAAATGGTAAAAATTATGCAATAAAAACATTTGATAAAACTCATAATAAAAAAACAGATAAAAAAGATTATAATGAGTTAGTAAAAGAAGCTTCGCTTCAATATATAGCTTCATTAAAAGGAGTGGCTCCAAAAGTTTTTGCTATAATTTTTAATAAAAATATAAAAGGTATTATAATGGAAAAATTAGATTATTCTTTAAGGCAAGTTCTAGAATATAATAAAGGTATTCTTAGTAAATACCAAGAATTATCTTTAGTAGAGTGTGTAATAAAATTAAGCGAAATATGTATATTACACCACGATAATAATCCATTAAATTTTATGTGGAGTGTTGAAAAAAATAAATTTTATTACATAGATTTTGGATTTTCAATCTTTTTATCTGAATACAAAGGTAAAAAAAATTTATTTCACAATCTTGCAATACTAAAAGATTGTTTTGAAGGTTTTAGGTTGGGTTTATTCAAGAGAAAACGCGTAAATTCAAAAGGTATTACAATAAACATTCCGGCTTCAGCAAATAGACAATGGTGGGATTCATCTTTCATTAAAGAAATAACAATTTTAGCATCAAACAAAATAATTTCAAACAAAAGAAAAATAATAAAATTATACAATGAATTTAAAAACGAAGTACTGACTAAATAAATATAGATTTTTAAGTATTAATACTTAAAAATATGATTCAATATCAATTATTTCTGATAATTTTTGATCGTAATACAAATAATGATTTTCAAAAGATTAATAATGTTCTAACCATTTACATTTTAAAAATCTAGTGTTTGTCGTTATTTTTGTTACATATACTTCCATATATATAATTTATTTATTTTTTAATAATTTTTTTAATTCATTTTTAGAATTTGCAATATGTAATGGCCTAGTTGGTTTATAAATTTTTAATATCATTGGAAGAACATTACCAATAGATTCCTTGCTTCCATAAACTATTGAAAATTCAACACCTTCATTTATTATGCTTTTAATCCCTAACAAAAATGAAATTATTTTTGTTAAATAATAAAAACTAGGTACTTCACCTTTATTACTATCAAATAATAATACACATTTTGTATCATTTGATATACATTCTGATATAAGTTCTTTTATTGTATTCAACGCACAATTAAGTAATATATCAGTATCTTTATCTGACCAATTACAAGTAGAAACTATTTTTAAAATCAAGTCACTTTGCCATAATGTTTTATCTAAATCTAACATTTTCTTATCTTCTTATTTATTTATAATTTTTAAATAAATTTTTATTAAACACAATTATTATTCGGCCCCGGTTTATATTCATCACAACCCCAATCATCCTTCAATTCCCCACAATTCCAATTTTGATCACCTGTGAGATTTTGTACATTAGACCAAATGTTTTTACCTACAGTCTCGCGATTACAAACACATACAGGGAAATTACCAGTTGTGGCATCTAAAGTTAAAGTTTTAATATCTGGTACGCATCCAGCGTGGCCTTCGTTCCACAATCCACCACTACGTTTATAATATTTATACCCAGGTCCACACGGAACACTATGAGAATCACAAGAGGCCCCACCGTAACCATTAGTACTTGGCCGTGGTACATAACACTTTCCATCTTTATAAACTAAACCTGTTTGACAACAGTCAAGATTGTTACCACATAATTCATTAAGACAAGTTATCTCATCATCAAATCTTTCCTCCTTAATATCGGGATTTTTATTTCCTTTTACACATTTTGTAAGTGGACCAGAGGTTAAAGGATCATGAGTCCATTTCTGTGAATAATCATTACACATATATTCAGTACCACCTTCTTTTACTTCACATGTTTGGTTCGCATTCTGACAAATAACACCCATATCTTTACATACTTGTGTAGGAACTACACCAACACCATTCGCATTCTTATAATTTTTCCACCAACCTTCTTCTTTGCAAAGAGGTAATACTTTAACACAAGCAGTGTCATATTTTGCTTTACATTCATGAGTTTTACTGTCCCAACTAATTTCATCGGGATTTATAATTTCACCACCCCCTTCATGAGTTGATTTACCAGATGATGAAGTATATACTTCATCTAATATATTAACACAATCTCCAACGGTACATTTATTACCATTCTTGGGGTCTTTTACGGACTGTATCGCACTTGACGTGTATAGACTGACTCCATCATTACAATACCTAGCTTCACCTTGATTATCAATACCAATTTTACACGCTAACGCAGATGTTGAGACTGTACTTGTAGGAGAATAACTAATTCTTCCGACAGGTGTACACCTGTCGGAATCCACAGGTAAACAGCTACTCTGAACACCATTTGTAATATTAACACCATTTTTAATCGTGTCAGGACCGCTAACATTTTTCTGTTGACAAGTTTCATTAGCTCCACATGTAACACCACCACAATTTAAACGACATATTATTTTTTTCTTTTCAATATCACCATCATAAGCCGCTATATAACCTTTCAGACAACAATAATCGACACCATCTAGTGTACTTCTATCATAAACATTGGTATCACAACAATTTTGAGTAGTAACACTCTCGTGAACCACATATGCAGCATCTGACTTATTACAACAAATACCTTTACTATCTGATATTTGGTCATTTTCTGTATCACAAGCTTCACAATTATATTCCCCTTTATTTTGTTTATCGCTGACAGCAATTTCCCCTTTTGGACAACAAATCATACCTGCTTTTTTCTCAGGATAACAAGCAACTAGTTTTGTATCCCCACCACCTGCTCCGTTGACGTGACAAAATGTACTTATATCAACAACTTTTCCAACAATACCAACCCCATCCCCTTTATCACATTTGTTGCCTTTAGACAAATCAGATGTGAATATAGTACCAACATCATTTGATTGAGATCCACATGTTTTGAAATCACTTGTATTGTCATCTGTGTCGCTACCTGATTCTGTTATATAATATTCGTGCCCATTAGTCATATATTTAGCAAACATAGGAAGACCTAGACTAATTAAAGTTCCCTTACTTGAAGTAGTATCACTCGATGTAGCCTTAAAAATTTCTCCATTGGTGTTAGTATTACTACCAACATCTGTAAAATTAGAATCAGATGTAATAATTTTGTAATAAAAACCTACTGTTAAAGCAACACTTGGTACACCTGGTACTACTAGTGGTTGGTATTTACAAGTACTACCAGTTGGACATAATGAAGCATAAGCTCCTCTTTTACAAAATACAGGAGCTGCAGGATTTGTTATTATATCACAAAACCCACTGCCATTGGTATGACATTCTGAACCACATCTTGTTTCGTTATCGGCACATTCATTTCCGCAAAATGAATTATTATTTACTGTAATTAGTTGTTGTTGTCCGGGGCATGTTTGACAAAATGTACCATCTGGTGATGGAAAAGGCGTATCACCAGAACATTTAACAGGTTCACCTTTTTTTGCTGTTTTTATCAGTACTTTAGCAAGAGTTACTATACCAAATGCTATAGCAACATATATTGCTAAAAATATAATATATTTTAGTATGTTATTCATTTTTATTGTTATAAAATATTTTATAACAATAAAATATTTTATAACAATAAAAATGAATAACAAAATGAGAAATTTTATAATATATGTTTTATAATAGGAAGTACGGTACTGGGAATAATGATAGCGTATTTTAATAGAGCAAAAATACCAGATAGTTATATTAAAAAAAGTAAATGTCCTCTTTTTTGTAAAAAGGGGAAACATACGCAGATATTAGTCATTCTAAATGTTGTCCCATTATTGATAATTGTAAGCCAGAATTGTATATGGCTACTGATAACATTAAAGATATCCCAATATGTGGGTGTCTCAAATGTAATACAGGTTACACATTGATAAGTGGAAAATGTGTATCTAACGACAGAATTCAGTAACTTTTTCCAATATAACTATTTATTGCAACATACATCAATTTTTTCGCCATCTATTGATACTTTTTCCATATTGGATCCCTGACATTGTCCAGTTTTATAATCACCAACATTACAATATGTATTTTTAGCGTCACAACTAGTCTTACTAAAAATTGTTTTACATATATTATTAGCAGCTTGTTGATTAGCTGTAGAACACAAAGGGATTGTGGGTGCCGTCACTTGTTGTTTTATTGGGGTACAAATTGGTTTATTAGGATCTGTATTTATATCACATTTATTAGTCTTAACATTATATGTAGCATTATTCTCCGAGCATATATTATTACAAGTAAATGATTTCCCTAATTTATTTTCTAAACTTTGTATTTTGTTTTTAAGAACTATTTTATATTTGTTATTTATATTTGCATTATTAATTTCTAAGATAAAATTTGATATAGAATTATCGAAATTATTTTTATCTTTTATGTTTACTATACATTTCGTACCATCTATTGAACCAGATAAAATACTATCATTTTTTTTAGAAAAAAGATTATACTTTGTTTCTATTTTATGATAATTATTTGTTTGAATATGTTCATGTATAACTAAAGGAGTTGCTACTAATATAGAAATTCCAACTAGTATAAGGAAAATTTTTACGTAAATTGACATTTTATTATAATAAAATAATTATCAGATTTTTCAAAATCTGATACTAAGAGAAAAACATTCTTTAGAACAAGTACAAAGCAGAGACAGAATAAAAACTAAAATATTTTCAAAATCTAAACTAATAGGTTTAGATTTTGTGCCTGATGTAGGACTTGAACCTACGACCACCTGGTTAAGAGCCAAGCGCTCTGTCAACTGAGCTAATCAAGCAATAATATAAATATTATTGCTTTTTATTTTTCCAAATTTGAACTAACGAGTTCAAATTTGGTGGACAATACGAGATTCGAACTCGTGACCCCATTTTCATAAGAAATGTGCTCTACCA
>Ga0209223_10004435_pt1 | contig 12825 bp, 8 predicted proteins | sample COG_06_FD_184750 | JGI IMG/M metagenome (GOLD analysis project Ga0209223, IMG submission 184750) | Pelagic Microbial community sample from North Sea - COGITO 998_met_06 (SPAdes) (version 2) | ecosystem: Environmental > Aquatic > Marine > Neritic zone/Coastal water | place: Helgoland, sampling...
TGAATTTCCACCTTACACAATTAAGAATTTAGATATCCAATCAGTAGTTGAGCGAATTGCTTCCTGTCATGAAAGCGGCAAATTAGATGAGGCATTGCCGGATGTGCCGGATGATATCATGCTCTTTCTGTCTCGTTATATCTTTCCAGCTGAGCAACTAGCAGAGAAGCTTAGCAAGGAAGACTTTTTTAAATACTACTTACCAGTTCACGATAACCTTGGTGGTCTAATGGTAAAATATGACGCAGGTTAATCAACCTTGGCGGTTGCTATGAAGCAGGGGGCGAACGTTTAAAATAAACATCTAAGCACTTTCCCGTTCAGTTTTTTTTAATAGGAAATACTCGTTGGGTAGTTGCTCGACGAATAATGTGATAATGGATCTGGGGATTAGGAGGGGTTGCTTGCGTGACTCAGCAACGCCTCAGAGGCAGGACTAGGTCGGCACATTTATCTTAAACGTTTGACCCCCTTATTCGGCCCCGTTTTAACTATGTGGCGTTTTTCCTCAGAGAAGGAAGTTTTTTTGGTAGTTTGATCACTTACTAAATACTGGTAATTGCAAAGGTAACGACATGACCCATTTTACCTTCTGCAAAATCGTTTGGCTGAAATAGTGATTTTTAACCTTAAATCACTCTGAAGTAATAGGGTCGGACGGCAATTGTCCCATTTCGCTCATAGAATGAGATTTTAGAGTGATTCATCTATTTAATGCTCGAAAGCGTTATCTAGTGCTCTTTTATTTAATAACAATGCCTACCTCTAGACTGCATATAGACTTACTCTACAACATCGAAAATCTAATTAATCCGTCCAGACTAACGCATGCTCTGGCCCAGTTTGAGTAACTCGACCAATTAACCACCAGATAACATGGACTTAGACATAAAGAAATCATTAAGAAATCTGGGATATAGTAAGCTTCAGAAGTCTTTAGCTGAGCCTGAATTCTTTGACTCTTTGGCAAAAGTTTTAGGTAAGGGTCTCACTAAGGCCGAGTTCGTCGATATTTTTTTAGACTATAAATTGTATGATTTATTAAATGATAAAGATCTTAGGCAGGCATTATTAACTAATAACCTTGAGATGGTTGATCACCTCTTAGTCGGAACAAAACTTGAAGGTTCCTCCGATGACAGCGCTAAGATTGATCTTATTTTAGATACAAAATGGGGCCATAATAAGATATCAAAAAATTGGCTTAGGGTTTACGACCTACCCGAAGAATATCTTCCAAAAACTTCACAAAAAGAGCCAAGTAAATATACGATTTCTGCTAAAAGATCTCTGTATCCTTACCAGAAGAATTTAAAAGATAGTATAGTTAATACTTTGCTCGGTGAAGATGACAGGCTGTTGATCCACATGCCAACTGGCGCTGGTAAGACGAGAACGACGATTGAGGCGCTAGTGGATTATTGGAGAGTAAAAGGTGAATCCGGTAATTACCTCATCTGGCTAGCGGATTCAGAAGAATTATGCGGTCAGGCGGAGGAGACATTTAAGGAGCTCTGGGAATTAAAAGGAGATAGCGACTTACAACTTTATAAGCTCTGGGGAAGTAACAATATGTCAGAATTAAGCTCTGAGGGTGGAGTCATCATAGCTAGTCTGCAAAAATTGTACAACTTGATGAAGTCGCCTAAAAATGAGTCATCTAAGCTGCTGAACCATATTGGCGGTAGATCGCAAATTGTTATCGTAGACGAGGCACATAAGTCTATGGCAGATACTTATGCCATGGCCATTGAGCGTGTGTGTGTAGTTAATGAAACAAAACTTTTAGGATTAACTGCGACTCCTGGAAGAACTTCAATTGATGAAATTGAAGGGCTTGTTAACTTTTATGGTAACAACAAGATTACCCTAAGTGATGAAAATGGTTCTGAAATAGGTAACCCAATCGAATATCTTCAGGACAATGATTATCTTTCACAGTTTGAAAGAATTATAGTTAGATCTAATTCTGAATTAGATATTACAGCATCCGAAGAAAAAAAGATTTCCGAACTACTACAAATTCCTGCAAATCTGTTAAAAAAGATATCAGCAGATGAAAAGAGGAATATTCTCATCATTGATGAGATTATGAAGCTTGCCGATGAGGGGCTTCAAATCATGGTCTTCGCATGCAGCGTAGAACACTCTAGATTTTTAAGTACTGCGATTAGCCTAAAGGGTTATGAATCGTGCAGTATTGATGGTGAGACACCAAAGTCCAATCGTGCCGAGTATATAAGAAAATTCAAAAATAATGAAATGCAGGTGCTCGTGAACTTTGGGATCTTATCTACCGGGTTCGATGCTCCGAATACGAATGCAGTCGTTATTGCTAGGCCAACATGCTCATTAGTATTGTACTCCCAAATGGTCGGTAGAGGACTGAGAGGACCAAAGATGGGAGGGACTAAGGATTGCAAAATTATTGACATAAAAGATAATTTTGATGCTTTTGACTCCGTCCACGATGCATTTAAATTCTACGATGATTTCTGGTCATAACTTAAACCAAAATGAATAACCCCTAGCCAGCCAGCCCATGCCTAATTCTATCTTTAGTCCTCAAGTCCTTGCTTCTATGCGTGATAATGGGTATAAAAGTACAGCAAGTGCGATTGCTGAGCTTATAGACAATTCCATAGAAGCTGGTGCTAAAGAGATTAACGTGATTACTTTTGAAGAGGTTTCTAAAAGCAAAAGAAAATCGGTTGAATCAATAGTGATTTATGACAACGGGAGTGGTATGAGCCCGAAAGTTATGGAATGTGCTTTGCAATTTGGTGGTGGCACAAGGCATGAAAGTGTAACTGGGATGGGTAGATTTGGAATGGGGCTTCCGAATGCCTCTGTTAGCGCTTGCCGCAGAGTAAATCTTTACAGCTGGCAAAATGGCAAGTGCTTCCGTGCGGTGCTTGATATAGATGAAATTTTAGATAGCGGGAACTTAGTTCTACCGCAGCCTGTTAAATGCAAAATACCCAATGAAATCCTTGATCAGATCGATGGAGGTGTTGGTGACTCGGGAACTATAGTCCACTGGGATAATTGCGATAGATTAGATTTTAAAAAAGCTGACACCTTATTCAGTAGGATGGAAGGTGATCTTTGTAGGATTTTTAGACATTTTTTGGATGATTGTGATGCATACGGGGATAAAGTAACCATAAAATTAATCAAACCTGCGCATTCTACCAAAGGCTCTAAGACTGACCGAGTAGAAAAGATCTTAACAGCTAATGACCCTCTTTATATTCTAGAACCAAATAACTGCCCAGGTTATGAAGGTGATCGGATTGCTGATTTACAAAATGATAAGCCAGCAGTAGCGAATTTCTTCAGTTCAAAAGGTGAGGGCGAGGTTGAAGTAAGGATAACGGCTATAAAGCCTGAAATTCACAAGAGAGAGTCTGGTAAAACTAGTGACTTTATGAAGCACCTTGCTGACAACCAGGGAATATCATTTGTTAGACTTTGCCGTGAAATACAGCACGGGTCATTTGGATATGTTAATAGTTATGATCCTAAGGAAAGATGGTGGGGTGTTGAGGTAAGATTTACTCCTGTTCTAGATGAACTTTTTGGAGTAACTAACAATAAGCAGACTGTTAAAGGGATGAACTACATGGATCAATCTAGCCTAGACGATCTACTTGGTGATTATGGGATGCATGAATCCGCAAATAAAGATTATTTGAATACTAGTGAAGGACAGGCGTTGAAGCTCAAAATTTGGCTGAATCAGGTTATACAAAGTGGCCTGAAAAAGGCGAGGGACGATATCAAATCTCGCAATATTGGGCGTAGAAAAGCGGATAAGAATATTGAATTCGACAAAGCGTCAAAGGCGGCTACCGAAATTATCGAAAGAAAAAAAGCTAAATCGCGTTTTGATGAGGAAGCGAATGCAAAGACTGAGGAGCAAGCTAGAAAAGAATTAAAGGATAGGCTGCAGGAATACAACAAGGGCATAGATGAAAAAGAATTGAATGAACTAGTCGACCAAGTTAAAGATTATAGGATACACACAGAGCTTGCTAGCTGGTCGGGTGATCAATTTTTTGATATTGAATTATGTGGCAACATCCCTGTTGTAAAACTTAATACAAGGCATCCTTTCTATGAATCAATTTACCGCGATATTGAAGAAAAGCATCCTGAGGCATTAAATGCATTTAAGGTTTTAATTATATCCTACGCATGGTCTGAGTCGGAATTTTTTGGAGGCACAGAAACCAAGCTACTTGACAGAGTTAGATCGAAATGGGGTTATTACACATCCGAAATACTCGACCAGCTGCAAGCCAGTAAATGATAGAGCTTGGTGAAATCTTTTCAGGGAAGAATCTCAAAGGGGTTATCTTAGATGAGCACAAAAATGCTAAAAATGAGACTTTAATCATCAGTGCTTACATAACTGAGCCAGCAATTGATTTGATTATTAGTGCCGGTAGCAGTCGCTCTCGCGTAAGTTTGTTTAGTAGAGTTTCACCTCATGATGTTTTATCAGGGGCTACATCTATTGATGCCCTTAAGAAGGCATACAATCAGGGTTTCAAAGTCTTTAAGATAGAGCATTTGCACGCTAAGATGTATGTATTTGACCATGAGCGGATTTATCTGTCCTCCGCAAATTTCACGAGTAACGGGCTAAGCCTGCATGGCTCTGGAAATCTTGAAGTAGCCACAAGGGTTGAGTCATCTAAAAATAACCTGACATTCATAGACGAAATATTATCCGCAGCCCACGAGCTTGACATCGAGGATCTCGATAAAATGGCTGCATTCATTGAACAACAAAAAATGAATGCGGAGAATGTTCCGGATATCTCTAGTTTAGATTGGCCTGAGGAGGTATGGATGCCAGATGCTACTTTGTTTGTATCCGATTTATTCTGGTCAGATCCAAGAAAGGAACTCTTGTTAAGCGATGATTCCTCTAAGCATGATTTTGCTCTATTAAATGTGAAGGATTTCTCAGAGTTAGAGGCAAATACGCATGCTCTTTATAGCAGCAAGCCTGTTAAATGGTTAGTCCGTGAGCTCAAAGATTCTAAAGATAACAGTGCCTCATATGGATACCTTTCAAAAAGGCTGCACGATACATTAGCTGATGACCCCGCACCATACAGAAAAACCGTTAAGGAGCTGCTATCCAATATTCTATCTTATAGCAAAGTATATCTAAAAGATAGAATAGAAATCAACAGGCCTAATCACAGCCAGGTGGTCTCTTTAATAAATGTGTAGGGCTATTTGTGGCAAGCTAGGCAAACCTTAGACTTACCATAGACATCGTCGACATCGATCTTTCCATCGGATCTTAAAGAGTTTTTGATTAACCTTTTCCGTGCTTGTTCTAAGCGAATTTGATAATTCTTTTTGATTTCTTCAATTCTCTCAGGGCGCTGTATATCTTCAAGGGATTCACCCTCTGCCCAAGTAAAAGGCGACCCATCTTTTAAGGCGGTTTTCTCGTAGGCCTTAGCTTCTTTAAATGCCTCTGGGTGCTTCTCTAACAAACCAACCCATTCTATTTTTCTTTGGAAAAAGCAAAAAGTGCATCCACTTCTTGATCTCCAATCATAATATTTTGGAAAGCCTAAGCCGGAGTGGTTTAGGATGTCTGTGACTCCCTGTTTATCGATGCCTGCTTCCATAAATGGAAGTTTAACTTCGAGCTTCTCTTTTTTTGATTGGTATCCTTCTCGGTATTCTTCATCGGAGCGTATTGCTACATAGCTATAAACCATGTAGCCTTCATCGATAAAACCCTGAACCCACTTTTCGAAGGGCTTTAATTTCATCATGATAGTGCACCAGCGTGCCCTTGCTGAAGGCAGATAATTCCCGTGTTGTTTTAACCAGAAATCAAAGTCTCTATGTGGGTTGATTCTATTTATTGCCTTCCCTAGATAGCCTTCAAGAAGACTCATATACTCATAAACTTCCGGAAGCTCTTTCCCGGTATCCGTGAAGAAGTACTCAATATCTAGCTCAGGATGGTTGTCTCGCATGAATACGGCTAAAGCAGCGCTATCTTTACCGCCAGAAATACCTAGGACATGTTTTGTTTTATCGCTCATTTAATTCCTTTGCCTTTTCGTTTCCAATTTCTGCAAGAGCTGCAAGTGCAAGTCTAGTGTCGGATGCTTTGAGTATTTTGATTAATTCCTTTTTAGTTTTTTCAATTATCGGCCTTTCGTCCTCCATTACATCAAAGGCCACTGATTCCACATCATTAGAGTTAGTCAGGCTGGAGGCATAAGAAAACGAATGCCTTTTGCGTTCTCCTTTAACATTCGCGTAGATTTCGGCTTTCTTCATCCCTTCGCAAAGGACTGAGATCTCAATTAAAGCTCGTTCTATATCTAGGTCTATCCAGTCGGTAATCGACTTGTTGGCGGCAAGACTAGCAATGCCAGCGATGTCATCTGAATCCCCCTGGAAGCTTGATAATCTCGAGGATAGAGCATCTACACGAAAATCGCCACTCATCCCCTTAATCTTAGCGGCACGGTCCTTGAGATTTTTTATTTCTTTAGGAGATGCGAATTTTACGTTTAATTCTCCGAGTATTTTTTGCCCGATTTCTTTTATAAGCAAATCATAGGCTTCTGTAATTTGCATGAGGCTATTTTCAAAGTCTTTAGTGCCGTCTACACTATCTTTGAAGAATAGATTTCTGATGTCGGTGTAGATCAGTTTGTTAGGGTCATTTGCCTTTTTTATACTTTCCCTTAACTGCGTTGTAGCTCTGTCGAACCTCCTTGTTTTCAAAACCCAGGGGTTGAGGCTTTCAGTTTTTTGAACCAATGCCTTAGCAAGGTTGAATGCGGTGGCTTCTTCTTTACCAATAGAGGTAATTTTATTTTTTATTAGTATCTCGTGAATGCCTTCCAACAGCTGCCTGTTTTCATTTGTAGATTCTATGAACTTAAGGGAAATGTCCTTTGGTGACCTTATGAGGTAATCAACAACTAAGTCATCGATTTGTGGGACGTATGTATCGTTGAGATAGACTGCGACGTTATCTGATCTTGCAATGAGATATGATAAACAAATGAAGGAATTAAGGCCGCGTTTTATTCCAAATGGAGGTAGGCACCATTTGGAATAAATGTCGGTAAGTAGGGTAGGGTCATTGTTTTCCCTTAGAGTTTTATCAAAATCATTCCATACGATTTTGATATCTTCACTAGTGGTATCTCTAAAGACATATGAGTCGCCAGATTTTCCGTAAATACCTGTATCCTCGAGTAGTATTTTAAATAAGCCCATTTCCAGGGGGTAACCTTCGATGCCTAGGTTCTCCTCACCTTCGTTGAAGACCATTCTTTTGAGTAGTATATTTAAACCTGCGTTAGCGCTACTAGAGGGTTTATCTTTATTTATAATTTCACTTTTTATTTTAGGGACTTTGGGAAATGTTTTCTCTGCGATCTTAGAGGATAAAGAATTAATATCCGAAGAACTCAGTCTGCCGTGATTGGATCCCTCAAAATACCAATCCGAATTAATTAATGAGGATTCAGCTAATTTATTTAACTGATTTTTCCTAAGACTAATCTTACTCTCTAACTCTTTCCTTGCTATTTTATCACCAGATAATGCTTGAGAGTTTTTTTGTATATACTCGAGAGAAATTAACTCTATGGAAATGTCTCTTAGTTCATTAGAATGAGGAGTTATGGCTATAGGGGATAAGGGCACTTCATGGCTAACTTTCTGAACCGATTGTAGTATTTCTGCATGATCACTTTCTCCATTTGGGACGATTATAGAGAAATCTGGCATCAGGTTCGCTGGCTGGTCTTTACAAGATGATAGATCGTTAACAAATTTAATGTTCATCCATCTTAAAGAGCCAGTTAAGTGGTAGAATCTTTTTGCAACTATAGGATTAAAATCAGCTATTTGATTTAATTTATCAAAGTCTAGGCCAACAACATACGTGCCAGCAATCTCGAGCTCAGCATCTAAATCAAAGTCACTTCCCTCAAATAGGGAATATCTAGATTTGAACTCATCGATTTTAAGAATTTTACAATCGATCAAGCTTTTTAAAGCAGCCTCTAACTCGACTTTATCGTCAAAAATGGAGAGCAATACCGGTTTTGTGGAATCTATGCCGGAGTTCCCTTTAAAAATATTTATCAGCGAAATGACCTTCAATACATCAGTATGTATTTGAGTATTGAAGGTAACTGATGCTCGACCAATTGATTCGGTAGCTAAATTCCATAGGCTTGAATCAGGCGAAGCGATAATTGCATTTTCAAAGTTAGATTGTAAGTAATCCCATAATTGAACGGGGGAATAAACAGACTTTGAGCTGATTGTATTCGTGCTTATAAAATGATTGAATCCGTATAGTTCTGCTGATGACAAAAATGAAAAGATACTCCTTTGATTTTGTCCGAACCGCTTGCGAGAGATTGGGCCAAGTAGTCCTGCCACTAAAGGGTGTAAGGGCCAGCAAGAGTTTAGTATCTTATTGAGGTTACTTTTATCCGTCGGCTTATTTTTCGAGATTATCTCGGTTACGGCCTTTGTCGCTGCTGAAATTCTTGTTGGCTTTAGGTCAGAAATTATTGCTCTTGAAATTAACTCGATTTGTTCTTCGCCGACTGCGTTTATAGAGAAATCAATGTATCGTCCCTGTATCTTAGCCCATTCATCGCGTATGCTTTTGGTTAGGTTTCTTGTATATTCCTGAAAAGATTGGTGTAGGATGCCAATGAATATTAATTTACCAGAACTCCGGTTAACAATTTCAGCAATTTGTTGAAATATATAAATATCAGTCTCTTTATTTATTAGGGCGTGTTCTAAAAATTTGCCCATTTCATCGACTATGATGATGGTCTCTTTATTGCTGCTGGCTAATTTCTTTATTTTGTTAAGAACAGAATCAGCGTCACAGTCACATTTTAATTTTTCACCTAAGCATTGAACGATCGACTTTGATGAACCTACTACGGGTATTATTTTTCTTTTTTTGCTGAAAAATAGCTTAGCCTCTTCGCTTATTGAAACAATTTTTGAGAGTTCCTTGTCGTGGCATTTGTTATCTGGGTTAGACAGATAAGCTAAGAACAGGGCTAGCACAGATTTACCGGAGCCATAGGGGCCAGTCCATGTAAAAGAGCTTTGTTTCCCTGTAGAAGAGTGTTCTTGGAGGCTCAATAAAGCCTTTTCGGATGAATGTGTGAGTATGAAATTTTTAAGAATTTCTTCATTATCCTGGTCGTCGACTAAATTAATTGAGCGAATAAACTCGTTCGATATGCGTACTTTTTTATCTAGGGGCATGGGCGTTAATTTTATTAATTAATTGATCGTAGGCGTTGTCTCTTAGCTCACCAATGTTCTTGCCGGATACGTTTGAGAATTGCCTCATTCCTGATGTTTCTGCCCAGCTAATTTGATCAGAAAACTTCCTATCTAAATCCAAAATAATTTTGTTCAGGGCAGACTCATTCAACAGGCAAAGGCGGCCAATAGAATTTTTGTCATATAGTAGTGAATTAAATGATAGCGTCGTTTGATTGGTGTTTTGTTTCTCCCAAAAGTCTAAGACCAAATACAGTGCCAGCTCTGCACTGAGTCCGAGCTTCTCTTCTCTATTTATAGAAAGAACATTTTTATTCGTGCCCTCTTTTATCAGGCCAAGCTCTCTTAGTGGAGATTCGATGCTTTCATCCGTGGCTTTTGCTTTTGTAATATTTTTTGACGAGTAAAGCCTTATGAAGCACTCAACATCTCTTTTCAGAGTTGCCTCTGATGCAAGTCTCCAACCCTCTCTTTCAAACTGCTCAATCAGGTCGCTGAGTATACTCTTTCGATCAAATGCCCCACCGTTGTAATTGTTAAAAAACCAACTATACGTGACCAATTGTTCGTTACATACTAACTTGTAGTGAACTAACCAAACAGTCTCTGAGGATTCTAAATAGGGGTCACATCCGTCATCGCTGAAGAAGTCTTTAGCGAATTTTGTTAATGTATATGATACAGGGTCAATCAATCCTACATATTTCGCCCAATATTTCAGAGAACTGACCATATTTTTCCCAATACCAAACCTGACTATAGAGCTCGGGTCAGAGAAAATTGTTTTTGTATCTTCGGGATTTGCTGCTTCCACTTTCCCTATTTCATCAACAATTTTTTTTATCCATCCGTATTTAAGGGTGAACGTTTCATGACCTGAAATAACGGGTTGTAATTTTGAGGGGCGATTCTTTTTTGAGGACATTTTGTGCTTGTTGGATATGTGTTCCAGTTTAGCTTAGAGGTATGCAGCGTGACTTACTGGAAGTCTACTCCAATTTGCTAAATTGTTAATTTTTGATGAACAAAAATATATATCTAGACAATAATTCTAGTACCTTTTGTGATGAAATAGTAGCAAAAGAAATACATAGAATGTTGATCGATAATGGCTTATCGAATCCGCATGCCTCAGAACATAGTAATGGCTGGGAATCAATGGAAGTAATGGATCAAGCTAAAAGCCTCATCGCCCCAAACATAGGGGCTTTACCCTCAGAGATCTTTTTCACTTCTGGTGCGACAGAATCAAATAATTTAGCAATTAGGGGTATTGTTGAGAGCGCTTTTCTGAAAAACGATAAACGCAAAAAGATTATTACTACTAACATTGAGCATAAGTGCGTCCTGAATGCTATGCATGCAATGAAGGAGAAATTTAAGCTAGACCTAGTTTTGCTTAAAGTAGACGAGGGCGGCTTGGTTGACTCAGAGGAATTTGAAAAGCATGCACCGGACGCTCTCTTAGCTTCTATTATTCATACTAATAATGAAATAGGCGTCGTTCAAAATATAGAAAAATTAGGAGCAATAGCGTCTAAGCACGATGCCATTTTTCATGTTGATGCATCTCAGGGCATGTATTCAGACCTGGACGTAGTTGATCAATCAATTGATCTTCTAAGCTTCTCAGGTCATAAAATATACGCACCAATTGGTAGTGGTGTATTATTCATAAATTCAAATTTAGCTATTAAACCAATGTCGGTTTATTCTGGAGGTTCCCAGCAAGATGGGGTTCGAGCAGGAACAATATCTCCAGTTTTATCCTATGCGACGGCTCTAGCGCTAGATTTGTTAAACCAGAAAAAGGATAATGAAATAAAGCATCTTAACACGCTAAGAGCTTTATTTATTAAATTGTTAGAAGAAAAAAATATTAGATTCAAAATAAACGGATCTATGGAGCAGAGGCATCCAGGAAACCTCAATATTACACTCTTAGATATCGAAAGTAGCAGCTCGTTTATTTATAGATTACAGCCACAGCTTAGTTTGTCATCGGGCTCCGCTTGTAATTCTGGGACAATAGAGCCTTCATACGTATTAGAGGCTTTAGGTCTTCATTCTGACGACATCGATAAGTCAATTCGTGTTGGCTTTGGGCGCTTTAATACAGAAGAAGAGATTATTGAAAGTGTAGATTTGATTTCAAAGGTAATTAAATAATTCGTATTTTAAAAATAGTGAAATTAAACTTTATGAACAAAAAAACAGTACAAGAAATTTTTGATTTAAGTCTAATTAATCTGCGCAAAAATCGACCTCTTTCTTCAACGAAAGATATTGAATTAGATGATACAGAAGATGGCCCTGTCTTTGGTAGTGTGGTATGTAAAATCCCCTTTATGGGAGGTAGTTACGGTTGGTGGGACGTGGGCTGGTCTCAATCTGATCGTTATGAATCCTTTAAAGCCGATTATGCATCTTTGCTGCATTTAATAACTTCTGAAGAAGACGTTCTAGACCTAGAAGATGATGAATCTAAGGGGTTTTTCTTGGACTCATTAGTGGGTAATTATGACTTCAAGTGTGCCTGGATATCTCGAGATTACTGGAAACACACAATCGTTGTTTATGAAGATAAAGCATTGTGCCCGCTGCCTTGTGTGATGATCTAGATCTGAAGCTTACTTAGGCTTTTATTAAAATAGGTGGTATTCGCACTTACTCTCCAAGGGGTGAGCGCAAGAATCCCACTTTGCTGTGCTTCAATGCGGAAGACGAAACCATGAAAGTGTAGATTTAATATCAAAAGCTATTAATTAAATTGTGAATTTGAACTCCCAACTGGTTGCGCAATCATATTGAATTTGTTTCGAAAAGATGCAGAAGCAGATTGGCTCTAGATGCTTGAGTGTATGCTTGGTTTCTATCTGAATTGGAGTTGAATCCAAGTATAAGGACGATAGGTGCTTCGAGCCCTTTGAAGCTAGCAATGGAAGTTATTTGAATGCTTCTTGAATTGCGCCGGTAAGAGCGACTCATCCATTCGAGGTTCGTTTTTCCTACTCGTTTCAGGTCGGAGATCGAAGATTCTGATAGGGATGAATTAACCAAGATGACGATGTCTCCTGGAGGTGTGGCGCCACCGATCAGATCGCTTAGTATTGAAGAGACGAGCTTGGCCTCTCCTGCGCGATCCGTTGGCTGGTGTAGTATGACTTCATCGCCTTGCGGGCACATCTCGGCTGATTGGGTGCTTCCTGGAATCAGTTGATCGAGGTAGTCGTGGATCTGCTTCGAGTTGCGGCAGTTTTTCGTTAGAAGCTTGCGAGGAACTCCATCCTTTCCCCAGGGCACATCTTCCCATCTTCCGAATATATCTTGGTTCTCATCATAGAATACAGTGAATCTTCCGCTTTGCCTATCCTTTAGCAGTTCCATCAGATTAGTGAACCAGTCGGCTTTGAAATCTTGTCCTTCGTCGATGATGATAGTATCGAATTTTTCAGAATCACGGACATCTGTGTCCAACAGACGTAAAGG
>Ga0209223_10004443_pt1 | contig 12808 bp, 14 predicted proteins | sample COG_06_FD_184750 | JGI IMG/M metagenome (GOLD analysis project Ga0209223, IMG submission 184750) | Pelagic Microbial community sample from North Sea - COGITO 998_met_06 (SPAdes) (version 2) | ecosystem: Environmental > Aquatic > Marine > Neritic zone/Coastal water | place: Helgoland, sampling...
CTCAATAGCCCTCAAGCCAGTATTGTGACCTACAGCACGGTTGCAGTGCAACAAGGAATGCCCTTTCACGCTTCAGTAGCAGTAGCAAAAGGAGCGCTCGAAGGATTAACGCGTTCGCTCGCTGCAGAGTACGCACCGAAGTTGCGCGTGAATGCCATCGCTCCATCGCTTACCAATACGCCACTGGCTGGAAAACTTTTATCCAGTGAGGAAAAAATTGAAAAAATGAACGAGCGTCATCCGCTTAAACGCGTGGGAACGCCTCAGGACATTGCTCAGTGCACCTACTTTTTACTCAGTGACGCTTCTTCATGGATGACCGGTCAAATTATAGGACTCGATGGGGGCATGGGGGCCTTAAAACTCAATTAAGAACGATGAGACTCTCCGGGGTCAAACACAATTAAAATAAAATGAGGCAAGCCAAAGGATCAGGCGATCTGCACTTAAATCAAGAGAGGAATTCGGAGCCGTTGCTGAATGACAGCAGGCAGCGTCAACGCCCAGAAGTTAATATTTTTTGGTTTAGACGAGATCTTAGACTAAAAGACAATCATGGTCTAAGCAAAGCCCTTAGAGGGTCATATCCCGTGGTGCCTCTATTTGTCTTTGATCGAAACATTCTCGATTCATGTGCCCCAGACGATGGTCGTGTCAGCTTTATTCATGAGCAAATAAGCCAAATTAAAGAAGAACTGAAGTCTTGGGGTGGGGACTTAAAGGTCCATTACGGCACTGCTGAACAAGCCATTAAAGAACTGCAACAAGAATTTGACGTCAAACACCTAATCTGTAATCGGGACTATGAACCCTATGCCCTAACACGGGACCTGGCCATAAAACGTCTTTGCGAAGAGCACAATATTGGATTTCATCAATTTAAAGATCAAGTCATTTTTGAAATGGATGAAATTGTCAAAGATGATGGCAAACCCTATGTCGTCTATACCCCTTACAGTAAAAAGTGGTTGAAGGCGCTTGAAACAAATCCCTTGACCGAATATCCCGTCGAAAAACACAAAGCAAACCTGCCCCCCGGCGATCTTGGTGCTATGCCAAGCCTAGAAGATATGGGCTTTAAGCCCAGCGCGCACAAGGTATTGCCCTATGATTACAGCCCTGTGATGGCCCAAAATTATCAAGGGCAGAGAAATTTTCCTGGTTTAACAAAAGGGACTTCGAAACTCTCTCCTCATTTGCGTTTTGGCAGCGTCAGTGTCCGGCAGATTGTTCGTGCGCTCCTTCCTATAGAAGACATTACTCTGCTCAAAGAACTGATATGGCGCGAGTTTTTTATGCAAATATTATGGCATTTTCCGCACACGGTCACCAAATCCTTCAAACCACAATACGATCGAATAAGTTGGCGAAATGATCCTAAGGAGTTTGAGGCGTGGAAAAATGGGCAAACGGGTTATCCTTTAGTTGATGCGGGCATGAGAGAGCTCAATACCACAGGGTATATGCACAATCGCGTGCGGATGCTGGTGGCGAGTTTTTTATGCAAACACTTGCTCATTGATTGGCGTTGGGGTGAAGCTTACTTTGCTGAAAAATTACTCGATTACGAATGTTCGTCGAATGTAGGGAATTGGCAGTGGGCCGCAGGCAGCGGTGTCGATGCAGCACCTTATTTTAGAATTTTTAACCCAATGACTCAGGTGGATAAATTCGACAAACAAAAGACTTATATCAAAAGATGGGTTCCGGAATGTGACTTACCCCGCTATCCCAAACCCGTGGTAGAACATAAAATGGCCCGCACGCGTTGTCTGGAAACCTACAAGGCCGCGCTTAATCAGGCCGTATAAACTTGTTTTAATATTCCTACCGATAGATAATTAGGAAACAAGGCATAAAGCCTTAGTCCACTCGTGTAATTTTGGCGCCAATGGCGCGAAGACGCTCTTCGATACGCTCGTATCCACGATCGATTTGTTCGATATTCTGAATCACGCTAGTGCCCTCGGCCGATAAAGCGGCAATAAGTAAAGAAACCCCAGCGCGAATATCAGGAGAAACCATATTGGTTGCTTTTAATGACGAAGCAAAGTCGTGACCGATAACGGTGGCACGGTGGGGATCACAGAGTATGATTTTGGCCCCCATATCGATGAGTTTATCCACGAAAAACAAACGACTTTCGAACATTTTTTGATGAATCAATACACTGCCTTTGGCCTGAGTACAAGTCACCAAAACAATACTCAAAAGATCAGGCGTAAACCCTGGCCAAGGGGCATCTGAAATGGTTAATATCGAGCCATCCATGTCAGATTGTATCTCGTAAGATTCTTGGCTCGGAATAAATATATCGTCTTGACGACGTTCTAATTTGATGCCGAGTTTTCTGAACGTATCAGGAATCAAGCCCAAATTGTCCCAAGAAACATCTTTGATCGTAATACTGCTTCGGGTCATGGCAGCCAATCCAATCCAGCTCCCAATTTCAATCATATCCGGCAGAATGCGATGAGTACAGCCTCCAAGGCGCTCCACGCCTTCAATAACGAGTAAGTTTGATCCCACCCCTTGAATGTTGGCCCCCATGGATTGAAGCATACGACAAAGTTGTTGTAAATAAGGCTCACACGCCGCATTGTATATCGTGGTGGTTCCTTTGGCTAACACCGCGGCCATTAATATATTCGCGGTTCCGGTTACAGAGGCCTGATCCAATAACATATAGGTCCCAGTCAATCCATCGGGTGCTTCTACACCATAAAAACGTTCGTGCTTATTATAACGGAATGTGGCCCCGAGTTTAATAAATCCTTCAAAGTGGGTATCGAGACGACGTCGACCTATCTTATCTCCACCGGGACGAGGTATATAACCTCTTCCAAAGCGCGCAAGCAATGGCCCAACAATCATGATGGATCCGCGCAAGCTACTGCCCTCTTTTTTGAATAACTCAGACTCTAAATAATCTAAATCTAAATCATCAGACTGAAACCGATACGACCCAGCAGAAAGAGGCTCAACCTTTACCCCTAAATGCGATAAAATGGTAATGAGTTTATTGACATCGATAATGTCTGGAATATTCTCTATGACCACTGGCTCATTGGTCAGTAATACGGCACAAAGGATTTGGAGCGCTTCGTTTTTTGCGCCTTGCGGACGAATCTCACCTGAGAGTTGATGTCCTCCTTCAATGTGAAAAGTACCCATATTTTTATTGTGGATTAATAACGCTTACGACCGCGACTCGGTTTGTGTGTTTTTTTGACGTAACGCTTTTTAGTTTGAACAAACGCTGTGGCTTGAGTTAAGTCTTCTTCGCTGTCTTTAAGATTGAGTTGTCCGTCTGAAAGCTCAAAAAGATGATTAAAAATCACTTGATCGTCAACGGTATCTTTATTCCAATTCAAAAAACTCTTCTTCATGTGATTGGCAATGGTCATGACCAAGCCGTCTTTTTTATCTCCATCTTCCCATTTTACGGCCACATCAATCATACGCTTAATGTTATTCCCATAAAAGCGATATTTTGGAAAATTTTGAGGATAAGCCAATGGTTGTGGGCGCTCTGCTAACTCTTCTGGCGAAGGAATTGGATAAGGCGCATCCACATCAAGTTTAAAATCTGAGATCATAAAGAGTTGATCCCATAGTTTGTGCTGAAAATCAGGCACATCACGCAAATGCGGGTTTAGATTTCCCATCACTGCAATAATACTGTTGGCACATTTATTGCGCTCTTCACGATCTTCCATGGCAATGGCTTGGTTCACCATTTTTTGAATATGACGTCCATATTCGGGAATAATCAAATGTTCACGCTCGGTATTGTATTCTAAATTATCTACTAACATAGTTGGTGTTCTCAATCAAAAAAATAGAGGAAAGACAGTGGTTACTGTGCCTGCAAAGTAATCAATTTATAGAGAAATGACTCCTTCCACGACAGAAACTTCCTGATATTTTTGCACTACCGCCTCTGGAGAGGCCATGGTCAAGGTAACAGAAATACTGCTGTAATTTCCTTTGGATGAATTTTTAATCCGTATCTCGGCATTGGCCGGGTCAAAGAATTGACATACTGCCTCTATACGCTCCTGTGTCCCTGGAACAATAAACTTAAACATATAGGCAGCTGGCCAGCTACGATCATCAGCTAACTGCTGGGTTAATCGATCGTAGAACTCTTTAGATTTTTTATCCGGCATAGCGGTCGTTAACGAATTCTGCGCAAAGATAGCGCAAGCCTACAAGAATAACTAACTTTGTCATGGTCTTTAGTATTTATTCATGGCATCAAAAATCGTGCTTACCGGAGGTCCAGGCACCGGAAAAACCACAATAATGAAACAACTCGATACCCTCGGGCATGTTTGTCAACACGAGATTTCTCGACAAATCATTCTTGAGGCACAAAAAAATGGCATCGAGCAACTGTTTTTAGAAGACCCATTGGCCTTTAGTCAAGCCCTTTTTCAAGGACGCAAAGCCCAGTATCTTGAAGAAAGTCTCGCGATAAATAATCCCGTGTTTTTTGATAGAGGACTGCCCGATGTGGTGGCCTATATGGATTATCTAAAACAACAATCTCCCGAAAAGTTTCTCAAGGATTTGGACAAATATCGCTATGACTACGTGTTTATTTTACCGCCGTGGCAAGCCATCCATGTTCAGGATAATGAGCGTTATGAGTCTTTTGAACAGGGACAAAAAATTCACCATTTCATCGCGAATCGCTACGAAAATTTGGGTTATCGCCCCATTGAAGTCCCTGTAGGAACAGTGAATCAGCGTACAGAATTTATCTTGAATCACTTAAGCACTCAGTAATGCAGGGCCCCCAACAACGCTTAACACAGTATTGGGGCTACACGTCGTTTCGAGCGCCTCAAGAGGACATTATCAACGCTTTAGTTTCCTGCCAAGATGTTTTGGCCGTGCTGCCTACGGGAAGCGGCAAGTCTCTTTGTTATCAGATTCCTGGCCTGCTCAATGAAGGTATTTGCGTGGTGATCTCTCCCCTAGTAGCGCTAATGGAAGATCAGGTAAACGACCTTATGGGACGCAACATTAAGGCCATCGCCCTGGCAGGACCCCAATCCCCAGAAGAAATGATGCGCATTTTTGATCTATTTCGGCATGGGGGTTATAAATTTTTATATGTTGCTCCCGAGCGTCTCAAACAAGAATTAGTTCTGGATTTTTTAAAAACAATAGACATCAATCTTTGGGCTATTGATGAAGCGCATTGTATTGCGCAATGGGGGTTCGATTTTCGACCTGCCTACCAACAACTCAAAGTATTGCGTCAACTTCAACCTCAGACGCCCATTTTGGCCTTAACTGGAACGGCCACTGAAGAAATTACAGCAGAAATTACAAACGCCCTTGAATTAAGGGAACCAAAAATTTTTAGCCGCCCCCTGATCAAAGAAAACATTCAGCTATTCATTGAGCAGCGAGAGGGTGTGTTTGAGAGAATTTTGGCTATTGCAAAAGCGCAAAAAGGCTCCGGAATTGTCTATGTGCCCACAAGAAAACTCAGTGAGCAATATGCCCATAACTTAAAAAACAAAGGACTTGATTGTGCGTTTTTTCACGGAGGCATGGATCAAAAACAAAAACAAACGGCCTTAAAAAATTGGTTAACCCGACCGGCCCAGGTAATGGTGGCAACCAGTGCCTTTGGTATGGGCATTAACCATGCGGGGGTTCGATTTGTCATTCACACTTTTGTTCCCGATGCGATTGAGAGTTATATCCAAGAAATCGGGCGTGCCGGTCGGGATGGCGCTCCGGCCCAGGCCTGGTTAATCTATCATCAACACGATATAGCCCAGTTCAAAAGGCGCAAAAAAAATCAAATCTTGAACACAGAGGATATCAAACAGTTTTACCGCCATCTGTGTAATTATTTTCAAATTGCTTACGGTGAAGGGGCCGGTGAAATCTTTGGCCTCGCTGTTGGTGAGTTTTGCACTATTTATGACTTGAATCCCACTAAAGCAATGGCTGCGCTAAACATTCTAGATCGAATTGGGATAATTTCACTAAAACATCAATACGGCAGTAAAACACGTCTTCAATTCATTGCGGAAAATACGCTTTTAAATGACGCTTTAGACGACAACCCTGGGGCGGGTATGATCGGACGCAATATATTAAGACTCTACGGCGGCGTTTTTCAAAGCAAAATATCCATTGATCTTTATCAATTGGCTCGAAAAACTGGAGTCACTATTGAGCAAATTAAAGCCGCTCTGATTTGGATGCAGCAAAGAGAGCTCATCGATTTAGAGATGTTCCAAACAGATTTGCAACTGACCTTTTTACTGCCGCGGGAAGATGCGCGCAGCGTGAATCCCCATCGCGCTATTATCGAGCGTCATGCAAAGCGGGTTCGCGCTCAAGAACGTGATGTTTTAGACTTTATTCACCAATCACAGGGCTGTTTAAAACAAAAATTAGCGCGATACTTTGGGCAAGTCTTAAACACCGACTGTGGCCAATGCTCCAATTGTCTGTCAAGAAAAAAACAAAGCAGCGCGAATGCAGGCCACGCTATAGCCGAGCTTATATTGAATCTACTCAAAGACCAGAACTTAACCATCTTTGAGCTTAGAGAAAATATTAACTTTGACCCTATTGATATTGATACTGTATTGACCTATCTGCATAACGAACAAAAAATAGGCATTGACGCCGCCAACAGATACTTTTTACGATGACAAAGCCTTTGAGGATAATATTTATGGGGACCCCAGACTTTGCTGTGGGGGTGCTGAATAAGTTAGTCGAACACAACTATCTTGTGCTCGGCGTGGTCACCGCCCCAGACCGCCCTGCAGGTCGTGGACGCAGTCTTCAACCCAGTGCGGTTAAAAACGCAGCCCTGGGGCATCAACTTCAGGTTTGGCAACCTGAAAGTTTAAAAGATCCTGAGTTCTTAAAAACGCTCCGAGAGCTGAATCCAGATGTTTTCGTTGTCGTCGCGTTTCGCATGCTGCCAGAGGTCCTTTGGAAGATTCCAAAAAAAGGAACCTTCAACTTACATGCTTCATTGCTGCCGCAGTACAGAGGAGCCGCCCCAATTAACTGGGCCATAATTAACGGAGAGACAAAAACTGGTGTGACCACATTTTTCATTGATCACCAGATTGATACCGGGGCCATTATTGACAGCATCCCATGCCCAATCCAAAGTGAAGACAATGCCTCAAGCCTACACGATAAGTTAATGGTAGCGGGAACTCAGCTCGTAATAAAAACGCTGGAAGCCATTGCTAACAATAGGGCGCACTCCAAAGCGCAAAAGGACTCTGATCAGCTCAGGAGTGCTCCTAAATTAAATCTAGAGAACACGAGAATCATTTGGGATTCACCCGCTAAACAAATAGTTAATCTCATTCGCGGTTTGGACTCCTATCCTGGAGCATGGACCACTTTAATACGCGACGAACAGGCCGTTAAAGTCAAAATTTATCAAGTCCAGAGTACAGGCCTCAGTTCAGTATTAACACCGGGCAGCCTGAGCTGTGATAAAAAATCACTCCTCGTGCATACCGCAGATCAGCAGCTGGCGATTAAAATATTACAACTTCCGGGCAAGAAAAAAATGCCCATTGAGTCTCTTCTAAATGGCTATAGTTTTGAAAAAGAGGATAAATTCGTCTAAACCCCTGTCATTACTGATTTGGCGAAAAAATTGACGGATTGATCTTACTTTATCAACAATGGGGTTGATTTATTAACAAAAACCGCGTTTTCCTGCGTGTTTCCTTGCGTGACTGGATTAACCCGTTAAATTTGTAAAGCAATTATATGCAAGTTTAACCAAAATTTTAATTTAAATTTTATCGTATGAACAAATCTGATTTAATCGACGCAATGGCCGCTGATGCTGGTATCACTAAAGCAGCTGCAAAAAAAGCATTAGAATCTTTCCTAGGTAACGTAGAAGGATCGTTGAAAGGTGGAAACCGTGTTTCTCTTGTTGGATTCGGATCTTGGTCAGTATCTAAGCGTGCTGCCAGAGAAGGAAGAAACCCACAAACAGGAAAAACCATCAAAATTGCCGCTAAAAATGTTGTGAAATTCAAAGCAGGTTCTGAGCTTTCAGACAGCGTGAATTAATCACTTTGATGTAAAAAATACACCCTGCCTCGGCAGGGTTTTTTTATGCTTGAAAATCAAATAGTTGTATAAATAACTTATTTGATGTAGCTTTAGTATATGGCTCCTAACCAAAACATCAAACCCCTTAAGGGGTATTTGCTTATTGCCGAACCCTCGATTATCGGTGATTTATCTTTTAATCGCTCGGCAATTTTATTAGCAGAACACAATCATGAGGGGTCGATTGGGTTTATATTAAATAAGCCGCTGCGCTATGATTTGAACGATCTGGTCCCAGAGGTATCCCCCACGATTCCTGTCTTCAATGGAGGACCCGTGGAGCAAGACAACCTCTATTTCATCCACAATGCACCTGACTTAATTGACCACAGCGTCTACATCGATTTTGGAATTTATTGGGGCGGTGATTTTACTCAAATTATCGAGCTCCTCAATAAGGGTTTATTGACCAATGACCAAATTCAATTCTTTTTGGGTTATTCGGGATGGGGTCCTGAACAGCTCGAAGAGGAATGGCAGCAAAATAATTGGCTGGTCATGCCGAATGATCTGCACTCGGATCAAATCGTAAAAACAGATCAAAACTATTGGCGGAATACGATGAATGCTTTGGGTGGGGCTTACGCGATGTGGTCTAATGCCCCCGAGAATCCTGCGATGAACTAGGGCTTAGCCCTGCATATTCATTGAGCTTTTCTATTAATTCCGAACTCACCTTTTTGGCATATTGCTTTTTACGGTATTGAGTGATCGGTTGAATCCCTGTAATGGCGTTGGTCAAAAACAACTCATCTGCCTTTTGAAGTTCAAACGGTGAAATTGATTCTTGGCTTAAGATATAGTCTGGGTGCTTGGCCAAAATTTCTATCAAGACACCGCGCATGATTCCTTTTAGACAACCGTCAGAGAGCGGTGGCGTTTTAATCTTATAGTCTTTAACCAGAAAGATGTTGCCACTTATTGATTCAACCACTTGTTTGGCATGATTCAAAAGCAGACAACTTTGGTAGTCGTTTTCTGTAGCATAAATCCCTGCCAAAACATGAGTCAGCTTATTGTTTGTTTTGAGCTGCTCGAGCATACCCTTGTTCACGTAATGGTCCTTATACAAGTCCACTTTATACGCTTTGTCCTCTAAAATATAAGGAGCCTGAGCTAGGGCCTCCGTAAAAATGGCATAAGACACCCCTTCCGAATGTGGCGTATATCGACCACCCCAATCACGCCAAACGAGTATTTTAACACGATGAATTGAATGGCCGCCCTGCCCTTTGAGCGTTTTATTGATCTCACTTTGAAAAAATTCAGGGGTCCAATGCATCGGAATTTCCATGCGCATTAGACGCATCGATGCCATCAAACGAAAATAATGGGCCTCTGCAAATAAAATGCGACGGCCCACCACCTTCATGGTCTCAAAAAGAGCATCGCCATAATGCAGTCCACGATTGTGTAAGCTCGGCGTTATTTCTTCTTTATCGTGTATGGTTCCGTTAAAATTTATCATAAAAAAAGCCACCCTTGGGTGGCGCAAAGATAAGGCAATATGCTCTAGGCACTCCCCAAAACGTGTTTAAGATTAGAGACCATATTTTCCCAAAGCATCTTCCCTTCTTCGACTTCATCTTCTTCGGCAAAGTCTGTGACCATTAAAGAAACGTCCTTGGTAATGTCATCGACCTGAATTCTGAGTTCGAAAAAGTAGTCCGTGTCCTCGTCATCAAGCCATCTAAATTTTATGCGCTCTCCAGTTTTTTTCCCTAAAAGTTTGGCCTGTTCCTCGCTTCCCTCCCAAATAAACGTAAAGAGTTGTCCGCGAGAATTCACATTATCGGCGTACCACTCACTCATTCCTGAAGGCGTAGAAATATATTGGTATAAGAGCGATGGAGATACATGTATCGGGAATTCCATCTCGTATTTTATCTTGCGCTCCATAGTTTATTTTTAGCAGTGAAGCAATATAGATATTAATTCTATTTTGCCAAAAACTGCGGGAATTAATTTTACGTAATTTTTAGGCGTGCTAAAAAACACATTCAAGCATTTGCCATACTTTATTTTGTTTCTATATTTGCACGCACTGAAAAACAGTGCATTTTTGGCGAGGTAGCTCAGCTGGTTAGAGCGTCGGATTCATAACCCGGAGGTCGCGAGTTCAAGTCTCGCTCTCGCTACATTAAAAAGATAATGGCTACACGAAATCGTGTGGCCATTTTTAGTTTATGGTATTGAGCCAATCACTTACTTAATTTTAAAATCCGATACGCTCCTTGGATTACCAAGTTTACTGGTGGTTCCTAATGTATCGGCAACAAATCCATATTTCCCTTTCCATTTCATACCGTTATAGCCCTCGGGTGTTTGACCAACAAATTGTTTATGACGAGGGACAACTAAAATCTTGTTATGTTGTGCATCGTTTAGCGCCCATTCGACGGTGCGAGAAACTACGACACCACCGTCATTAGATTTTAACGTAATTCCTGTGCAAGGAAATGCACTCGTACTGACCATGAGTAATGCCAAATGAATGGCAATTAATTTTTTAAATTTTATTTCTCATGTTGCCAACGTTTTGCAGCTACAAGAAGTTGGCGATTTGTACCACATATGTTCATACGAAGAACGAATGTTTTATTAACCACAAAACTGTCATACGAAGCAATGAACCGCCAATTTTTTATAGGTGCTGTTAGCGAACGTTATTCCTTTATAAACTTTGTATTTATGAAGCCATGATTTTGGCTAAAAACTTTCAATAGATAGGTTCCAGATGGATAATTGGCTGTATTTAAAATGAATGTATTAGAATTCAAAACCGTTTTTAAAATTAGTCCACCTGTCACACTATAGAGTTCTATTTTTTCCAACTGATCTTCCTCTAAATGTATTTTTAGGACATCCCTTGATGGATTTGGAAATAAACTTAATGTGGTTTCTAAATCAATTGTGGGAATAGACAGAACAGATTGCGTTAGATCAAACACCCTTACTTGGCCTGAACCGTTACCATTGCCATCATTAAACTTAGCGCCAATAGCTACGGTATTTCCATCAGCCGAAATATCTACCGAATAACCTGAATTATCATTAGCAGCCTCTCCGTTAATACTCTCACCTATTTGTGTCCAAACTCCACTTAGATTTTGAAAAATTCTAACATTACCTGCGTCACTTCCATTGTTATCATTCCATAGCGAGCCAATGGCTATAATGTTTCCACTTGCGGACAGCGCCATCGACCAACCAAAATAATCTTCGCTTGCTTCCCCATTTATATCTTCACCTATTTGTGTCCAGACGCCTCCCAGGTATTCAAAAATTCGTACATGACCTGAATGCAGTCCATTTGCATTACTACTCGGTGAACTAATAGCCATTATATTTCCAACTTGTGATAACGAAACTTCAGAGCCCGAATCCTCAAATTCCACTTCACCATTGATGTCTCCACCCAGTTGAGTCCAAGCACCATTTATGTTTTCGAAGACTTTAACCTCCCCTGTATTTGTCCCATTCTCGTCATTTTGAGAGGCACCAATTGCTATAATGTTCCCTTCACCATTTAGAGCTACCGAATTACCTAGTCGACCTTGTTCCTGTACCCCGTCAATATCCTGACCTATTTGTATCCATGATCCCCCCGAATTTTCAAAAACTCTAACATGTCCAGAATTATTTGCAGTGCCATCGCTACGTGGTGCACCAATAGCTATGATACTCCCATCGTTTGATAATGATATACTTGTTGCTGATATATCTTGAAAGTTTTCGCCTTCAATATCTTCACCTATTTGTGTCCAAGTACCTCCTATGTTTTCATACACCTCCACTTGACCCCTCCATGAATTATTTAAATCAGAACCAATAGCAACTATACCACCATTTGCAGATAGAGCCAATGACCATCCAGAGCGATCGTCCACGGCCTCTCCGTCAATATCTTCGCCTATTTGTGTCCACGTACCGTCTACATTTTCATATACCCTAACATGACCCGACCTACTTCCACCGTCACTATTTTCAATAGCACCAATAGCTACTATGTTTCCATTAGCCGAAATGGCTACCGAATGACCTGAAAGGTCTCCTGGATTTTCTCCATCAATATCATTACCTATTTGCACTTGCCCATAGGTTGTTAATCCTATGGTTAGGATTGTGATTATTAGTGAAACTGATTTCTTTTCCATCTTTTCTTTTTAATGTTTGCTAACGGTCTAGGCTATGCGTAGTTGCGTGGGTTCGCACTTAACTTTGCAAGTACACACCAAACTGAAAATCCGTGCGGATTTTCAGAAGTAGGCGGTAACAAGCAATTACTTATAGCCATTGTTGTGTGCAGTTTTTTATTCGGTTATTCTTTTTTTTAAATCCATTCTTTCGTGCAAAATTCTCGTTATTTCGATATAATCTTTTTCCAATGTTCTATAGAAAATTATATGTCGATTTGTTTTTAATCCGAGAAGTTGATTTGATATTCCTTCATAGTTTTTTCCTAAATCGGGATTGTCAGCAATCTCTTGGCAGTTAGAAATAAGACCATCGAAATATTTGTCAGCTTGTTTCTCCGACCAAACTTCAAATGTGTATTCCCAAATTTTAGATAAATCCTCGACAGCTTTATTGGTCAGTTTATATTCAGCCATTCGAGTGTTTTTTCGCTTTTAGAGATTCAAGATGTTTCTTTGGGTCAAAGTCGTGC
>Ga0209223_10004447_pt1 | contig 12796 bp, 10 predicted proteins | sample COG_06_FD_184750 | JGI IMG/M metagenome (GOLD analysis project Ga0209223, IMG submission 184750) | Pelagic Microbial community sample from North Sea - COGITO 998_met_06 (SPAdes) (version 2) | ecosystem: Environmental > Aquatic > Marine > Neritic zone/Coastal water | place: Helgoland, sampling...
CATATTGTTTTAAAATCTCCCTTACCCACCTCTTTGCTTTATTACGCGAGACAGCTAAAGGATAGTCCTTTTTTTTAATAACAATTTTTATTTTTTTTTCAAGGCTTTCAGAGTCAAAGTAAATTGAAGCCTCTTTTGAGTGGAATATTTTTTTAGAAATAACTAAGCCCAGAAACTATGCTGATAAAACTTTGCGGCCCTTCTTCCTTCTGTTAGCAAGAACAGCTCGCCCAGCCTTTGTTGCCATTCTAGCTCTAAAGCCATGGGTTCTTTTTCTTTTTAGCGTGCTTGGTTGAAATGTTCTTTTCATAGTAACTCAAAAAATTAGGCATGAATTATAGAAGCATATCAACCTAATTGGAAGGAAAAAAAACCAAAAAAGAGTTTTAGATATACTCACATGTTATCCACAGAAAATACCTATGCTTATCCTGTAGATATCTTGTTAGTTTTTGTTAGACTAACTTTTCTACTGGAGGTCTGTGAATTGAAATTTTGGTCTGAATGCACTCAAAAACTTGAAGCGAAGTTATCGCAGGAAGAGTTTAATACTTGGATTAAACCCCTAAAAGCAGACATTAACAACAACAACCTTGAAATAAGCGCCCCAAATGACTTTGTATTAACTTACGTAAGAGATAATCTAGGCCAAATCATTGAGAGCCTAGTTAATACGACGGATAACACTCTTAATGTTAAGTTTAAGACACTCGATAAATCAACATTTGTCGAAAAACTGAATGTAACAGAAGAAAACACTCCTGGTTTAGTTAAATCCTTTACCTTTGATGCTTTTGTTGAAGGAAAATCTAATCATATGGCCCTTGCAGCTGCTAAACAAGTCGCAGCAAACCCAAATGGAGATTACAACCCTTTGTTTATATATGGTGGTGTTGGGCTGGGTAAAACCCATTTAATGCATGCAGTAGGCAATCAAATACTTAAGTCTGATAGATCCAAGCGAATTGTTTATGTACACTCAGAGAAATTTGTTGCTGATATGGTAAAAGCCTTGCAATTAGGTGCTATGAGCGAGTTTAAGGAATTTTATCGTAATGCAGATGCGCTATTGATAGATGATATTCAATTTTTTGCTGGAAAAGAACAGTCTCAGGAGGAGTTTTTTCATACATTTAACGCATTATTAGACAGAAATCATCAAATGATTTTAACATGTGATAAATACCCAAAAGAGATAGATGGCCTTGAAGAGCGCTTAAAATCTAGGCTTGGATGGGGTTTGCCGGTAATTATTGAGCCACCGGAGCTAGAAACGCGTGCAGCAGTCTTGCTAAGCAAGGCTAACTCAATGGGAGTTACCCTGCCTAATGATTGCGCTATATATATTGCCCAAAGAATCAGATCTAACATTAGAGAGCTAGAGGGAGCCTTAAAAAGGGTTGTAGCAAATTCTCGTTTTTCAGATCAAGAGATTGACATTCCCTTTGTAAAGGAATCTCTTAAAGACTTATTTGTGATCTCTGCCAAAATGGTCAGCATTGATAACATACAAAAAATAGTTGCAGAATATTACAACATCAAATTATCAGACCTATTATCCAAAAGAAGAAGCCGATCTATTACCAGACCAAGGCAGCTTGCTATGGCTCTAACAAAAGAACTTACAAATCATAGTTTGCCAGAAATTGGAGAAGCTTTTAATGGCCGCGATCACACCACCGTTCTTCATGCTTGTGGAAAAATAAAAGAGCTTAGAAAAGAAATTCCTTCCCTTGAAGAGGACTACAGAAACCTTAACAGGACCCTAACAAATTAAATGGAAATCACGGTTAAAAAAGAAGAAATTGTTTCTGCCCTTTCCACAACTCTTGGTGTTGTAGAGAAAAGACAAACTCTTCCAATTTTAGCAAATGTTTTATTTGAGGTTGATGACAATTCTTTCAAACTAACAGCAACAGATTTAGAGTCTGAGGTAACAACAAGCGGCCCTTTATCGAGCGTGCAATCATCAGGCAAAACAACCACATCTGCAAAAAAACTAAATGAATTATGTAGATTAATTCCAGATGGCGAAGATATTAATTTAAGTCTAACTGGCGATAAATTAAATCTAAAGACAACTCATGGTAAGTACTCACTATCAACTTTGCCCAGTTCTGACTTTCCTATTTTTGACATAGACTCTGGTAACTCCCCTTTAATAATTCCTGCCCAGGAGCTAAGAGAGTTGATTACAAACACCTCTTTTGCTATGGGTAATCAGGACTGGCGACATTACTTAAACGGTTTATTTTTGTCGATTGGCGACGGTCAAATTACAGCAGTTACAACAGACGCACATAGGTTGGCTGTTGCCAATCTTCCCACAACATCTGATCATACTTTTTCAGGAATTGTTCCACGCAAATCAATCAATGAAATTGCAAAATTTCTTTCAGATCAAAGTGGAAATGCAGAGTTAAAAATCAACGATGCTTCCTTAGAATTAGTTGTTGGAAATTTGGTTTTTAAAAGCAAACTAATCGATGGAAAGTTTCCTGATTATCAACAAGTCATACCTTCGGGAGAGAGCTCAGTTCTAGAAATAAATGTCAAAGATTTTTCTGATACTTTAAGCAGAGTTTCAGTTCTTTCAAGCGAAAAATATAAAGGAATAAGATTAATTACGTCATCAGATGGCGTAAGAATTTCTGCAAATAATCCAGAACAGGAAGAGGCAGAAGAGTTTTTTCCAGCCTCCTACAAAGGCGAGGATCTCGATATAGCGTTCAACGTTACTTATCTCCAAGAAATTATGTCGCACATGAGAACAGATATTTGTCACATAAACTTTTTTGGTTCAGATAAAAGCTGCTTGCTAACACCGCCCGATACAGACAGTCCAAAATACGTCGTAATGCCCCTCCTTATATAGTTAGGCTAGTGGCCTTTTCAAAAATTGAATTAAGAAATTTTAGGTGCTTTGAGCGGCTAACTCTAGATCTTTCTCCTCAATCGACCTTGCTTTATGGAAAAAATGGTTGCGGAAAAACATCAATTTTAGAGGCTATCTTTGTTGCCACTTCCGGCAGATCATTTAGGACTTCTAACCTAGAATCTCTCATTAAAGACGGCGCTGAAGCCTTTGTTATAAAGGCATACGATGATTTAAGTGGATCTATTTTAGAGATAAAAAAACAGAAAAAACTATCCATTAACATTAAAATTAACAACTCCAAGGTTACAGCCAGTGAGTTAGTACGCGCCTTCCCATCCTTTTCAATTGATAGCAAAACATTCTTTTATAACGACAATGCCCCTGAATATAGAAGAAAACACATAGATCGCGGTTTATTTGTTGCATCAACAGAGTACGCCAAAGATTGGTTTGGATATTTTCGCGCCTTAAAACAGAGAAATTCAGCCCTAAAATTAGGTGATATTTCACAAGCACGAGCTTATGACGAAGCGTTGGTATTAAATGGTGAAAAATTAAATGAACTTAGATTTTCTTTAGTTAAAGATACCCAAGCTGTTTATCAAGAATTAGTGCAAAGTCTTGTTGCAGAAAATGATAGAGCAAAAATATTTTGTGAAGTTACCGCTGAGCTATTTCCTGGATATGATTCTTCAATTGGACTTCAAACTAATTTAAATAATTCGCATGCTAATGACTTGCGAAGAAGATCAACGATTAAAGGACCCCACAAGGCAGATATTATATTTGAAAGTAAGGGCTCACTTATTAAAGATAAGTTTTCAAGAGGCGAGCAAAAGCTGCTCTCAATTATCTGGTCCATGTCTCAAAATATTATGCTTGCTAGGGTCTATAACCTGAACCCAATTCTCTTATTAGATGACCTGTCTTCGGAGCTAGACTCTGAAATGCTTGAGTGCCTTCTTCCAGCACTAAAATATATTGAAAATCGTTTTATTTTTTCAAACATTGTTGATCTTTTTGGTAGTAAAATAGATGACAGCACTCAAAAACTGAAAAAGTTCCACGTGGAACAAATAACATAATAAATATGCCAAAAAAGAAATCAGACGACAAAAAATATGACTCTTCAAATATTCAGGTTCTCAAGGGCTTAGAAGCTGTTAAAAAAAGACCTGGAATGTACATTGGCGACACTGATGATGGTTCTGGGCTGCATCACATGATTTTTGAGGTGGTTGATAACTGTATTGATGAGGCTATGGCTGGCCATTGTTCAAAAATTGACATTATTATCAATAAAGATGACTCCATTACCGTAAAAGACAATGGCAGAGGAATTCCTGTTGATGTGCACAAAGGTGAAGGGGTGCCAGCTGCAGAATTAATTATGACCACTCTACACTCAGGAGGCAAGTTTGATGATAATTCTTACAAAGTTTCCGGAGGACTTCATGGTGTAGGGGTATCGGTGGTAAACGCCCTCTCTAAAGAGTTAACTTTGACTATTTGTAGAGATGGTGGCATGTATGAGCAGAAATACAGCGAAGGCACCGCCACTACCAAACTAAAAAAAATCAAGGCATCAAAAGAGACAGGCACTGAAATTACATTTAAAGCCTCGGATAAAATTTTTACATCTATTAACTTTGAAGCTGAAAGAGTAAATAAAAGAGTTCAAGAACTCTCATTTCTTAATGCTGGCGTTAGCATTGAGGTCTCAGACGCCAGAACAGGAAAGTCAAAGAAATTTCAAAATTCAGGCGGAGTTTCAAGCTATGTAGACTTTCTTCGTGGCCGAAAAACAGCTTTATGCCAAACAGTTGTGTGCGAGGGAGGCCAAGATGGAATTACTGTCGAAGTAGCAATGCAATGGAACGACTCATACAATGAAAGTGTCTTATGTTACACCAATAATATTCCACAAAAAGATGGCGGAACTCATTTATCAGGCTTTAGATCAAGCTTAACTAGGGTTTTAAAGGCCTACATTAAAAAAGAAGAACTAAATAAAAACGCCCCTGTTGAATTACTAGGCGAGGATGTTCGTGAGGGATTAATAGCTGTAATTTCTGTGAAAGTTCCTGATCCTAAGTTTTCATCACAAACAAAAGAAAAACTTGTGTCCTCTGAGGTTGAGGGTGTTGTTAGTTCAATTCTCAGCAAAGGCCTCAATGAGTTTTTAATAGAAAATCCAAAAGAATCAATGGCACTTCTTGCAAAGGTTTCGGAAGCAGCGCTAGCTAGAGAAGCTGCAAGGAAGGCCAGAGAAATGACAAGAAGAAAAGGCGTTCTCGAATTAGCGGGCCTTCCAGGGAAGCTATCAGACTGTCAAGAAAAGGATCCTGCCCTTTCAGAGATTTACCTTGTTGAGGGCGATTCAGCTGGTGGTTCTGCCAAGCAGGGCAGGAACAGGAAATACCAAGCAATTCTTCCTTTAAAAGGAAAAATATTAAATGTTCAAAAGGCCAGAATAGACAAAGTTCTTTCGTCTGCCGAAATTGGCACAATGGTAAAGGCCTTGGGTTGCGGCATTGGAACCGAAGACTTTAATATTGAAAAGCTAAGATATCATAGAATTATTATCATGACAGATGCAGACGTAGATGGATCTCACATTCGAACCTTACTTCTAACTTTTTTCTATCAGCAGTACTTCGATATACTAGAGAATGGGCATATCTACATTGCCATGCCGCCATTATATAAAATAACGAAGGGCAAATCCTTTGTTTATGCTTTTGATGAGAATGAAAAAGAGATAGCTCTTAAAGAGTTTTCAAAATCTGGGTCTAAAGGGATTGATGTGCAAAGGTATAAAGGTCTCGGAGAGATGAATCCTGATCAATTGTGGGACACCACCATGGATCCTGAAAAAAGAACCATGATGCGTGTAGATATTGCTGATGCTCAAGAAGCTACAGATATGTTTGAAACATTGATGGGGGACGATGTTGAGCCTAGGCGTGAGTTTATTGAGCAGAACGCTCTTTCGGTAGCAAATCTTGATATCTAGTTAATTTTTTTATAGGTCTCGCTGATCCAGAATTGGGATTTTTTTGTAATTTCTTTAGCATCAGCTCCATTAATTGGAGGGCCAATAACAATCGATATCTTACCAGCTACTTTTTTTAACGAATGATTTTTCCAATATGCGCCAGAATTATGGCAAATAGGCACTACTGGCACGCTTTCATTTACAGCTAACACAGAACCACCGTTACCAAACCTACCTATACCATCTTCTGCATTTCTTCTGGTGCCCTCTGGAAAAATTAATACTGCATAACCATCTTTAATTCTTTCGCCGCCAATGCTTATCACCTTCCTCATGCTGCTATGTTTTTCTTTTCTATTAATTGGAATGGGCTTCAGTCTAGAGATCGCCCATCCAAAAAATGGAATAAATAAAATTTCTTTTTTAATGATGCTGCTTGTCGGCAGTTTTAGTGTTTGTAAAAACAAGGACTCCCAGGGACCCTGATGATTTGCCATTATAACAAACGGTTTATCAGGAATATTATCCATTCCCTCGACAACCCAATCTATTCCGCATGTATGCTTAAGCACTTTTAAGATATTTATGATCCAAAAAGAAGCTATCATCTAACATTTTTTTACTGAAAGCACAAAAGAAGCAAGCACTATTACGATAGATACAAAAACAAGGGTTGTGAAGAATATCAGATAGAAAAGAAGACTTCTAATCAAGCAATATACCTATAAAAGCAGACATTTGTCTATTTAATAATTAAGTTTTCAAGATATTTTGGAAGATCTAAAATTTTAATTCTACTTTGTTCCATTGTATCCCTGTCTCTTATAGTAACAGAGTCGTCTTCTAGCGTTTCGAAGTCTACTGTTATGCACAATGGGGTTCCTATTTCGTCATGACGTCTGTAGCTCTTTCCTATATTTCCGGTGTTTTCAAGCAATATTCTGCCAAGCCTAAGTTTTTGAAGGTTCTTTTTTATATCAGAAGCAATTCCGACCAAGCCCTCATGATTTTTTTTCAATGGAATAACAGCAGCTTTTATGGGAGATAAGTGTGGTCTTAAGGCAAGAACTGTTCTGCTTTTGCCCTCACCAAGATCTTCAACTTTGTATGCCTCATTTAGAACCGCAAGAACTCCTCTGTCAACTCCAGCCGAGGGCTCAATTACATATGGCACTGTCCATTTTTTAGTTTCCTGGTCTTGAATAGCCAGCCTAGCATTAGATTCTTTGTTCTCCATGACAGATGAGTCAATATCAAGCTCATCTTGATTTTTGCTATGGGAGCCTAAATCAAAATCAGTTCTATTTGCTATCCCCTCTAATTCTTCAAGCCCGTGAGGAAATTTATACATAATATCAACAGTTGCTTTGGAGTAATGAGCAAGCTCATCATCTGGAACATGGTAAAGTTCTATATTGTTTGTTGGCACACCTTGCTCAGCCCACCAGGCTAGGCGCGCCTCAACCCACTCTTTGTGCCAATCCTCATCAGAACCAGGAATTACAAAGAACTCAAGTTCCATTTGTTCAAACTCCCTCACTCTAAAAATAAAGTTTCTAGGCGTAATCTCATTTCGAAATGCTTTACCGATTTGAGCTATCCCGAAAGGAAGGCTCTTAGAGGTTGAATCTACAACATTCTTAAAGTTAGTGAAAATATGTTGAGCAGTTTCTGGTCTTAGATAGGCAAAGGAATCACTATCTTCAACAGGACCAACAGAGGTCTTAAACATTAAGTTAAAAGGTCTTGGGTCAGTAAGATCGCTTGAACCGCAAGAAGGGCAGTTTGGTGATTTAAGTTGATCAGCACGCCATCGTGATTTACATCCTTTGCAATCAACCAAAGGATCAGTAAAGGTATCCTCATGCCCAGAAAATTTTAGAACACTTGGTTTTGTTAAAATTGAGGCATCTAGACCCTCAACATCATCTCTATCAAAAACCATTGACCTCCACCAAGCGTGTTTTAGATTATTCTTGAGTTCTACACCTAGTGGCCCATAGTCATAAAGACCCTGAAGACCGCCATATATTTCATTTGATTGAAATATAAATCCTCTTCTCTTGCAGAGCGCTACAAGCTCTTCCATGGTTTTTGCAGTCAAAATAATTCCTTTGATCTTTGTGGTTAGAAAATTACATTATGCAGTTTTTTTAATTCAATCCATAGAGCTTTTCTGTATCTCTAGCCATATAAACCTATAAAATAGAGTAATTGCGCAAAATTGCGAAATAAAATTAAAAAAATGAAAATATTATTTAAAACATTAACAATATTTCCCTTAAAAATAGGTTTTTATCTAATAGAGTGCCTGTTATTCATGATGCCCATTAATCTTCTGCAATTACTTTCATCTTTTCATGTTACCAAAAAGAATTTAACTATTGCATTTCCAGGGCTATCAAAAAAAGAAATTTTACAGCTTTCAAAACTCAGCCTCACAGAGACCATTAAAAGTTTTTATGAAACACTTTACTGTTGGTCTCGATCATCAGAAAAAATTATTGCACATACAAAAAAAATAAATAATAGATTTCTATTTTCACAGTCACAGAATTCAACAGGACTAATAATTTTTGCAATACACAATCGTAGTATCGATTTTCTTTTGAGGTGGATATCTAGTCAACGACAACACACCTCGTTATATAAAACGATTAAATTTAAAAAAGTTAATAATTTTGTAAAGAGACTTAGAGAGGAGGGTGGAAATAAAATGGTGCCCACTGGTATCGGAGGCGTTAAATCAATTATTACAGCATTGAAAAATAATCAAATGACTTGCATGGCCTCCGATCAAGTTCCTGCCAATGGCCTGGGAAAGTACTCTAAATTTTTTGGACATGAATGCTTTTCATTTTCTCTTGCTCCTTCACTAGCACAAAAAACAAATTTGCCAATTCTCATGGCGTCCCTAAGCTATGACTCATCCATAGGACACATCATGACTTTTCAAAAACCTAACGAAAAAATTTATAGTAATTCAGGTGTGGATATCATGAATCAAGAAATGGAATCAGAGATTTTAAAACGACCTGAAGAGTACTCTTGGGAATATAAAAAATTTAGAAAACTCTCAAAGGAACCTGCAGACATTTATAAAAACTAGCGCCTCCAAAATGCTGGCGTAAATAAAACTAGCAAAGTAAATATTTCCAGTCGACCCAAGATCATAGCAAAGCAAAGAATCAGTTTTCCTGTGCCGCTAACGGCCGTGTAGTTTTCTGCAACCGCCCCAAGACCAGGCCCTAGGTTATTTAAACAAGCGCCTACTGCAGAAAATGCAGATTCAAAATCTAAACCAGTGCCAAGCATTGCCAGCAGTAAGAACATAAATATAAAAACATAAATTGAGAAAAAGCCCCAAACCTTTTCAGCAATTTTTGCATCAATAACCTTCGTTCCAATCTTAGACGTTAGCACGGCATTTGGATGAATTGTTTTTAGTATTTCTTTGTATGCCTGATTAATCATAATTAAAACTCGCCAAGCTTTAATTCCACCACCAACTGATTGTGAGCATGCCCCCATAAAGGCCCCAACCAACAGAAGATATGGCAAGAAACCAGGCCAAAGAGAGAAGTTTTCTGTGGTAAATCCCGAGGTGGTAATAATAGAAACAGCATGAAAAATAGCAGTGCTTATTATAGAATATAATCCCGCATATGAGTCACTTAGAATGAATACTAGAATAGAAATAGCAATGACAATCCCTACAACAGAAAGAAAAAATTTGAACTCTGCATCATAAAAATATTTTAAAGGCTTTCCCCCAAATATAGCAGCATAATGGACTGCAAAAGAGGCGGCTGATAAAAGCATAAAGATAATACATATCCCCTCAACAAAACCGCTATTAAAAAAACCTATGCTGTCATCATGTGTAGAAAATCCTCCACCAGCCACGGTGCTTAAACTATGCGCAATAGCATCAAATGCAGTCATCCCAGATAGACCATAAAGCAGCGCACAAGACAAAGTTAATCCAACATAAATTTTCCATAAAGCTTGAGCACTATCTGCAATCCTTGGAGTGAGCTTTTGGTTATTATGACTTCCAGGTAATTCAGTTTTATATAATTGACCGCCACCAATTCCGAGCGCCGGCATAACAGCAACAGCCAGAACAATTAATCCTGCCCCTCCGACCCATTGTAAAAGTTGCCTGTATAACAGAATAGATTTTGGCAAGCTGTCTAATCCAGTAATGGTTGTAGCCCCAGTTGTTGTAATTCCCGAAACTGACTCAAAGAGAGCAGCGCTGAAACTTAAATTTAATCCAAAGAAATAAAAAGGAATGGAACCGGCTAAAGCAAGGACCACCCAAAACAATGTTGTAATAATAAAACCATCTGAAATATTAAGTGTGAGATCTTCTTGTCTCGACATAAACCACATCAAACCACCAAAAAGAGATAAAGATAAAAAGGAATATAAAAAAATCTCACCCCCATCTTCTTGATATATAAATGTTAATGCCATGGGAGGTAAAAACGATATGCTAAAAATTCCTAATAAAATCCCCAATAAATTTAATATAGACTTATGGTTCATCAATCTTCCACAAAGAGATTCTGAATTTTTTCTTTATCTATTTTTCCTAGAATAAAAATTATTAACCTGTCGCCGGGGCAGAGTAATAATTTATCTGAGCCCATAAAGGTTTCATTATTTCTGGTGACGGCCGCAACAACACAATTTTCAGGAAGAGGCATTTCTGAAATCGGTTTATTGAAAAAATTAGCAGTAACACTATTCTTGTGAACAATTCCCTCAATGGCTTCTGCCCCACTACTCATTTTAAAAATAACATCTTGTGGAACATCTCCTTCGGCCAGATGTTGCAAGACCATTGACACAGATACTCTTTGTGGGGAAAGAGCAATATCAACAAAGTTTTTTGGAAGAATATTAATGTACGTATAGTTATTTACAATAATAATTGTTTTTTTAGCACCTAATTTTTTGGCAAGGAAGGCAGACATGATGTTTGTTTCATCGTCATTTGTTAACGCACAAAAAACATCTATATTTTCAATATTCTCACTTTTAAGGAGATCTTCATCCGACCCACCGCCATTAAGAACAATTGTCCGGTTTAATTCCCTAGAAAGCATCTCGCATCTATCACGATCTGGGTCAATAATCTTGATTTTATAGTCTTTTTCTAGGGTTTTAGCCAATGCAAAGCCAATTTTTCTACCCCCAATAATCATTATTCTAGGTGAAGAGGTATCCTGAAGGCGCATCTCTTGAACAACACTATCAATATCGTTTTCAGCAGCAACAAAGTACAGCTCATCATTCTCTTTAATAATCGTTTTACCATCGGGAATAAATGGCTTCCCTTTCCTATAAATAGCGGGAACGAAGGTTTGGGTTTCAGGCATATCGCTTTTAATGTTTTTCAATTCTCTGTTAACCAGCATTCCGTCTTTTTTTGCCTTTACTGAAACTACTTTTAAGGCACCATTAGCAAACGTTTCAATTTGCTCTGCACCGGGATGTTTAATTAAATCAACTAGGTGGTCTGTTACTTCATTTTCGGGACTAATAGCTATATCGATATTGCCCTCTCCAAATGCATCTAGTGAACCAAGATATGACGCATCTGAAAGTCTGCAAATTGTTTTCTTTACTTTAAATTTTGATTTAGCAATTTGACATGAGGCAATATTGCATTCGTCACTGCTGGTGACAGCAAGCAATATTGTTTGCTCATCTGCCCCCGCACTTTCTAGGGTATTGGGATGAGACGCATGACCAATAACGGTGGCTAAGTCAAAGTCCTCTTGAAGTCGAACCAGTTTATCTTTGTTATGGTCAATAATACTAACATCATAGTTTTCTCTTGAAAGAGTAGAGGCTAAGCTGCTGCCAACTCTACCAGCTCCCAGTATTAAAATTTTCATAGGTATAAATTAAACCTCTTTTTAAGCAATTGGAAGAACTGCATATATTTATTTAATCGGTAAAAAAGTCCGCATAAGAGTTTGCTGCATCCTGTGATGCAATTATATTCTTGCCAGGAAACTGTAAGTGAGTAATCACTAGCGTTGAAGATGATGTTTTTACTGCAAGTCCATCAGCACAGAAAAAGAAATCTTTTGATTCATTGGTATGCAATATTTCAGATAATAGTTTAATTCCATGTATCTTAATAACGACGTTATTCTTTTCAAAAAATATACCTGGCCAATCCTTAAAAGCATTAAATTTTCTTATAACACTGCTTGCGTCTTCATCAATAAAACAAACCTTGCCTGAAGATTTTGTAATCTTTTTGCAATATGAGGCAGCCGTATCATTCTGAGCAGTTGGCACCTTTTTATTTTTTGCTATTGCTAGCAAGGTAGTAAATAAAAGTTTATTTGCGACTTTTGTAAGCACCGTTTCCAAAATATGCTTATCCGCATTTTCAGGAATAGTAATTTTCTCTGCGCTATAAATTGGTCCCTCATCAAGGCCTTTAGTCATCTTCATAATTGAAATGCCTGAATCAAGATCGCCATTCAGCAAACAAGACTGAATTGGAGACGCGCCTCTATATTTTGGCAGCAATGAAAAATGTATATTAATAGATGAGATATCAGGATGTGCTAAAAACCATTCGGGAAGTATTTTTCCGTATGCAGAAACAACTAAAAAGTCGCACTGAATGGTTGAAATGATTTCCTTGAATTCATTATCTATCTTGCTTGGTTTAAATAAAGGCAGGCCCAGCTTAGTGGCCATTAAAGAGACAGAAGATGGGTCTTTCCCACCAGCTCTTTTTGAGCGCTTGTCTGGCTGGCTTATTACACCAACAATTTCACATTCTTGATTAAATAAATCTTGAAGTATCTCTGCTGAAGATCCAGGCGAGCCAGCAAATAAAATTTTCATAAAGGTAGTACGTATTTTTCTAAATTCTTCTCAAA
>Ga0209223_10004449_pt1 | contig 12790 bp, 10 predicted proteins | sample COG_06_FD_184750 | JGI IMG/M metagenome (GOLD analysis project Ga0209223, IMG submission 184750) | Pelagic Microbial community sample from North Sea - COGITO 998_met_06 (SPAdes) (version 2) | ecosystem: Environmental > Aquatic > Marine > Neritic zone/Coastal water | place: Helgoland, sampling...
TTTTCAAGCGCTGATTTTGATTTCAAACAAGTTCAGTTACAGGTGCTGGATCATTTTATTCATGGACTTTTAACGGACAAAGGTCGAGAATTATATGAGCAATTCCATCAAGAATCCAGCCTACTCAGCCAGAAATAAAAGTTTATAAATTAATAGGGATGAAAAAAATATATTTTTGCTTTTTTGGTGTATTGCTAATCTGTACTTCGCCTACTTTTGCTCAAGAAGCTCAAGAAGCTCAAGAAGCTCAAGAAGCTCAAGAAATGACCATTGAGCAATGTCTAGAATTTGCTATTGGCAACAATGAATCTATTCAAATTTCTGAGCTCAGTATCAAGGATGCAGAAGCAACAATGAATCTATTCAAATTTCTGAGCTCAGTATCAAGGATGCAGAAGCTGAAATTCGAGGTATTGTTGCTTTGGGTCTGCCTCAAGCAACGCTGAGAGGGGGGGTAAACTATAACTATGAAGTTCAAACCAGTCTAGTAGACGCCAGTAATTTTGATCAGACCCTTGCTCCAGGGACGCTGACCGAAATTCAATTTGGTTTACCCTATGATGGAAATTTAAGTATGGGTGTGAGTCAACTTATTTTTGATGGGGTCTATTTTGTAGGTGTTCAAGCGTCCAAAACCTTTAGGGAATTATCTACTAAAGAAAATGAGCGAACTAAAATTGAAGTAGTAGCAGCGGTGACCAAAGCCTATTATAATGTACTGATCAATCAAGCACAACTTTATTTACTCAGTCAAAATTTTAGCCGTTTGGATACTTTACTTCGAGAAACTACCCAGATGTACCAAAATGGATTTGCCGAACAGATCGATGTGGATAGGATTAAAGTAAGTTACAACAATATTAAGGTCAATTTAGAAACACAAATCCAATTGTCAGGAATCAGTCAAAAGTTGTTGAAGTTCCAAATGGGTATGCCATTGGATGCCCCGATAGCGCTTACCACTTCCTTGATGGATGTCAACCTTGAAATACCGGAACTAACTGTCGATTTTGACTACAATGATCGAATTGAGTATTCTTTGCTAGAGACCAATAGAAGTTTAGCCTTGTTGGACAAAAAAAATTATCTATCCAAATACCTACCAAAAATTTATGGCAACTTTAATTATGGATATAACAATGCGACGGGCCTAAGTAGTGATTTATTTGGTAACGACTGGTATAATTTCGGAACCGTGGGGGCGACCATTTCGATTCCTTTGTTTGAAGGATTTGCTAAAAAAACTAAAATTCAACAAGCTATAATAAAAATTGAACAATTGGATTACCAGAAAAGTTTTTTACAAAAAAACATTGATATTGAAATTGCTCAACAGAAGATCAGCTTGGAGAGTAATCTCAAAATCCTGGAGGTACAACGTCAAAATCAAGAACTGGCAGCCAATATTTTCCGAATTACAAAAATTAAATTTCAAGAAGGCATTGGTTCAAATTTAGAATTAACCAATGCCGATAATGAGTACAAGGCAGCTCAAACCAATTATTTAGCCACATTGTATAAATCTATTTTATCTAAAATTGATTTATTGAAAGCGACGGGAACTTTATATAATACGAAATCATAACCAAATGAAATTATTACAAACATATTTATTACTACTAGGTATCTGTATGATCACTTATTCATGTGAAAGCACATCGGGTGAAGAGAGTAAGCGGGAAAAGATCGAGGGACTTAAGGTACAACATGAGGAAATTAATAATGAGATTATTGCTTTAGAAAAAGACCTTCAGCTTTCAGGAGTTGAAGATGAACTACCTCCGAGCAGAACATTGGTAACTGCCTTTGCCTTGGAAACCTCGAAATTCCATCATGAGACAGAAATAAGAGCATCGGTAGCCTCTCGTAAAAACGTATTACTCACTGCCGAATCGATGGGTAAGATTGAAAAGATTTTCGTTTCGGAAGGACAAGCAGTTGAGAAAGGTCAACTTTTGGTGACACTCAATTCTCAAGTGGTACAAAACAGTATTGAAGAAATCAAGACGCAATTGAAATTGGCTACAGTACTTTTTGAGAAGCAAGCCAATCTTTGGAACCAAAATATAGGCACAGAGATTCAGTATTTACAGGCAAAAAGTAATAGGGAATCTTTGGATCGAAGATTGAAAACGTTAAAGTCACAATTGAGGATGTCAACAATATATGCACCTTTTGATGGCGTAGTAGATAAAATTGTGGCTAAGGTGGGAGAGTTTTCTCAACCCGGATTACCCATGGTCAGATTAATTAATCCTGAATCAAATTATTTGAAAGCCGATATCTCTGAGTCTCTATTGGGTAAGTTTTTAGTGGGAGATACAGTTCAAATTCACTTTCCCAATCAAAATCAAAATCAATCTTCGGTGATTTCCTCCCTCGGACAGGTGATCAACGATCAAAATAGAACCTTCGAATTGGAGGTTGTTATGCCCGAATTAGCCTTTTTGGTAAGACCCAATCAAGTAGTTGTTTTGCGCTTGGTGGATTACTCGAATGATGATGCGATGGTGGTACCCACTAAATTGATCCAAACGGATAATAAAGGAAGTTTTATTTATGTCTTAGAGGGTAAGGCTTTTGACAAGAAAGCAAGTAAAGCTTATGTGAACACAGGTTATTCATTTGATGATCAGACTGAAATAGTCTCAGGCTTATCTGAGCAACAAATGATTGTGGATAAAGGTTATAGAGCACTTACTCAAGGGACATTGGTTGAGATAACGGTTGATAAATAAAATGGAAAAAGATTCACAGAGGCCTCAGAATAACAATCTGGAAAGTAGGGATAAGCAGTTTGGCTTGACCACCCTTGCCTTAAAAAATAAAACTACTGTTTTTGTACTCACTGCTCTGGTGATTTTTATGGGAATCTCCACTTATCTGGGATTACCTAAGGAAAGCTTTCCAGAAATAGAGCAACCCATAGTTTACATTGGGACGATGCATCCTGGAAATTCTCCTGTAGATGTTGAAAATCTAGTTACCCGACCTATAGAAAAAGAGTTGAATACGATATCGGATGTAGAGAATATTACCTCGACTTCGGTACAGGATTATTCGACCATCATGGTTGAATTTACTACAACTACTGAAATTCAAGATGCACTTACTAAGGTCAAAGATGCAGTAGATCGTGCGAAGCCCGAACTTCCCACGGATCTTCAACAAGACCCAAACATCTTTGAAATGAATTTTTCTGAATTTCCGGTAATGAATATCAATCTTTCAGGTAATTTCAGTATTGAAGAGCTCAATAATTATGCTGAATTACTTGAAGAGGAAATTGAGAAACTTCCAGAGATATCCAAGGTAGATATCCGAGGGGTGAATGAAAAAGAAGTGAGAATTAATATTGACCCCTATCAAATGGAAGCCAGGATGGTAGGCTTTGGAGATATTGAAAAGGCTATTAGAAGTGAAAACCTAACCCTTTCCGCTGGAAATATGAAAGCGGGAGAAATCAGGAGATCGATTAGAATTGTTGGGGAATTTGATCAATTTGAAGACCTACTAGAGGTAGTAATCAAAAGTGAGAAAGGGAATATAGTTTATCTCAAAGATATCGCTGAAGTCACTTTTGATTATAAGGAGAAAGAAAGTTTTGCTCGACTCTATACCCAATCAGTGGTCATGCTCGATGTGGTTAAAAAAAGTGGTGAAAATTTATTGACGGCAACAGAAAAAATCAATACTATCATCGCAGACGCTCAAAACAATATTTTTCCTGAGGGATTGATTATTGTTAAAACAAATGATCAGTCTGCGCGGACCCGAAAGATGGTAGATAGCTTGGAGAATAATATTATTTCTGGAGTTATTTTAGTGGTTTTGGTCTTGTTGTTTTTTTTAGGGGTCCGCAACGCATTATTTGTGGGCATGGCGATTCCGCTCTCAATGTTCATTTCTTTTATCATTCTAGGAATGCTTGGATTTACGATCAATATGATGGTCTTGTTTTCTCTCATTATGGCCTTAGGGATGTTAGTCGATAATGGCATTGTAGTAGTTGAAAATGTTTATCGATTGAGAGAACGGGGCTTTAACGCTTTTGAAGCTACAAAGATAGGTGTGGGAGAGGTAGCCTTACCGGTAATTGCTTCAACGGCAACTACTTTGGCCGCTTTTTTGCCCTTGGCATTTTGGCCAGGTTTATTTGGGGCATTTATGAAATATTTGCCCATTACACTCATCGTTACTTTGAGTTCTTCGTTATTCGTAGCCCTGGTGATCAATCCAGTACTCATCCTGGTTTTTATGCAATTGGACAAAGGAGAGAAGCCCAATCATAAGCGGATTCTTATTACGTTTTCAATGGGTGCGTTTTTGGGTGTATCACTATTGCTACTGGACTATACCGTGATGGGTAATTTGATTCTTATTTTTGGTTTTATTTATTTGTTAAATGCCTATATACTGGCTCCTGGGTCGAGGAAGTTTCAAAACAAATTTTTGCCTTGGTTGGAAGGCAAATACAGTATCTTATTGAAGTTCTCATTATCAGGTATTTGGTCTTATGTATTCTTTTTTGGAACGACGGGCTTATTGATATTGTCTTTTTTGTTGATGAATATATTCCCTCCCAATGTGGTCTTTTTCCCAAAGACAGATCCAAAATATATCAATGTATTTATTGAATTCCCTGTGGGAACGGATGTAACAACTACGAATAGCTTTGCGCAAAAGATAGAGGATAAGGTGATTAAGCTGATGGAGCCTTATGGAGCCTTGGTAGAATCGGTCGTTTCCAGCGTAGGAGAAGGAACGGCAGACCCCAATGATCCTTCTGCTTTTGGTCAAAAAGACACCCCAAATAAAGCGAGATTGACCATTAATTTCCAAGAATTTCAATTTAGGAATGGCATCTCTACCGCTCAAATCATGGATGAGGTTCGGGAAAATTTAACAGGTTATCCAGGAGTACAGATTACTGTAGATCAAAATTCAGATGGACCGCCGACGGGTAAACCCATCAGCATTGAAATTACAGGAGATGATTTCGATGAGTTGGTGCAAATTTCTGAAAACATGGAAAATTTCATTAATGAATCTGGGATCAAAGGAATTGAAAAATTGAAAGCAAATTTAGAGACGGGTAAACCTGAACTGATCGTAGATATAGATCGTGACAAGGCGCGACGATTTGGATTGTCTACGAGTGCGATAGGTAGCGAAATTCGCACAGCCTTATTTGGTAAGGAGATTTCTAAATTCAAGCAAGGGGAAGAAGATTATGCCATTCAATTAAGGCTCATGGACAAGTACCGTTATGATGTAGATGCGCTGATGAATAAAAGTATTGTTTTTAGAGATCCTACCGATGGAAAAATGCACATCGTACCTATTTCTGCGGTAGCTAAGGCTTCCCTGAGTACTACTTATGGATCTATAAGGAGAAAAGATTTGAGTAGGGTGATTACCTTGAGTTCAAATGTGGAGAGCGGTTACAACCCGACAATGGTCAATGATGAGATTAAAAAAGCCCTTCAGAAATTCGAAATGCCCTACGGATACGCCTTTAAATTTGGTGGAGAACAAGAGAAACAAGCAGAAGAAATGGCATTTTTGAGCAATGCTTTGCTGCTGGCTATTTTCATGATTTTTCTCATCATCGTGTCACAGTTCAATAAAGTTACGACCCCTTTTATCATCATGATTTCTGTAATTTTAAGTACCATAGGTGTATTCATGGGCTTGATTATTTTTCAGATGGATTTTGTGGTAATCATGACCATGATTGGAATTATTTCTTTGGCCGGAATAGTAGTTAATAATGCTATTGTATTGATTGATTTTATTGAAGTAAGCAGAAAACGAAAACACATTGAGTTAGGCCTTAAAAATCTAGAAATAACTCATATTATTGAAGCCATAGCTGAGGCTGGAGCTACGCGTCTGCGTCCAGTTCTGCTCACAGCAATCACTACGATTTTGGGTTTGATTCCTCTTGCTGTGGGGATCAATATTGATTTTATGAAATTTTTAAGTGAGTACGACGCTGATTTTTATCTCGGTGGAGATAATGTAGCCTTTTGGGGACCGATGTCTTGGACCATTATTTTCGGATTGACCTTTGCTACTTTTTTGACCTTGATCATTGTCCCTGTGATGTATTTGTTTTTTGCCCGCATCAATCGTCGTTTGGGGCTTAGTTGATTTAAATAGATCATCATTTATTAGTTGTAATCTGCATGTCTCGAATCGTTATTCTTTGCGTCGTTGTATTGGTCTACTTTCTCATTGAATACTATGTATTTCAGGTGGTTCAATTGCTTACGGTAAAATCGACACCTTTGATTACCCGATGGGTTTGGTCAAGTTATTGGCTGTGGGTCGTATTGATGATTACGGGCTTTGCTTTGTACACACAACTAGATGCAAAAACGTACGCAGGTCTTCGAGTATTCATAAGTGCTTTATTTTTCATCAACCTGATCGGTAAATTATTTGCCTCCTTGGTGCTATTGGGTGATGATGTACGCCGTTTGGTGAGCTATCTTAGTCAGTTTGTAATCAGCAATGAGGATCCGCAGATCGCCGGAAGAACAGCATTTATAGGTAAAGCTGCTTTGCTTACCGGTGTACTGCCCATGATGGGTCTTTCGTTTGGGATCTTGTCAGGTGCGCATGACTATCGAGTCAGACGAAGAGATGTTTACTCACCTCATTTGCCAAAGGCCTTCGATGGGATCAGATTGGTTCAAATCTCTGATATCCACACGGGTAGTTTTTTTAATAAGACCGCGGTTAGGGGGGGAGTAGACCTGATCAATCAAGAACGGGGAGATATGGTATTGTTCACGGGAGATTTCGTGAATAATCAAAGCGATGAAGCCAAACCTTACTTAGATCTTTTTGCCAAAGTCAAAGCTCCTTTAGGGGTTCATGCGGTGATGGGAAACCATGATTATGGAGATTACCATCGCTGGGATTCGATGACAGAAAAACAACAGAACATTAAGGATTTGCATCAGATGCATAGATACATGGGGTGGAACATTATGTTGAATGAAAACAAGATCATCACTGCAGATGGCGAATCTATCGCCTTATTAGGACTTGAAAATTGGGGAGCAGGTCGGTTTTCAAAATATGGAGATATGTCTAAAACCTATGAGGGGACCCAAGAGATTCCATACAAGATATTGATGTCCCATGATCCGAGCCATTGGGATGCCCAAGTGCTTTCTGAGTATCCTGATATAGACTTGATGCTGGCAGGACATACCCATGGGATGCAATTTGGGGTGGAGATAGGAGATTTTCGTTGGAGTCCTTCTCAATATGTGTACAAGCAATGGGCGGATCTTTATCAAAAGGGGACTCAAAGCCTTTACGTCAATCGGGGCTTCGGCTTTTTGGGCTATCCTGGTCGGATTGGTATTCTACCTGAGATTACGGTATTGACCTTAAAAAGGAGTACTTCATGATGAACACGATTCAGTAGTTGTTTTTGTAGTTTTTTTTTATTTATCTTTACATTGACTAAACGGTCAGTCAAAAAAAATGAGTCCTAAAACAAAAAACCAATTTGAGCAAATTCGAAAGGAGTCCAAAGCCAAGATTTTGGATGCAGCCCTCAAGCTTTTTGGTACTCAAGGATATCAAAATACAAGTATATCAGAGATCATGAAATTGGCAGGGGTGTCAAAAGGCTTGATGTATCATTATTTTTCTAATAAAGAGGAATTGATCAAGCAACTACTTTTGGACGTCTTTAAAGAGACAGATGAACTTCTTTTTGTGGCCTCTAAGGCTACATCCAGTGAAGTGTTTGAGAATATGTTAAGGGCATTTTTCAAATCTTTAAGAGATGATTTTGAGAAATTGACATTATGGATTAATCTAGGAATGCAATTAGATAAGTTTGATTTCGCAAGAGATTTGTGCAACAGAAAGATGAATGAATCTATCGTTTTCATTGAAAAATTATTGGTTGAACTAAAATGGTCAGATCCTGCAGGAGAAGCTAAAATATTGGTGGCTCTTTTGGATGGTATTTCTATTCAATATCTTTGGTTCAAGCAGGATTATCCCTTGGATGAATTAGAAAAAGTTTTGCTCAATAAATATTGTAAATAATGAAGAATCTATTAGCCATTGTTTTGTTTGCGGTCACACCCCATTTGTTAACTGCTCAAACCGCTACCGAAGTCATTACCAAGGCAGATGAAAAAATGCAAGGGAAAACCAATAGAGGGACCATGACCATGAAAATAGTCAGACCCAAATGGACCCGTGAGATTACGATGAAGGTTTGGGGCAAGGGAGTAGATTACAGTTTAGTACTCATTACTCAGCCAGCTCGAGATGAGGGAACCGGTACTTTGAAACGTGATAAAGAGCTTTGGAGTTGGCAACCGAGTATAGATCGGATCATCAAGATGCCACCCTCTATGATGATGCAAAGTTGGATGGGGTCGGATTTTACCAATGATGATCTGGTCAATCAATCCTCTATGGTGGTGGATTATAGCCATGATTTCATGGGAGATACGACCATTGGCTTATATGATTGTTGGAAAATCGCGATGTATCCCAAAGAGGAAGCAGCTGTGGTATGGGGTAAGTTAGAGGCCTACATAAGTAAAAATGATTATTTTCAATTGATTCTTAAATATTATGATGAAGATGAATTTCTCATCAACACCATGACCTTGTCAGATATTAGGGAGATGGGCGGTCGAGTCATCCCTACCAAAATGGAAATGATTCCAACGGAAAATCCAGATCAGAAAACCGTGATCATTTATCACGATTTTGAATATGATATTGACTTACAGGAAAGCTTTTTCTCGGTACAAAATTTAAAAACTATTAGGTAATGATATTGTACATCAAATTGGCATGGAGGAATGTTTGGAGGACTAAAAAACGGACGTGGATTACGGCTTCTTCTATTGCATTCTCTGTGTTTTTCGCGTGTCTGATGCAATCCTCCCAATTGGGTAGTTATGACAATATGATTGACAATTCTGCTCGATTTTTCACGGGACATTTAGGAATTCATCAAGTAGACTTTTGGGAGGATCAAATCATTGATAACAGTTTTGATCAACAAGCGTTGTTTGAGTTGGACTTGACCAACCCGAGTATATTAATGGGAGTTCCACGCCTGAGTTCTTTTGCTTTGGCCTCACATGGTGACAGGACTAAAGGAGCTGCACTTTTTGGAGTATCACTTGAAGAAGAAGCTGCATTTTCTTATTTAGAAAGAAAACTTATCAAAGGAGATTACAATACGGAGCGCGGTGTGTTGATGGCAGCAGGTTTGGCTGCCAATTTAAATCTCAATGTGGGCGATACATTGGTGCTCATGGGCCAGGGATACCATGGGGTGAACGCGGCTGGTAAATACTCAGTGACTGGTATTTTGAAATTTCCAATTCCGGCTTTGAATCAGGGTGCCATTTATCTTCCCCTCGAAACGCTACAAGAATTCTTATCTGCTCCAAACATGATTTCGAGCTATTCCATATTGCTAGAAGATTCACAAGATACTGAAGGAATGAAGGCACACATAGAAACCATTTTGAAGGGTAAAGAGCTTGGAGTGATGACTTGGCAGGAGATGCTCCCTGATTTAGTTTCCTCCATTGAATTAGATTATTATAGCGGTTGGGTTATTTTGATCATTCTCTATGTGGTCATTGGCTTTGGGATATTTGGAACTTTTTTGATGATGATCAAGGAGCGTACGTATGAATTGGGAATTCTAAACGCGATTGGGATGACCAAACGACGCGTACAAATTATGGTAGCCATAGAAATATTTTTATTGATTTTTCTAGGTGTGCTTTTGGGCGTACTCATGGCGACACCTATTATTTTATATTTTTGGTCAAATCCCATACTGCTTTCAGGAGATGCCGCCCTGGCGATGGAAAAATTTGGTTATGAGCCCATCATTCCATTTGCCCTGAATTTCAAAATTTTCTATAATCAAGGGATCAGTATTTTTATCATAGCTCTGTTTTTAGCTATTTACCCGATGCTGGCAATTAAACAATTGAAAATTATTAAAGCACTAAAGGAATGATTCTATCACTGGCATGGAAAAATATTTGGCGATCTAAACGGAGAAGTTTTGTCGTGATGTCGGCAGTCGCCATCGGAGTGTGGTCTATTATTTTCATGGTTTCATTTTACAACAGCATGATAGGTGCCATTTCTCGGAATTCCTTACAGCATGACTATTCTCATATCCAAATTCATCATGAGGGCTACCTTTCTGAACCAGGTCTGGGTTTCCAAGTAAAAAAGCCATCAATGCTGATGAAATTCCCATCTCAAATACCTGATATCGAGGCAGTATCAGCTCGTCTCATTGTGAACGGCATGGTGGCGAGTCCAAAAACAAATTTGGGAATTCAGGTATATGCAATTGATCCTGCCGATGAAAGGGCTGTGACCGCTCTTTCTGGCTTTTTAACAGCGGGGGACTATTTTACAAACATCAAGCGAAATCCTATTTTGTTAAGCCAAAAGTTGGCTGAAAAGCTTAAAGTCAAAGTGAGATCGAAAGTGGTCATTACCGTTCAGGATTTGGAGGCAAATATACGGGCTGGCGCCTTTCGTGTATCAGGTATTTTTCATTCTAAATCTCCTCGCATCAATAATGGCGTGATTTATGTGCGGCATGAGGACCTATCCAAATTAATTAATTTACCAGATACGGCTTTCAATGAATTTGCTTATTTGCTCAAGGATAATGAATCTCTCATAGAGACCAAACAGATGATGGAGGCGAAGACCAATAATTTGGTGAGAACCTATCGAGAGATTGCGCCAGAATTTGATATGATTGAAGAAGGTTCGGCGATATCCAAACAGGTGATCACTGTGATCGTGATGCTTGCGTTGTTATTTGGCATTATCAATACAATGTTGATGGCTGTCCTTGAGCGTACGAAAGAAATAGGAATGCTTCGGGCGATTGGCATGTTCAAAAGCAAAATATTTTTCATGATTGTTTTGGAGACCTTTATGATTTCATGGGTTGCGGCCCCTATGGGTTTAATGGCAGGTTTTCTTACCAATCTATATTTTGAAAAGATGGGAGGTTTGGATTTATCTCAATATGCAGGTGCCTTGGAGCAATATGGGGGGGATGCTATTTTTTATCCTGAGATCGCACAATCAACTTACTTATTGTTGATGTTGGTCGTTATGATGACCGCTTTGATAGGTGCGATTTATCCAGCGATCAAAGCCGTCAATTTAAAACCTTTAGAAGCGATTAGAAAATTATAATTAGATGAAAGTAATTGAATTAAAGAATCTGAGTAAAATTTATAATCCTGAGACCATTCCTGTGAGGGCTATAAATGATGTTACCCTTTCAGTTGAGGAGGGTGAATTTACAGCAATTGTGGGTCCCTCAGGCTGTGGGAAAACAACATTGCTCAATATGATTGGTGGATTAGATATCAGCTCTGAAGGATCTGTAGACATCGGAGGAGTTTCGATTAATGAAATGAGTGAATCTGAGCTTACTACCTTTCGACTGCAGCATATTGGCTTTGTATTTCAAGCATATAATTTGATACCTGTATTGACGGCTAAGGAAAATATTGAGTTCATCATGGTATTGCAAAATAGGGATGCTAAAACTATGCAAGAACGCTCTGATGACCTACTTGATCGTATGGGTATTAAGGATCAAAGAGACCGTAGGCCTTCTGAATTATCAGGTGGGCAACAGCAACGCGTGGCGGTAGCCAGAGCATTGGCCTCACGGCCTAAATTTGTATTGGCAGATGAACCTACAGCCAATTTGGATTCAGGGTCGACTGAGGCCTTATTGGATATTATGGCCAAACTCAACAAAGAAGAAAAGATTACTTTTATATTTTCTACCCATGATCAAAGGGTCATTGATCGAGCCAAGCGCATTATCAAGTTGGTAGATGGTGAGATCGTATCAGATGAACAGCCTTAAAGCTTTTTGTTGTGCCTTTCTAGTAGTGTATTCGACTCTTGTAATTGCCCAAGATTCAAATAAAAAGTGGCGTTTAGATGGGTACATTAAGGAAATGATTTCTTTGACGGCATTGCAGGATGTGGACTCCCTCATGTTCGATAATTTGATTCACAACCGGCTCAATGTTTTTTGGTACCCTACCGAAAAACTCACTTTAAATATGGAAGTTCGGACACGAATGTTCCATGGAGACGCTGTGAAAACGATTCCATCTTACGGTAATTTCATTGATACAAACAATGATTTTTTTGACTTTTCCTATACCGAAGACTTCGATCAGATGGTTTTTCATACCATGATCGATCGATTGTATTTGCAATGGAACGATGCTTCATGGCAATTGAAAGTAGGGCGTCAAAGGATCAATTGGGGTGTTAATCTTGCCTGGAATCCCAATGATATTTTCAATGCTTATTCGCTTTATGATTTTGACTACGAAGAGCGTCCCGGTACGGATGCCCTCCGTTTTCAGAAATTCATTGGCTATGCAGGAGGCTATGAGATTGCTATTAAGATTGCGGATAACTGGGATGAATTTACGGCAGCAGCCATGTATAAGTGGAATGTGAAAGGCTATGACCTACAAGCGCTTGGAGGTATCATGAAAAACAATCTGACCGCTGGCGTGGGTTGGGCGGGAAGTATAGGATGGGTAGGCTTTAAAGGAGAGTCAAGTTATTTTTATACTTTAAAAAAAACAGATCGAAATGCATGGCTGACCTCCTTGTCATTGGATTATTCCTTGCCCAATTCCTTATATTTTAATGCTTCTGTCTTTTATAATTCTTATGCTACCCAGCAGGGCAA
>Ga0209223_10004460_pt1 | contig 12762 bp, 15 predicted proteins | sample COG_06_FD_184750 | JGI IMG/M metagenome (GOLD analysis project Ga0209223, IMG submission 184750) | Pelagic Microbial community sample from North Sea - COGITO 998_met_06 (SPAdes) (version 2) | ecosystem: Environmental > Aquatic > Marine > Neritic zone/Coastal water | place: Helgoland, sampling...
TGTCAAGAAGCTTCTGACAGATGAAAAAGTCACCAAAGTATTATCTAGGCAAGTATATGAAGATAGAAGCTAAGAACGTAGTATGGGACTTTCAAGATGACAACTACAACTTAGGAACTGCACTCACTTATATTATGAGAGCTGGTAAGAAACCTGACAATCCAATTACTCAGGACATAGCTAAAGCCATACACCATTTAGAGATGGAACTGGAAAACCAAATCTATATTGAAGAATTAAATAGTAGAAACAAATTATAGTTTAGTTGCTTTTGGTTAGGCAATTTGGGTGGGCAGAAATGTCCGCCCTTTTTTATTAAATTAGGGTTTATAAAAACACACAAAAATTTACGTTATATATATATGAAGATTAAAGTCAATGTGCCAACATCTCTTTCAGAAATAACTTTAGGTCAGTATAAAAAATACCTAAAGATTCAAACAGGGAAAATAGATGAAAGAATTTTACAAGCAAAAATGATTGAAGTTTTTTGTGATGCTCCTTTGGATTATGTTATGGAATTAAAGTATAGCGATACAGAAGAAATATGTAGTACGCTAGATGAAATGTTTAAGGAAAAACCCAACTTGGTTCAAAAATTTAAATTAGGTCAACACGAGTATGGATTTCACCCAAACTTAGAAGAATTATCATTAGGAGAATATATTGACCTAGACACATACATAGGAGACTGGGACAATATGGAGAGAGCTATGAACGTATTGTACAGACCAATTACTTTAAAGGTCAAGGATAAGTATCAGATTGACAAATATAATGTTGAGTTAAAAGAGGATGTGTTACAAATGCCTATGGATGCAGTCTTAGGTTCAATTTTTTTTTTGTGGAATTTAGGAATAGAATTGTCACAGACTATGATGAAATATTTGGAGGGGGAAAAGGAGTTGGACTTGATGCAGTTTCTAACTTCGGAACTAAATGGGGGTGGTATTCCAGCCTATATGCACTCGCTCAAGGAGACATTAGACGATTTGAACATATCACCCAATTAGAAATGCACAAATGTTTTATGATGTTATCATTCTTACAAGAAAAGAGCGAAATAGAAAACAAAAAGATTAAAAAGAATTTTAAATGAGCAATAATGATAATCAAGCGGTAAGAGGTTTCTATCAATTAACAGAAACTATAAAAACTCAGTTGCTAGGTGACCCTAATGTAAATACAGTTACCACAGGAGAACTTTCGCAGGTTAATCTAAACAAGCAAGACATCTTTCCTATGTGTCACATTATCATTAATAGCGTTACAGACGAAGAACAAGTATTACGTTTCAATATATCAGTTTTGGCTATGGATATGGTAGACCAATCAAAGGATGAGACGATAGATATATTCACAGGCAACAATAACCATCAAGATATTTTAAACACCCAGTTAAGCGTATTAAATAAGCTCATTCAAGTATTAAGAATGGGGCAACTATTTACAGAAAAATATCAGCTTGACGGAAACCCTACTTGCGAGCCTTTTTATGATAGGTTTGAAAACGAGTTGGCAGGATGGACAGCTACAATGGATGTTATGATTTACAACGATATATACATTTGCTGATGGCTGAGTTTAAATATCCTTTTATGGAGAAGGTCTTGAAGAGATATGCGAGTTATGTAATACAACAAGCCAAAGCAAACCTTACAAAAGATGGTAAAGGCGGAGGTGATTTATATAATTCTTTAACAAGCAAAAGCGGAGAAAATAAAGAAGAGTTGTTTGTTCAATTCTTTATGGAAAATTATGGTCAGTTTGTAGACAAAGGAGTAAAAGGTAAAAACCCTAGCAAGGTTTCTATAAATGCAAAAATAAGAGGACAACAAGCTCCCAATTCACCTTTTAAATTTGGTAGCGGTAATTATTCAGGAACTTGGGATACTTATGTAAAAAGCATAGAGTCGTGGGCAAAAAAAAAGAATGTAAGGTTTAGAAATTCTAAAGGACAATATGCAAAAGGAAACTATAAAAGTCTAGCTTATATAATTTCAAACAATATATACAATAGAGGTTTAAAACCAACTTTGTTTTTCTCTAAACCTTTTGATGCTGGACTTGATAAGTTTTCCAATAATTTATTGATGGCTTTTGTTTCAGACACACAAAACAACGTAGGAATTTAATTAAAAGAAAAAATGGCATTTGCAGCACTTAGAAGCCCACAATATATAAATACCCTAGCGGCATCAGGAACGCTTTCACATAGCTTAGAAATAAGCGTAGGGGGTACGTTAAGATACACCCTGCTTAAAAACACAACAGTAGCAACTTATGTTGTTTGGGAATATGCAACATTAGTCAGAGATTATTTTACTCCTACTTTTACAGGAACTTATCCAGTAGACTTAATACAAGTTTCGTTAGTAATGAAATCATATGCAGGACTAAACGGAACAGGAAATGCAACAACTATTTCCACAACAGCAGTTTCAGCTCTTGATGGCTACGGAACATTTATGGAAGGAGTAAATCCTACAATATCATCTACTGATGGATGGTTGGTTTGTGCAAAAAGACCTGATGGTAAAAACGTAATATTTATTCCAACAGGAGTTGCTGGTAGTGTTCCTTCAGCAACAAACGATACATTAAGATATCAAACATATTCTACAACTGATACCACATTAAATTTAGAAGGTGGTGCAGAAGAAACCGAGTTAATTATTGAAAGAATTGATTGTACAAAATATGGTGCTGGTAATAAGTTTACTTTTTTAAACAAGTATGGATTATTGCAAGACCTTTATTTTTTCTTAAAGCAAGTAAAAACATTAAACAGAACTAGAGAGCAATATCAAAACAACACATTAAAAACAGGACAAGCAACTATTACATATAGTGTAAACCAAGCAACAAAACAATCTTTTAATACAGAAGCAATTCAAGGCAATACTTTTTCTTCAGGCTATTATCCTGAGTATGCTAATTGTTATTTTGAGGAAATGCTGTTGTCTAACTATATATGGATGACAAGAACAAATTCCGCTGGTGCAACTGAAATAGTTCCTGTGATTGCTACCACTTCAAATATGACATATAAAACATCTTTAAACGATAAATTGATTGAATACACAATCGAGTTCCAAGATGCTTTTGACTACATAAACAATGTCAGATAATGCAAAAACTGCAATTATTTATACAAGGCGAAAGGCTAGATTTGTTTGACGATGAAACTGTGTCAATGACACAATCTATTCAAAACATAAAAGACATTGCCAAAGTATTTACAGAATTTACACAATCATTTACTGTTCCAGCCAGTAGAAGTAACAATATCATCTTTGAACACTACGAAAATATTTATATTGATAATGGATTTGATGCAAGGCAAAAGATACCTTCAGAGATACAATTAAACTTTATACCATTTAAGACTGGACTAATACAATTAAATGGCGTAGAGCTAAGAAAAAACGTACCCTACGCTTACAAGATTACCTTTTACGGAAACACAATAAACTTAAAAGATGTTTTAGGCGATTCTCAGTTATCATCTTTAGCATCTTTGAACCAATACACTTTAGATTATGATTACACAAATGTCAAGAGTAAAATTGAAAATGGTCATCAAACAATTATTGCCCCATTAATAACACACACTCAAAGACTTTTTTATAATTCAGCATCTTCGTATAATGTTGCTGGTAATTTATTTTATAGTCCTAATAATTCTGCTGGAGGAGTTCTTTGGTCTGATTTAAAATATGCTGTTAGACTATATGAGATAATTCAAGCAATAGAAACAGATTACCCAGCTTTGAATTTTTCTACTGATTTTTTTAGTACAAGCAATTCTACTTTCTATAATCTTTATATGTGGCTACATAGAAAAAGTGGAACTGTATTACCTGCTGGTCAAGTAGAACAAAGTTATGTTCAAGTACCTACGTTTGCTAAAACAACAACAACAAACGGAAGCTTTATTGAAACAATAAATGGAGGTGTTATAGTAGATACTTCTTTAATTCAATTTGGAGAGTTTAGTGAAAGCAAATTAGTTGTTACTCCACAAGCAACAAATGTAGACTACAACGTAAGAGTTTTAAGAGATGGAGCTGTTATTTCTCAAACAATAGACCAACAAGGAGCTACCACGCTTGATTTAACACCATTAGGTTCAGGAACTTATACTGTACAAGTATTCTCAGAAACAAACCCATTAAATTTTCTTGCTAATAGTATTGTTTGGACTTTTAAAGGAGCACCACTTGGTCAAGTTACTGTTGAATTTACCAACATATTAAAAAACACAACATCAGTTAACGCTGGAAGTCCTGAGACTGAATTTATAATTACAGACCAAATACCTGAAATGAAGATTATTGATTTTCTTACAGGGTTATTTAAGCAATTCAATCTTACTGCTTTTGTTAATGCTCAAGATGTTATTGTTGTCAGAACTTTAGATAGTTACTATGCCGACAGAACCAATAATGTTAGTGGGGGAAACTACACAATAGACCAATATCTTAGTATTGATACAAGTTCAGTAGATGCAGCATTACCTTTTAAGGAAATAAACTTTTCTTTTAAAGGCACAAAAACATTTCTTGCAAATCAATACAAGGAACTAAACAATTTAGGATGGGGAGAACTTAGGTTTACTTTAAATGATGCGGTTTATGATGCACCTAATGAAGTTTATTCTTTACAAGTTCCCTTTGAACACGCTTTATTTGAAAGATTGTCAAATCAAGGAACAAACCCAGTTCTTTTAAATTCTACAACTTTACAATATGGTTTTTTTGTAGATAGTAATCAGCAACCTTATTTTGGAGAACCATTAATATTTTATGGTATAAGTCAAACAACAGGATTGACAAGTTGGTATTTAAAAAGTGGTTTAGCAGCAGGAGCGCAAATGAGTAATTATATGATGCCATCTAATTCACTAGCTCTTACTTCAAGCGCAAGTACAAAGAATTTAAACTTTGGACTAGAGGTAAATGAATATACTGCTACAAGCACATTTACAGGAACTGTTTTTGAAGAAGAATATAAAACATATATTTCAGCAGTTTTTAACAACAGAAGAAGGCTCACGAAAGTCAATGCTTTCTTACCATTAAAAATATTGTACAACTTACAGATGAATGACTACATAACCATAGGTCAAACATCTTACACAATAAACACCATTACAACTGACTTGACTAATGGAAAAAGCTCACTTGAATTATTAAACAACGTATAATGATTAAAAACATACTTGACCTTTTAAAAATAGCAAAAGGAGAAACTGAAAATATTAAAATTGCTAAAGGCAAATATCAATTACCGACAAATCTTAAAACCGCATATAAGCAGATAAAAAACGAAATAAAATGGCAAAAGTAGTAGAAGTTGAAATCAAGGCAAAAACTGGCAAGGCTACACAAGATGTCAAGGATTTAAACAAAGAAATAAAAAGCACAAGCACAACTGCTAAGTCTACAGGAAAAGGATTGTCAGGTGCTTTTAAAGGATTAAGCGCAGCAGTAACAGGAGCAATTCCAGCACTTGGAGCTTTAAAGACAGCATTAATTTCTACTGGAGTAGGTGCTATCGTTGTTGCTATGGGTAGTTTAGTTGCTTTGTTTAAAAAAGCTGCTGACGTTGGTGCTGATTTTGGAAAGGCTCTAAGTACATTAAAAGCAATTACTGGTCAAACATCTGAAGAACTGGTAGTATTAAGTGACCAAGCAAAAGAATTAGGTTCAAGCACTCAGTTTACTGCTATACAAGTATTAGGCTTACAAACAGAATTAGCTAAGTTAGGTTTTACAGTCAGAGACATTGAAAATTCTACTCCTGCTATTTTAGATTTAGCTGCTTCTTTAGAAGTTGATTTAGCAAGTGCTGCGGAATTTGCTGGTTCTGTTGTTCGTTCATTTGGTTTAACTACTGAAGAGACTCAAAGAGTTGTAGATGTAATGGCATTAAGTACATCATCATCTGCATTAAACTTTGAGGCATTAAGAGAAAGTTTAAAATTAGTAGCACCTACATCAAGAGCTACTGGTGTATCTATTGAAAAAACTGCTGCTTTACTAGGAGTTTTAGCAAACAATGGATTAAAAGGTAGTGTAGCAGGAACTGGTCTATCAAAAACATTTATTGAATTAAATAAAAAAGGACTTACTCTTGAAGAGGGGATGTCAAAAGTTGCAAATTCAAGTAATAAACTTAATACAGCAATTGAATTAGTGGGTGTTGTTGGTGCAAAATCTTTCTTGAGTTTAGCTGAAAGTGGAGCAGAAATAAATCAATTAGAAAAGGATTTTGAAGGAGCTGCTGGTTCTGCGAGAGCAATTGCTGAAATTCGTTTAGATAACTTGGCAGGAGATACTACTAAATTGAGTTCTGCTTGGGAAGGGTTTTTAATAGGTCTTGAAGATGGAGAAGGAATTATAAATAAAATACAAAGATTTTCTATACAAGCATTGACCAAAGGAATTACTGCACTAGGTACAATAATTGACTTTTTAGGTTTTTCTTTTAAAGAAACTTGGAGTGATATTAAGTTAGTGACATCGGGTTCAGTTGATTTTTTAAAAGGAAGCCTTTTGACTTTGGGGGGTGCAATTAAATTATTTGCAAATGAAGCCCTTTTACAATTCTCAAAAATTCCAATAATTGGAAAAGCAGTAGACACAGATGCTGTAAAACTTAATATTTTAGAAGCTAAAAAAGCTTTACTAGAAGGAGAAGAAAGTATAGAAAAAGCAAGAATTAGTTTTTCAGAACTTGCTGCAAACAGAAGGTCAAGAGGTGTTAGATTTGCTGCTCAACAAGAAGGAAAGGTTAAAAGAGCTGAAGAAAAAAAACAACAAGAGTTAGATTTTAAAGAATTAGAAGAAGCAAACAAAAGAAAAGAAGAATTAACAGAAGAAGAACAGGAAAAGTTAAAAAAATCTCGTGAAGAGTTAGCTAAAATAATTGCTAAATCAACAAAACAAGCTGAAGATTTAGAAGATATAACAGAAGTTCAAAAAACGGAGAGACGAAGAGAGAGAGCATTAAAAGAACTAGAAGATGTTAAGTTATCAGAAACAGAAAAAAGAGAAGCTAAGAAACAGATAAACGACCTTTATGATTCATTAGAAAAAGATGCTGCTGAAACTGATGCTAAAAACACAAAAGCTAAAAGACAAAAAACAATTGCCGAAGAAAATGCGGCAGAAAAAAAGAGAAGAGATGATACAATAAAATTCAGAAATCAAACTTTTGATAATGCAGTAAAATTAGCTGGTGAAGAAACTAAACTAGGAAAGGCTTTATTATTAGCAAAACAATTATTATTAGCTAGAGACTTTGCATTGTCAATGAAAGCTGCTATTGCAGATGCAACAGTAACTAATCTAAGAGCAGGTGTCACAGCTTCAGATGCAACAGTTGAGGTTGCTGGTTCTGTTGCGAAGGCAGCAAATGCTGCTCCAGCTCCTTTAAATCTTCCATTTATATTAAGTGCAATTGCTACTGGCATAGGTATTATAGGTTCTGTCAGGTCAGCAGTAAAAGCAACTAAACAAGCTACAAGTCCACTTGGTGGTGGAGGTGGTGGAGGTGGTGTAACTGGGTTTACTTCTCCATCAATTTCTCCTGTTGGTGCTGGTTCAGCTCCCCCTTCATTTAATATAGTAGGTCAGACAGGGACAAATCAATTAGCTGATGCCATAGGTGGTCAAAATCAAAGACCATTAAGAACTTATGTAGTTGCTAGTGATGTTTCATCTGCTCAAAGTTTAGACCGAAATATAATAACAGGAGCAAGTCTTGGAGGATAAAACACAAAATAATAATTTTAAATCGTTATATAAATATGAAAATAGTTGAACTAATATTAGACGAATCACAAGAGATGATGGGCATAGATGCTATCTCTATTGTAGAAAGTCCAGCAATACAAGAGGATTTTGTAGCATTAAATTCTGATGAAATAAAATTAGCAGAAGTTTCTAAGGAAAAGAAAATACTAATGGGTGCTTTACTTGTTCCTAACAAACCTATCTATAGGAAAAACAATGATGATGATGAGTATTATATATACTTTTCAAAGGATACAATAGCTAAGGCATCTCAATTGTATTTAAAAAATGGATATCAAAGTAATTCAACACTAGAACACGCTAGTGCTTTACAAGGGCTTACTTTAGTTGAAAGCTGGTTAGTTGAGGATGATGTTCACGACAAGTCAAGAGCTTATGGAATGAATGTGCCTGTTGGGACTTGGATGGGTGCGGTAAAAGTAGATAATGATGAAATATGGAATGAATATGTTAAGACAGATAAAGTTAGGGGTTTTTCTATTGAAGGTTACTTTGCAGACAAAATGGAAAAGTCTGATAAAGAAATTAAACAATCTTCGGAAGTAGAAGCAGATGAATTACTTTCTTTGATAAAAAAAGTTTTAACAGATGAATAAAAAAAACACAAACTACATACCTAGTCGTTCATCACCAAAAGGAGCTTCTAGGGCTTGTCTGTGCAGAGATACAAACACTTATTCAAGAGAATGTTGTACAGGAGATATTACAGCTCAAGGTATAGGAAATATTACAAGGACAGAATGAAAATGCAAATTTTAAATTTAAAATCGTTATATAATTATGAAATCAAGTGAAATGATAAATAATATCAAAACGCTTCTGAACATTGAGGTCAAACTTGAAGAGATGAAGTTGGAGAATGGTACAGTTGTAGAAGCTGAATCATTTGAAAAAGGAAAAGAGATTTTCATCAAAACCGATGATGAGAAAGTTGCAATGCCTGTTGGCGAATATCTTCTTGAAGATGGTCGTTTGGTAGTTGTGGAAGAAGAGGGAATTATTGCTGATGTCCGAGAGGTATCTGATGAAGTTCCAGCAAAGGAAGATGAAGAAGGTAAAGAAATCACTTCTGACTTGGAAGAGGAAAAAGAAGAGATGGCATATGCAACAAAAGAGGAGTTATCTTCTGCTGTTGAGGAAATGAAATCTATGATTGAAGAAATCAAAGCTATGGTTTCTCCTAAAAAAGAAATGTCAGATGATGATGTTGAACTTCAAGAAAACATCAAAGAAGAGCTATCTGCTCCTGCTGCTGAGCCAATCAAGCATAGCCCTGAATCAGAATCAGATACAGTTAATCAAAAGGTTTTTGCTAAAAATAAAGTAAGAACAACACTAGACAGAGTAATCAATAAATTAAACAAATAAAATGAGCACATTCAACTATTTATCAAATGATGTGGAACGTAATCAAGTTTCGCAAAAAACATTAACAGCATCAGTTTCTGTTCCAGCAGGAGATGCTGGTATTGACCATAATATTGCAACAGATGCACTAGTAGTGAGTTTACCAAAAATTCATTCAGAAAATTTAGGACTGACTTTCTTGTTTAGAAACACAGGAGCAGATGGTAATAACATCATAACACTAAGCCCTCATTCAACTGATGGTTTTAATGGTAGTATTGCAAACGCTTCAGCAGATTCAGTAGCAAGTGGAGTAGTCAATAAAGATTGGGTTAACACAAAAGCAACAGCTAACAAAGGAGATTATGTCGTAATTAGAGCAGTAGCTTTAACACAATGGTACATAATCGGTGGTGTTGGTATTTGGGCATCAGAATCATAAAAATAAATATTAAAATAAATTAAAATGAGTTTACAAAAAGTAAATCTAGCAACTGCTACAACCATAACTACCTCATACTCAGGGGAATTCGCAGGTGAGTATATTGCCGCGGCACTTCTTTCAGCGAGTACAATTGACGATGGAGGATTGACAGTAAAGCCTAATGTGGCATTTAAAGAAGTCATTAAAAGACTTCAAACTGGAGATTTAGTTTCTCCTGCATCTTGTGATTTTGACCCTAATTCATCTGTAACACTTACAGAGAGAATTATTGAGCCAACTGAGTTACAAGTTAACTTACAACTTTGTAAGAAAGATTTCGTAAATGACTGGGAAGCTCAATCAATGGGTTACGGAATGGGACAAACTTTGCCTCCTAAGTTCTCTGACTTTATGATTGCTCACGTGGCTGCTGAAGTTGCTAATTCAACTGAATTGACAATATGGAGAGGTGATACTGCTGCTGCTACTAACAATTCTTACGATGGTTTTGAGAAGTTGTTAGCTGCTGATGCTGCTGTTATCGACCAAGCTGCTATAGGTGGTGGACTTGATGCTGCTAATATCATTGCTGAATTAGGTAAGGTTGTAGACAAGATTCCTTCTGCTCTTTATGGTAAGGAAGATTTATACATATACATTCCTTCATCTGCTGCTAAGTTCTACGTTCAGGCGTTAGGTGGTTTTGCTGCTGCTGGACTAGGTGGAAGTGGTGTGAATGCACAAGGAACACAATGGTGGAACAATGGTTCACTAACTGTTAATGGAGTTAAAATCTTTGTTTGTCCAGGTATGTCTGATGACAAGATGGTAGCTGCTCAAAGAAGTAATTTATTCTTTGGTACGGGGCTTTTAAGCTCTTTGAACGAAGTTCGTGTTTTGGATATGCAAGACCTTGATGGTTCACAGAACGTAAGATTCGTAATGAGGATGACCGCTGGCGTACAATTCGGTGTTGCTGAAGACATTGTTCTTTACGCTTAAAATTAAATAATAACATAAGAAAGGGTAGGTGGAAATTATACTACCTGCCCTTTTTTTTTAAATAAATATAAAATATGGCTTGTGCAATAACATCAGGGAGAAAAGTCCCCTGTAAATCAGCTTTCGGAGGGATTAAAACAGTCTACTTCGCAAATTATGGAACATTAGCAGCTACGTTCACATCGGGTGCTGGAATAGCTTTAGATGAAGTAGCTACAATAGTAATGACACCTAACGATAGTTTGTTTAAATATGATGTAAAAGGAAATTCTAGTCTTGATACTACAATTACTTCTAGTAGAGATAATGGAACTACTTTTTACACTCAAACATTAAACTTGACTCTACCTTATTTAGATAATGGAACAAAGAACGAAATTCAGCTTATTGCTGCTGGTCGACCTCAAGTTGTTGTAGAGGACTATTATGGTAATACATTCTTATGTGGTTATGAAAATGGTATGGATTTAACAACAGGAACTATGGTTACTGGTGCTGCTGCTGGAGACTTATCAGGATTCACTTTAGTGCTTGAAGGAATGGAAGAGAGAGCACCTTTCTTCTTTGATGCTTCTGCTAATATATTGGCTGGAAGTAATATTGTTGCTTCAGATCAGATTGACCCAACTGCGGTAGCTACACCAAATCCTTAATACTTTTTTGGTATATTAGCATTGGTTTTACCCACCAAATTCTGTCATTGTCGTTGCAATTATAAGATTGTAAATGATAGAAAATTAAAGCCCTACTTCGGTAGGGTTTTTTTTTGATTTATACTTTTACAAATTCATCTATTTCTTTCGTTATATAAGTATGATTGTATTAACGACATCAACCACAGCTCAAACAATAAAAGTTATACCTAGAAGGTATGAGGCTGTTTTTAAGATGGCTATACGAGATGACTCTACTAATGTTGTAGTTGAATACGATATAACAACTGCATCAATATCAGGAAACTATTACACATTTACAAATGCTTTTTCTCCTGTTTTAGTTGAAGGTCATTTTTATGACTTAGAACTTTATGCTTCTTATAACTTTTGGAATACAAACTATTCTTTATGGCAAGACTATGATGTCAAGTGGCAAGATGACTCAGGATTTAGAGGAGTAATCTATAAGGATAGAATTTTCTGCACAGACCAAGACATAGAACAATTTGAAAATGACTATTACCAATTAAATGAAGGTCAATATGTACAAAGCACATCAGGTAACAATGACTATATTGTAGCACTATGAAGAATAAAAGAAAAAGAAACGAGCTAGGGCAGTTTAAAAGCGATTTAAAGGCATCAAAATCGTCTGAGTATGGTTTTGTTAATTTAAACACATACACAAGTCCTGAGATTAAGGAAGTAAAAAACAAGGGATGGGTAGAATACGGAGCAGACAATAACTATTTTCAGTTTCTTATAGACAGATACAACGGAAGCCCGACAAATAACGCTGCAATAAATGGAATCAGTCAAGCTATCTATGGTAAAGGTCTAAACGCTACAGACTCAAATAGAAAACCTGAAGAATATGCTCAGATGGTTTCTTTGTTTCATAAAGATTGTGTCAGAAAGCTATGTTATGATTTAAAGTTAATGGGTCAATGCGCTGTTCAGGTTATCTATTCTAAGGATAGAAGTAAGATTGCACAGATAGAACACTTTCCTATTGAAACATTAAGAGCAGAAAAAGCAAATGAAAAAGGCGAAGTCCCAGCATATTATTATTTTAAAGACTGGACAGAGATTAAACCAAGTGATAAGCCTTTAAGAATACCAGCTTTTGGAATGTCAAAAGAAAATATTGAGATTATGTACATTCAGCCATATAGAGCTGGATTTTATTACTATTCTCCAACAGACTATCAGGGTGGAATACAATATGCAGAGCTTGAAGAAGAAATTTCAAACTTTCATTTGAATAACATAATGAATGGGTTAAGTCCATCAATGCTTATCAACTTCAATAACGGAACACCTAACCAAGAAGAAAGACAATTAATAGAAAACAAGATTGCAGCTAAATTCTCAGGAAGTTCAAATGCTGGTAAATTTATTCTTGCTTTTAATGACAACAAAGAAGCCTCAGCAGATATTACTCCTATTCAGTTGTCGGATGCGCACAATCAATATCAATTCCTATCAGACGAATCTTCTAAAAAGATAA
>Ga0209223_10004461_pt1 | contig 12762 bp, 3 predicted proteins | sample COG_06_FD_184750 | JGI IMG/M metagenome (GOLD analysis project Ga0209223, IMG submission 184750) | Pelagic Microbial community sample from North Sea - COGITO 998_met_06 (SPAdes) (version 2) | ecosystem: Environmental > Aquatic > Marine > Neritic zone/Coastal water | place: Helgoland, sampling...
AGCAAGGTAGAGTTATGATTTTTAAAATTGTAAGCGAGACAGATGAGAACTTCTTAGTTACATCTACATCAGTGCAATACAAGGCATTGAAATAATTGTTAAATTTGTTAAAATAATATTATTATGAGTGAATTAATAAAGTCTGGTGTAGGATTGGTTACAGGAGCAGGTCAAATGATAGCTGGTTCTATTCAACGAAAAAAGGCAGATGCATTATTGCCTCCTTCAGAAAGCGTAATGGAGCGTCAGATGCTTCAGTCCATTAGAAGAAGAAGAAGAGCCATGGAGACAGGAACAGCAGGATCTGCAGATAGAGCAGCTATTCGTCAAATGGGAAAGTCTTTTGGTAAGAACGCTTTTGCAGGCGGTGGAAGAGGGAATTTTGGTCAATTAGCAGCCTTACAATCTCAAGCTATGCAAAACTTATCATCTGCATACGGTCAACAAACTACAGCACTACTTGGTCAAGAACAGCAACAAGCCAATAGAATGGCTGGAGTTTCTAGAGATTTGTCTCTACTCAGAAGTGCAAGAATGTCAGCAAGGGCAGAGCAAAACATGCAAGGAGGAGCTCAGAACTTGATGGGATCAGTAGGTGGTGGATCTAAAGATGGAGATGGAGCTGGTGCAGGAATGGGAGGAGCTATTGGAGGATTCTTGTCTGGACTTATTAAAAAATAAAATTTTAACCCAATAAATAGCAATAATGGCTGTATTTGACGACAAGAAGAAGAAAAAAAAGAAGAAAAAAAAGGGCGAAAATAATGTCAAGAAAGACAATATTGACAAAAAAACAGGGTTAACAATAGTAGATGAGACGCCTTCAGACGCACCCTTAACCGAGGACGCTCAAAAGCAAAAAGATTACAATGAGCGTCAGGAAAAAAAGAAGATAACATCTACCACTAGCGTTTCCACCAGCATGACTGGAGAGAGGAAAACCAAAGAAACTCTTACCCGTGACGGAGTTGAGCTAACAGAAGAGGAAAAGGCAGATAGAGGAGACGATATAAAGCATGCAAAAACTGCAAAATTAAATCCACCAGTCAAAGAGGAAGAGGGAAACGAAGAAGATGGAGAAGATACTCCTAGTCCCGTAGGCATTACCCCAAAAGAGAACGAGAAAAATCTTAAGAAAGAAAAGAAGAAACAAAAGAAAGAAAGAATAGCTAGATCTAATCGTTCTTTTGAGGAAAAAAGAAAAGACTTTGAAAACCTGTCTCAAGAAGAATTAGAGGACTTTAATAGGCAGACTGATAAAAGACTTAGCGCAGCAAAGAAATCAAAGGAGATAGTAGAAAAAGCTGCTCCCTTGTTGGCTAAAGGAAAGTTTAGAGGAAAGCTCATGGCAAGAAGGGCTATTAAAAAGCTTGTTAAAAATGGCCTGATGGACGAAGATACTGCTCAAGACATGATTGATGGAGCTAAGAAAACTTTTGATCAAGCTAAAGCTTTAAATAAAGAGAATAAAAATAAAATGTTTGAAAGAGGTTCTTCTATGCCTTCAGCATCATCTTCAGGGGGATCTCCTTCTATAGATACAGAAGGAATGTCTGGAGCTCAAAAGCTTGCCCTAGCTAAATCACAAGCGGCATCAGACCTGGAGTATTTTAAAATGGCAAATCCTGTGCTTAAGCCTACCGATTACTATCCACAAGTAGGTAGAAGCGTAGCTGTTGGTAATTTTTCAGGAGAAGTTATTGGTAGTCAAACGATATATTCAGGAGCAGGAGTTGTGGCCCCATTTGGGCTATATGACGCTAGAAAAAGAGCGTTAGCTGCAGCAGCAAAAGCTGGTATAGCAAATTCCCAAGGAGATATGATTAAACTCCCTCAAGTTAAAAACCAATATATTCAACGATACAAAGACTATACCGATGACTTAATAGATGAAATAACATCAGACAAAGATGGAATTTACATTAAGAAGGGTAGATTAACTGCTGAAGGAAAAAAGAAGCTAAACGCTGCTGTTCAAACGGGAAACACTATAAATAAAGCATTAGCAAATGCCGAGGAGTTTAATGCTCATCTTCTTCAGTTAAGTGAGTCTGGCAAAGGCAACATGACAGGAATAGACGATGTTTATTACGAACCAGAAATGTTGAATTTAATGCGTGAATTATTGGGAGGGAAAACTGACTTTGATGAATTTAAGGACATGGAAATTCTTGAAAAAATAGCTAGTGGAGAAGGTCTTGAATATAGAAATGCACAAAAAGACTTTCAGACCGAAATACTTCCTAGGCTACAAGCAGAGGCTGCTCAGGATCAAAAAAACTTAATGGATGGTACATATCGTACAGCAGAGGGCACATATCCATCACAATTTATAGATAAGAGCAGTGGTCTTTTGACTCAGGCATACTTAAAGACTGTTGGAGAGGACAGAATTAACGCTGCTGTCGAAGCTTTCTATGAGGCTAACGAGGGCATGTATAGCGATAAACAGAAAAAAGGAATCAAGAATCTCGCTTTATCTCAAATAGGAAAAAGAGAAACCATAACAACTAAGGCTCAGCCATCAGCGGGAGGAGGAGGATCATCTTCTAGGTCAAGGTATTTTAATGATTGGTTTACCGGAACAACTAGAGGTCTTAAAAGAGAAACCATACCTGCTATTAAATCTTTACCCGTAGGCTCTGATAATGACGATATTGCTGGAGCATATTTAACAACGATAGGTGGTGTTGCTGGTACAACTGAAATGATGAGTGGGACGGAAGTGCCTGTAACTAGGACAGCATTAGACGTTGAGGGAAATCCACTTCCTATAGGTTTAGGTAATGTATCTAATCTATTTGCAGTTAATGTAGCAGCAGGACACCCTAAGTCTGGTCCTCAAAAACTTAGTGGACCAGAGATAGAACAAATATTGAAATCTGGACATGGGGTTTCGGCTTACGGAACAGGGACTCCGTGTAGAAAAGAGTGGTTTGAAGCATATAATGAAATGGGAAAAGTGCCTAGTGCTCAGATATATGCTAAAGCCGTTGAAGATATAAATGCTCTAGGATATGTTGATGGCGGAAATGTTATTCCATTAAACAAGGCATCTCTTGAGGATTTTAAAGCTGCAGGAGAATCAAACCAGGTTCAAATAAAATCAATGATGTATATGCCGATTTTAGACAAGCCTATTGTTTTAGAGACCAGAGATGCCAAAGGTGATCTTAAATCTACAGTTACGTCTTCGCAATCATTCGGAGGTGCTTATTTAGTATCTAAAGGCCCTACTACTATACCTTTTAATAACTCTCAACAAATAAATACAAATCTTGCGAATACCCAATCTGGTAGCTGGAAAACAGATAAGAATTTATTAAAGCCATAATAGGAAAATATTATGAATAAAAACTTTTTAGACACTCAAACAGGAGGAACATCAGAAGTATCTTCTGAAAACAAAGGCGAATCTCAAAAAACAGATTTATCGCCTAAACAGGTGGAAGAGATTAGAAAGGCTAGCGAAAGCGAACCTGATGCATCCAAGGACTTGAACTTAGAGATAAATAAAGAGCAAGAAGCTCAAGAAAGGGTGGAAGCAGTTGAAAGTGGAGAAACAAGACAAGTAGATGCTGAAGTTTCTGCAGAAGATTCTACTCCTAACAAGATACTATCCGAGTATAAGGATGAAGATATTGAGGCTCAAGAAGAGAAAAGTGCTCTTGATATAGTGTATAGCAAGTCTAGTAAAGAATCTCAATTAAGCGAAGAAGACCTTTTAGACAAGAGTGAGTTAAATCCAATAATTCCAATGTCTTCCGTTACAGAACTAACAATGGAGACTCCCAAGGGGTTAAAAATTCCTGTATCAAAACCTGAAGAGTTCTCTTACGACCCAGATCTAGATAAAGATTTTAGAGAAATGCCAGACGGAACTTTTGCATCTTCTTTAGACGGAACAGCTAAGGATTTAAATACCAGTGCTAACTTTTTTAAGAAAGAGGATCAAGAGTTTGTTACATTTGAAGGTAAGCCTATAAAAAAAGATAGGGTTCTTCCTAAGGCTGAAAAGAAAAGACTCAAAGGCGAAGACGAAGAGCCTGAGCCGGGATATTATACATATAAAGGAAAAAGATATTTAAAGACTGAAGATGGAGACTGGCAGCAAATAAAATATAGAGAATATTACAATAGAGCGTTAGGGAGGTATGTGACTAAAGAAAAGCTTATGAAGCTAAACGATAGGCACTCAAGAATATTGGACTCTAATGGATTCTTTCAGTTTAGTGAAAGCAATGCTTCTGCTCAGCTTATACAAGACTTCATGTATGGTAGGGAGAATACAAATATAGACTACTCAAAAAATAAATATAAAGCTGGAGAAGAAATACTTGTACAGAGAGAAGACATTGAAGAGACCGTAACTCCAGGGTACAAAAACTTTGATTATTCAGGAGACAAGGTTTCTGCTTTACATGAAAAAGTAAAGGGAAGAAAGGAAAAATATAAAGCAAAACCAGATGGTGAGTACCAATGGAACGGAAAGAACTTTGCAAAAAAAGACGGTAAGTGGTACAAGATAGTAAAAGGAAAGGATGAGCCTACAGGGCTTCTTACAGGTCTAATGGATAGGTTCGACATAGGTTCTGATTTAGAACTTAAAGAGGTTAAGTATAGCGATGTTGTTGAAATAGAGACAGAATCCATATTTTCTAAAAAATCTAAAGACTACATAGAAAAGACTGTATATGACGTAGTTCAATCATTTGAAGATAAAGTTAAAACCTTATTTATGAAAGGAGGAAACTATGTTCTTGACTCAAATGTTGATGATTTAGTTGATTCAGATGATTTCAAGACAGAACCTATATTCGACTTTGTAAATGAGTTCACTAACACCCTTGGTATAGACCTAGATGAAATGGGTTTTACTACTGCTGAAATTGAAAGAGCTGAATCTCAAGTGTTTCAAATGTATGGAGGAGTTCTAAATAGTATGGTAGAAAAAGAAAGAGTTAAATTTGACTTATCTACAGAATTTTTGTTTAGGCCAAATCCCTACGACTTAGAAGCAGCAAAAGAAAGGGTAAATGATACTTTTTTTAATGTTTTTATTCCATCTGTAGATAAGAAAAAAATAAAATTTCCTTTATCTGATGGAGAGATAAACAAGTACAAGGGAATGGGGTATTTATCTGAAAATAACACTTTCTCTCTTCCTAAAATGCCAGGAATATATTTTTTCGGAAATGATTATGCAAGAAAAACTGAGGATGGTACATGGATAGGAAGTAATGGAGAGCCTATATTAGATATAAAAAAAAGAGCTTTATACGAATCATCTAGCTACGATGATCAAGCTATAAATACTACTATTGGTGGATTTACACCTATAAGCGCTATGACTTTTAGAGAGAATGAAGAACTGTATAGCTCTCTGAAAATAAGCGATGATTATGAGGTAGAAGGAAAGGGAGAAAAGGTAAATGTAAAAGACCTTAGCGTGTATAAAATGATATTTAACGATAGTTCTTTATCTTCTTTTTTGGCAGAGTCTAGCTCTTCTTTATCCTCTGACCCTTATTTTTTAGAGCTACTAAAAGCGTATCAATCTGAAGGGGATTTTTATTCAGGTTCAGACCTGCTGAAGTCCATTTCCAATTCAAAGGACTTATCTGGAGTAAACTTAAATGATGTTGACGATTATTTTGTTTCTTTTGCTTACAAGCTAGAAAAAGAAATTCAGGACTACAATAATTATAAATCTTCAGAAGAATCTTTAAAATATTTTGTTTTAAATATAGAAAAGTTTAAGTATAATGTTAGTGGCGGTGTAGATGAAGATTACTTCGATGAAATGCTTGACACTTTTGCCTTGCAGGCTGTGTCTATTCTTGCTAGCAATCTTTCTGATAATGATTCAAAAGTAAAAAGAACAACAAATCTTAAGAGAGAAATATCTATATGGAAGGAAAATCTTCAAAAGACAAACGACCTAATACAAGAGATTTCAGAATCAGGAATGAATGTGTCTCAATACATGTTTGCAAATAAGTTAAAAACCATACAAACTCTAGGACGAATAGGAAACTCTCAACAATTAGAGGATGCTGTTAGATTGTGGAAAATAAACAAAGAGTTAATTGACCTAATGCAATATGAACGAGAGGTAAAGTTAGACATGAAGGGTGATGCTGGTATGGGGTGGGATTACATAGGTTCTGCAACACAGCAAAAAATAAAAGCATTAGAAGAGCAGTCAGAACAATATTTAAGGCAAAAATCTGTTAATAGTGTTAATGAAAAATCAGAAATTCAAGCAAAAATAGAAAACATAGACAAAGCTATTCCTTTTCTTGAGTCAATATATTATGAGGATTACAAGTATGATGATGCTATAATTGATAACTACAGAGAAGCTGGAGGTTCTTATGCCGAAATACCAGAAGATCTTGAGCTAACCGAAGGTCAAAAGGCAGAGTTAAAAATAAGAATAGAAATACTAGAAAGGACTAAACGAAAACTCGTTTCTGATTTAGAGGAAAACGAATCCTCTACTTTTGGGTTTTTTAGAACTAGCCCAAGGGCTGTTGTCGATCAGTTATCTGAGGGCGATACTCAGATAAAGTCATACATTGCTGCTATTCCATCTGGAGAAGGGTTTTCATCTAAAGATAAGTTTGACATGATGTTTGAACAGATGAATCAAAGAAGACTTAAGCTAGAAGGATTACTAAATCTATCTGGAAATGATATTTCTAGTGCTGTAGAAATAAGACTAGACAAGCTTAAAGATTTATTCTTTACAGATATGTCTCCTGCTGAAAAAGAGTATTATCAGTTATTATATGACATTAGGATAATGACGCCTATATACCTAAACAATACTCAAGCAACTAAAGCAGAGGTGAACGGATTTTTTAATTCTTTATGGGGCGGGATATTTGAGTTTGCATTTCCTAATACTTCTAAGGCTGCTGGATCTTTAATGATCGGAAAAGGTAGAGTGGCAAATATATCTTCATCTCCTAAAAAGCAGATTTTAGACATAGCTAAGAATATTAATAAAATGCAAGAAAGCAAGCAAGTAGAGGGTCAGATGGAGATGACCTCGGATGCTAGCGAAGAATTTTCTGCTGATGTGGGTTGGGCTATGCAAGAAGACGAGTTGTGGAGTAGAGACTTTTGGGGAAACACGCTTGGTGTGACTTTAGGAATAATAACAATGTTTAGAAAAGCAAGCTCGTGGAGAAGAATGGGATACAAGGGCATACAGGGAGTGGAAAGGCTAATAAGAAAGTCTCCTAAAAAGTTTGAAAGCATAATAGCTAAAAGTCTTGGTAAATTTGAACAAAAGTATAATGCTGTAATGGCTAGAAACAAGATTACTAAGTATTTAATATCTCCATCACTAAATTATGGAACACAATTTAAGATTACAGGGAGTATATTTAATGACGAAAAGGTTGGGAAGGAGCTTACCTTTGCCGCAGGAGCTGCAGGTGGATTGCTTTCTCAAGGATTCATAAAGGGCTTCCCTTTTCTTACCAGAAGTTTAGCCGGGATGACAAAAGTTGAATATCAGGCATACATGAGGGGTGTTTTTGGATCAAAAACATCTAGCATTATGAGAAGATTAAATAATCTTTCAAGAGGAGCTGGTTGGGGTACTGCTGAAACCATGCAAGAGACAGGAGAGGAATTGACTCACGCATGGGAGGATAGTGAAAATGGTAAAGATTTCTTTAAGGTTTTAGAGCAAAGATTTGGAACTATAGATAAAGTTACAAGATTTGCTGTATCAACATTTGCAATGGGTATCGCTTTTGGTATAGGTGCTCAGGGTGGATTAGGAGACGCTGTATCAAACTTAAACGAAGAGCAATTTCAAGTATACGATAAAGTTACAACTCATATTAAAGCCCAACATGATGCGGCAGTTAAAGAAGCAGAAGCATCAAGGAAAGAATATACTCAGAATGCGGTTAACGCTGCTAACGCTGTTAACTCTCAGGAGGCCAAAGAAGGCACAAAAGAAGAACAGGTAGAGACTGAAGAGGTAAAAAAAGAAGAACAAGTAGAGACTGAAGAGGAATTAGTCGAGACTAAGGAAGAAGAAACCACCGTAGAAAAAAAATCAAGAGAAAACAAAAGAAGAAAGGTAGAAAAAACAAAGATAAAATCAAGAACAAAAGAAGATAGTCAAGTTCTAGGAGAGAACACTTTAGAAATAGAATCCGAAAGAGCAACCCTAACATATAATAAAAGCAAATCAGACGACACAAGCTCTATAGTTTATGACATTAATGACGAAACAGGAAGCACGGGACAAGTTTCAGGGAACTATAATAAAGATGGAGATTTTGTTGTTATAGATATTAACTCAACAAGAATTTCAGAAAATTTTGAGCAAGAAGCTGTGGAGGCCATTGCAGAACAAATTGATGGTGATGTTATAATATCGGGAAAGTCTGACCTAGGAGCAGAAATGCACAAGAACGACATGGTTGTTATGGATGAGAATGGAGATTACCTACTTTTAAAAGAAGGTTCTCAAAAAACAGGAAGAAAAAGAAAAGCTGGAGACGGGATTAGGTCATTTAAGTCAAAGAACAACCAAGACGGAACAACAAGAAATCAAGGTCCAGGGGAAAGCTTGTACAACGCGGCATTAGAGGTTGCTGCCAAGGTTGTTGACGCGGGTGGAGGTATAGCTAAAGCTGTTTCTTCCGCTAGGAATTCATACAGAAATTCAAACTACTACAAAAACTTAAAAGCAGAAGAGCAAATAAATTCTATAAATCAAATAGAAATAGCCATAAAAGAATCTCTTACTACTGAGGAGTTTATGGAGTTAGAGAACACTACTGATGCTTCAGTAAATGCAGCCGTGAAGGAGTTTCAAAAAAGTCCAGTATATAAAAATGCAGATCGAAAAGGGAAGGCAAGATTAACAAAAGAGTTTAAATCAAACCTTCAAGCAAGAATAGACGAAAGAGTTTCTGCAGATGCAGATAAAAGCACTAAAGAAAAAGGAGAAGAAATTCTTAAAGATGCTAAGAAATCAAAAACAAAATTTGAGGAAAAGGTAGAAATAAAAGCAGAAATACTAAAACTTAAGTTAAGAGCTAAGAACCTTAAAAAAGGCTCTAAGGCGATGCAAGACATAAAATCTAGAATCATAAAGTATATAAAACAAAATATACCTACAGGTGTGAAGTACACGGCATCAGAAGTTAAAAGTTTAGTCACTGCGGTTCAGCAAGCGAAAAACGCTGAGACACTAGAAAAAGCATTTGATAAGGTTGATGAGACTGTATTCAAGAAACATGGTCAAGTTCTATCAGATGCTAGGAAGAAACTTAAATCAAGATTGTCTCCTAAAAACTTAAGAAACGAATTGACTCGTAAAAAGGGTGGAAAAAGAAAGGCTAAGGTTGATGCGTATACAGTTGACGCACTTAAGTCTTATATATCTCAGTTAGGAGGAATGGATGCTGTTTCTGAAATGAACTTAGATGAAATAAAAGAATTTAATGACGTATTGGACGGTATCATATCAGAAGGTAAGGTAGATTTTAAAGCTGCTCAGAAACTATTGCATTCGGCAAAAAGAAAAGCACAGGGAGGTATAATACTAGGTTTTGACACTTTGGCCTTGCAAAGAAAAAACAATAATGTTAAAAGCATATCTGATTTAAAAGATCACTTAAATACACGAGGAAACTTTGTCATTATAGGAGGAAAGTACTATACTAAAACTGATTTTAAGGAAAATGAAGCAGAGGCAATAAGAGAATTTAAGGATACTAGCGACTACAAAGAGATGAATGCTGATCAACAAAAATCTGCATTAGAAAACTTTAAGAACACCTCTGGGTCTATTTCTTTTGAAGGACTAGAAGGAGATATAGATTTTAATGCTGATGACTTTGGGGCTTTCTACTCTCAAACACCATTTGGAAGAACCAAGGTTAGATCAAAAGGGACCCGTCAGAAGATAAATCCTTTTACAGCATCAATGAGTTTGTATGAATTATTAATAAAGGCTTATAGCGGGCCACTTGTAGGGTCAAGGAAGGGTAATAATAGTTTTAAAGACTTCATAAACAAAAATATTGCCGAGAAAATGCCTTTGGCTTTTGCTAGAACTCAACAGCAGACCTATGAAATATCTCAAGAGCATAAGGCTAAACTAGAAGAGATTTTCGGAAAGGGGTCATTTAACAAAGCATTGAGTGCTGGAGAAGAAGCTTTTAGGATAATGCTTCTTGGTGGTTACGCTTCTGTACCATCGGTTCTTAGAGCTAAAGCTGACTTAGGTAAAGACGTTTTAGGAAATAGAGAAAATAGAGTTCCTACAAACGACCAAGTTGTTCACATATACAATATGTCAAGAAATCCTGCAGACAGGCAAAGGCTTGAGAGTCAAAAGGTAGACGTTAACGCTATAATACAATATGTTGAAAACAACACGAGCTCAAAAATAGGAACAGATCTAAAAGATTATGCAGATTATCTGATGGAATTCTATAATAATAGAGCTAGAGAGCTTTATGAAGATTCATACGAAAAGTACACTGACGGAATGAAATTCGATGATGTGGAAGAATCCACTCAAGAAGAATCTACTACAGTGAGTAATATGGCTCAAGTGATTCAAGAAGGGATGGATTTTTTCGTTTCAGATCCATTAAATCCACCTGGAGAAATGGAAGAGCTAAATCCAATGTCGGAGGAAGAAGCTTTTAGGCAAGTTGAAGAGCTTAATAAAGATAGAGAAGAAGTAGTTGAGGAAACAAATCAAGAAGAATCCATTGAAGAATCACAAGAAAAGACTAAAGTTAGATACTATCCAACTTCTGCTGAGGTTATAAGTGATGAGTCTAAAAAGGAACAGTCAGTAATGGATATCATAACTTCTGGAGGTAATTCATCTCAAGTATCAATGGCTTTAAATCCGGGATCTTTTCAGGAAAAAACAGGTCAGGGGAATCTTAACCTAAACAAAGGTGCTACTGAAATATTTGCAGACTACAACAGGCAAAATACTAGATATAAAAACTTCGCAGATATAACAAACGCTGTAGCAACCATTTATGGAAATCAAAACTTGACTGACATAATGGAGGAGAACATGGGTATTAATGCTTTCAATAAGCTTAAGACTGCTCTTTCTGACTCTATATCTGGACAAGCGGATATGGTTGGTCAAATACCAATGGTTCTTAGTTTAATAAATTCAGTAGGAGTAATAGGAACTTTAGCCCTTAAACCTCAACAGGTTGCTAAGCAAGCAACTTCTTTTATGCATTTTTGGAATGCTGGCATTAGATATGGATTAAAGGGAGAAAGCCCTGGACTGCTTATGGGATTGGTTCCTACCAATAATCCATTTGCTGCTGCCTTTGGTTTAGTGAATTCGCAGACTAGGGATTTTGAAATGTCTTTACTGAAGTCTGCTTTTGTTGTAGAAAGATGGAGAGGGGGTGGTAGCTCTTTAGATTTAGACTTAAGGCAAGCCCAAGAACAATCAAGGAAAAGCGGAGAAGGAATTTTAGATGTATTATTAAAAACTCCTGTTACGGCTGCTACTAAAGGAGTGTCCACTATTTCAAACCCTTTGCTGATAACTACTAGAATGGGAGATATGGCAGGAGTACTGTTTGGCCCGGGTGGAGGTATGACGTTTGCCGTAAACCTATACAATAAATTTAAGAAAGATGGAATGTCTCATGAAGAGGCAAAAACAAGAGCTATTGAGATATTTCAGATTGAAGCAACTCAATCACAACAAACTACTCAGGTCGACAATCTTTCTGCGGCTCAAAAGCAAGTTGCGTATAGAATGGCAGGAATGTATAGAACAAGTCAAAGTGCTGCGGCCAAACGAACAATGAGATCCGTAAATGCAATGTTTGATGGAACTAAAAAAAGTAAAAAAGAAAAAGCTCAGATAGCCTCAGATTTTGTTTACTTTGGAATGCTTAGCCCTCTTCTGTTTACAGCTGTTACAACTGGATTTGTCATGAGTGCATTGTCTGTAACTGGAGCCGTTCAGATGCCTGCGGTAGTAAGAGATGACGAAGACAAGGTTATGGCTAGACACGCCTACGATTGGCTTGCTGATAATGCTCAATCGCTAATACAGGGTTATGGATATGGTGGAATACTTGTAGATGGATACCTGAATATAGCTAGAGATAGGGGTTATTTTAACCAAGTTCCAGTTCTAAAAGTAATAGACAAAATGCTAAATGGAGCCGTTGAAGCAACATTTGGAGAAGACTCTTTTAAGGGTGAGTTGTCAAAAGAAGAATTAAGCGGTTTTGAAAATATAATGGGATATATTGGAGCAGAGAAAAATGCCACTCAAATGGCTGAGCTTTACGACTTAATGGTTGCAGATGAAAAGGATTGGAGAAAAATACTAAACAAAGCTATGGGTTGGCATGATAGGTATTTACAGCCTGCTCTTGATTACGGAAAAGATGATAAATTATTTGAGCAGGTGTCTAAGATGTGGGTAGAAGGTGGAGAAGGATATCTTGATGAGGTTGTGCCGATTCTAGATAGATTCAAGAAGCAAACTTACACAGAGAAGGGCTATAGCAATAAAACTTACACAGATAAAAGCTATAACGTTGATTATTGGAACGAGAACGAATGATAGCTAAAAAAAACAAAGAAGATAAATTTTTAAATTTGTAATAAGAAAATAAACAAATGGCAGTACCAATTACAATACCGTTTAAAGCATCGTTACTTAATAGCGATAAATGTAGCTCTTTAGAGTTGTCATGCGATTGCTCAAGC